>PYIL01135701.1_pt1 | contig 11428 bp, 9 predicted proteins | sample 3578041 | NCBI WGS metagenome assembly PYIL01 (sample SAMN08408023, study PRJNA431606) | Marine metagenome isolate SA_KN192-05_S13_150m, whole genome shotgun... | biome: marine; feature: oceanic pelagic zone; material: water; isolation source: 150 m water sample, 0.2-0.8 um fraction ... | reverse complement strand
TAATAAAAGGAGTATTAATAGAGCTAAAAAACCAATGGTTATAAATGGTCTGATAGTTATATCTTCAATAATTGCAGACATAAGCATATTTTGTTCAAGAATCAGCCAAACCAAAAAGTGCATGCCAACATAAAAAAAAGCAAACAATCCAAACATCCGTCTAAATTGAATTAACCAATTCTTTCCGGTTAGTATTTTTAGGGGTGTTATCGATAGCGTTATCAAAATAAAACGTAACCCCCAATTACCAAATCTATCTTGTATGTTCTCAATTGGGTTTGCACCGAGATTGCCGGTTAATTCAAAAGCATCGGTCAATACAAGAATAAAAGGTACTAGGCAAATCAGAAATATTGGTGGTTTTAAGATTCTTTTGACTGTTTTAATTGACAGCATGATTTTTAAAACATTAAAAGTGTCGACGAAGATTAAGTCCATCATAAAGATGAGCCACATGCTCACCATAACCATTAAATAGCTGGGTTGGTTGTTTTTTTGCAAAGAGACCACTTCCAATCCTTCTTTCTCTTGCTTGACTCCATCTGGGGTGAGCTACTTTTGGGTTCACATTGGCATAAAAACCATACTCATTGGGTGCGGCCATTTCCCAGCTTGTTTTAGGTTGTTTTTTTATAAAACTCATTTTAACTATGCCTTTTATCCCTTTGAATCCATACTTCCATGGGACCACCAGCCTGATTGGAGCGCCGTTTTGGTTTGGTAATGCTCTGCCGTAAATTCCTACAGCCATTATGGGGAGCGGATTTGTTGCTTCTGCAATTGTCAGTCCTTCCCGATAAGGCCATCTTAGAACTCCAGATTTTTGACCTGGCATTCTTTCTTTATCAAGTAAAGTTTCAAATTTGACATACCTTGCAGATGAAAGCGGTTTAAATTGTTTAATTATATTTACCAGAGGAATACCAATCCACGGTATAACCATTGACCAAGCTTCAACGCATCGCATCCTGTATATTCGCTCTTCTAGCTGATGTGGTCGGATAAAATCCTCTATATCAAAAATACCAGTTCTTTCTGCTTCACCAGTAACCTCAATTGTCCATGGACGAGATTCAAAATTTCTCGAATTTCGAAGAGGATCGTCTTTGTCGATACCAAATTCGTAATAATTATTGTAACTAGTTACATCCAAGATGTTATTTATTTGCTCTTTAGTGCTGTATTCACTTGAATTTATATCTTTAAGTACATCAAAGGGCTTCTTAGGCAATTCTGCGCCAAACAGTTTCTGAGTTAACAAACCCCCGCCAATTAAATAGCCTGATTGTAGAAACTTTCTGCGATTAAGATAATTTGCTTCACTGGTAATCTCGGATGAGCGAATATTATTTGGTTTTTTGATTAGCATATTGAATTATATTTTTTGATAAGCAATTAACCCCATTCTTGAACGCGATATACAACATCGCCTCCAGCTCTAAGTCTCCAACCAGTTATCGGGTTATTGTGATAGGGGATAGATCCGACACCTCTTGCTTTTATTAAGGTTTTTCTGTCAGGTTGAGTATAACCGGTTTCATCCACTGCACGACTTAGAATTATTGTCTCTTTGCCATCCCATTTGAAAAGATGTCTAAATCTTGTATGCGCCTTGGGTAGGATTGGTTCTTGTAGATTAGCGGTTACCCATGTTTTCCCAGCATCTGTACTGACTTCTGTTTTCGTTATTCTCCCTCGACCGCTCCAAGCAATACCTTGAAGTTCTATCCAGCCTTTTTCGACGGTATTGGGGTAAGCAGGATAGGTAATGATTGAACGAGCATCCATGCTTAAACTGAATTGCCTGGCTTTACCTTCCTTAATGGTTTCTGTATATTTTGATGTTTCTTCACGAGTCATAAACGGTCTATCTGAAAACTCCATCCTACGCAACCATTTCACAGATGAGTTGCCTTCATAACCTGGATTTAATAACCGAATCGGATAACCATTTTCCGGCCTGACAGCTTCTCCATTCTGAGCATAGACGATCATGGATTCATTCCAGATTTGTTTAGGGATACTACGAGTTAATACTGCAGCGTCAGATCCTTCAGCTAGGAACCAAGTAGCAGAGGGCTTAACACCAACTTCTCTTAATAAGGTTGAGAGCATTACACCAGACCATTCACTTTGGCTTGTCATTCCGCAAATATTTTGTGGAGTAGTATACTCGCCAGCTTCCCTTGCTAAGTTTCCAGAACACTCAATAAAGCAAATACGACTGACTGCCGGGAAGCGTTTTAAGTCACTCAATGAAAAAGTCATTGGTCGATCTACCATGCCGTGAATGATTAATTTATGTTTTTCAGGGTCAATAATAGGCACTCCCGCATGATGACGTTCAAAATGAAGATCTGAAGGGGTGATGGTTCCATGCAGTTGGTGCAAAGGTGACCGAGAACTGGTTCCAGTGTATCTAACATCACGCTCATAATTTTCGAATATTGAGCGTTTTCCAATCTTCGTAGCCCATTGACTTGCAGTCACTTTTGCAGGATCGTCAGGTGCGAAAGGGCGATCAGTTGAAGTTTGTATTTCATTGCCCTCTGAAGTTTTTGCAAGAATGGTTCCAGCGGCTCCTGCCATACCAGTTAGTACACTTCTTCTGCTTATATTTAGTTTATTTTTTTTGTTTTTCATGGTTTAGTGCACGACATTGTAATCAAGTCGATCATCAGTAATAAATTTATCATGTGCTGGCATTATTATTTCTTTTAGTGTGATTGCAGTCAGCTCAACATCTTCGGAAATAATGTCATTTAAATATAATAAATAGGCAGAAATTGAATACACTTCATCAAATGCTAGTGATCCAGGTGCATTCATAGGCATTGATCTTAGAATATAATCATAAAGAGTAGTGGCATAAGGCCAGTAATTTCCAATGGTGCGGCATTCAAAGCCACAGGCAGAATCTCCCTGTGGAAATATCTCTCCCGGCCTAGCAACCAATCGATCATTGAGCCCACCTTCTCCATTTGCACCATGACAGAAAGCGCATTTTGTTGCGTAAAGTGTTTTTCCTGCTTGGACTGTTCCTTTTCCTTTTGGCAGTCCGGTTCCATCAGGGCGAACATCTAGATCCCATTTTTGGATTTCTTCGTGTGTAGCAGAATGCCCAAAATTAAAAAGTTCTTGATCAGATTTATTGCTTGTATTTTTGTTAGAAATTTGGCCTTCATCAGCAGTTAAATTGCCAATCATCAAGAAACTAACGATAAAGAATATTATATGAGTCTGCAGGTATGATCTCATTCTTGTTCCGTTTTATTTTTGTAATTATGCAGTGATATTCTCAAGTTATCTGTCTTCATTCAAGAGAATTTAATTTATTTCTTTTGAAGAGATTTGATAAAATTTATCATAAAGCTTGTATTTTTTTGTTTGTGGCGCTAATTTTTGCATTAGAACGTTGATGGGGACAATATAAGCTATTTTTATTTATAGAGACTGAAGGATGGTGGAAGCTTCAGAATATCTATAGCTGAAAGATCACCCCGGAGTTATCACCTGAAATGCGATTTGCAGAATAGGAGTGATCGGGTTATCCACGATATGGATATAATGAGGCGAAAAACATATATTTTTCGTAAAACCGGGTGGTACCGCGATAACAATATTATTGCCCCGGACGTTTAAAAGGCGTTCGGGGATTTTTTTTGGGTAGAATATAAATATGAAGTTTAAAGAAGTAGATACTAGATATAATGGACCTGATCTTGAGAAAGATATTTTGGCGTTCTGGAAGAAAAACGATATCTTTAATAAAACCATTGATCAATCGAAAAATCGCCCATTGTTCACTTTTAATGAAGGGCCACCCACAGCAAATGGCAAACCAGGAATCCATCATGTTTTGGCGCGTTCTTTTAAAGATGCATTTCCCAGGTACAAAACCATGCAGGGATTTCATGTGCCAAGAAAAGCCGGGTGGGATACACATGGACTACCTGTTGAGCATGAGATAGAAAAACAGCTGGGTATTTTCGATAAGAAAGAAATTGAATCTAAGGTTGGTATAGCTGAATTTACTAAGCGTTGCCGTAAATCTGTGATGCGCTATATAAAAGATTGGGAAAAGATGACCGAAAGAATGGGTTTTTGGGTTAATACAGAAGAGGCTTATTACACTTTAGATAACAAATACATTGAGAGTGTATGGCATTTATTAAAAGAGATTTGGGATAAAGATTTAATTTACCGGGGTTATAAAGTGGTTCCTTATGATCCGCGCATTGGCGCCACTTTATCTTCGCATGAATTGGCTCAAGGTTATCGAGAGGTTGAGGACCCTTCAATATTCGTTCGCTTTATTTTAGAAGATGAGGAAAATACATCATTTCTTGTATGGACCACTACACCATGGACTCTTCCGTCTAACTTAATGCTCGCTGTAGGCGTTGATATTGATTATGTCTATGTGAAAACAGAAAAAGAAACTTTGATTCTTGCTGAAGAGTTGTTGGATTCAGTGATGCAAGACAAAGCATATTCAATCATTAAAGGCATTAAAGGGAAAGAGCTAGTAGGTAAGAAATACCAGAGACTTTTTGATTATTTAGAAGTTAAAAATGAAGGCGTATTTAAAGTATATGCAGCTGATTTTGTTAGCACGGAAGATGGAACAGGAATTGTTCATTGCGCCCCAGCATATGGCGTAGACGATTTAGCCTTAGGGCAAGCGAATGATTTACCGGTCTTGCATGCCGTTGGTCAGGATGGGAATTTTGTTCAGGAAGTAGAACCTGTTGCCGGTTTGTTTTTTAAGGATGCTGATAAGACATTAATTCGAATTCTAAAAGATCAAGACTTGATATATCGTTCAGAGAAATATTTACACAATTATCCGTTTGGATGGAGAACAGGTGATCCAATCATCTATTATGCAAAAAACGCATGGTATATCAGGACTTCAAAATTCAGTGAACGTATGACGGAATTAAACAAAACCATTAATTGGGTGCCTGAGCATATTCGAGATGGACGGTTTGGGAAATGGTTAGAAAATAATGTTGATTGGGCGTTATCTAGGGAGCGTTTTTGGGGAACACCTTTGCCTGTTTGGACGGATAATGAAAATAATTATCTTTGCGTGGGATCAATAGAGGAATTGGAGCAACTGTCTGGAAAGAAATTAGACAAACTAGATTTGCATCGCCCAAATATTGATGACATAAGCTTTGAGAAGGACAGCAAAACATGGACTAGAGTACCTGAAGTGATTGATTGTTGGTTTGATTCGGGCGCAATGTCGTACGCTCAATATCATTATCCTTTTGAAAATAAAGAGGGGTTCGATCAACGATTTCCTGTTGATTACATTTGTGAAGCCATTGATCAAACTAGAGGTTGGTTTTACACATTACATGCTATAGCTACCTTGGTGTCAGATAAAGTGGCATACAGGAATTGCATTTGCTTAAGCCATATCGTTGATAAAGATGGGAAAAAGATGTCTAAATCACTGGGAAATATTATTGATCCTTATGATGTCTTTGATAGCGTAGGGGCTGATTCACTTCGATGGCATTTTCTTGCAAGGATTTCTCCGGATATTCAGAAACGAGTCTCAATAGGAATCGTAACTGATGTGGCCAGTTCGTTTATGAATACGTTCTGGAATACTTATGGATTTTTTGTGTTATATGCCCGTTTGGATAATTTAGATTTAGATACACCATTACCCGTAAATCAAAGACCGGAAACTGATAGATGGGCGCTAGCTTTATTAGATAGAACGATAAGAGTGACTACTGACGCAATGGACCGTTATGATGCGAAATCAGCTGGCGAGGCAATTGAATCTTTTGTAGATCAATTAAGCAATTGGTACATAAGAAGAAATCGACGACGTTTTTGGAAATCTTCAGATACTGAAGACAAACGCTCAGCTTATATGACTTTATATCAGTGTTTGGATGTCATCCATCGTTTGATGTCGCCTTTTGTCCCTTTTGTTGCTGAAAACGTATATCAAAATTTGGTTCTAAAAAATCAAGCTGATGCCCCATTAAGCGTGCACATGACACAGTGGCCAAAAGTTCAAAAAGATTGGGAGAATGAGCAACTATTGATTGAAATTAGCGTGGTGCAAAAAATTGTAGGATTGGCTCGTGCCGCAAGAGCTCAATCCGGAGTTAGGGTGAGGCAACCTCTTTCACGATTATTAGTGAGAACACCGGATGAAAAGACAGCACAAGCAGTTAAGAATCATCAGTCTCAGATACTAGAAGAATTAAATGTTAAGAAAATTGAATTTATTGCTCGTGATGCAGAGCTTGTTACTTATTCGATTAAACCGAATTTACCCAAGCTTGGGAAGACTTACGGAAAAATGATACCTATTATCAAGCACTCCTTAGAAAATACTGATTCAAGTGTTATAGCTACTAAGGTTGCAAATGGAGAGTCATTTGAAATTGATTGCGATGGGAAAGTATTAAATTTTGAACCCGAAGATGTGTTGATAGAAACAAAATCTGCTGAAGGCTATTCCTGTGGAGAAGAAGGTGGTTATCTAACAGCGTTAGACACTAAATTAGATAAGGAGCTGATTAAAGAAGGGTTAGCAAGAGAATTAGTAAGATCGATTCAAGAAGCGCGTAAAAACTCTGGTTTTGATGTTTCCGACAGAATAATGCTTGGCATTAGTGGGTCAGAAATTGTTGAATCCGTTGTAGATGGTTATCGCGAATTTATTATGACAGAAACTTTGGCTACCAAATGGCAAACTGAGATAGAAAAACCACTTATTTATGAAGAAAATAGTTTGGATGATGCGTCTTGGTTGATTGAGATTTCAAAAGATAATAATTATAAAAAATAATTACCGAAATAAATGACAATATTTAAAAATCTTATTTTGAACCCTTGATCATTCCAAGAAACTCTGTTCGTGTTTTTGCATCTTTCCTAAATGATCCAAGCATTTGACTGGTAACCATTGAAACATCAGATTTATGAACACCTCTTGTTGTCATGCATTGATGTATAGCTTCTATAACAACCGCACAGCCTTTTGGTTTTAGTACATCTTGGATGCAGTTTGCAATTTGTGCGGTCATTTTTTCTTGGACTTGGAAGCGACGTGCAAACGTTTCAACCACTCTTGCCAGTTTACTTATACCAACCACTTTTTTATTTGGAAGGTAACCAATATGAGCTTTACCAATAATGGGGGCCATGTGATGTTCGCAGTGTGATTCAAATGTGATATCTCTAAGAACAATCATTTCATCATAACCTTCTACTTCTTTAAATGTTCTTTGCATGTATTTGATTGGATCTTCATTGTATCCTTTGAACCAGTCTTCATAAGCTCTTACAACTCTTGCGGGAGTTTCTTTTAATCCTTCTCGATTTGGATCTTCACCGGCCCATAATAAGAGAGTACTTATTGCTTTTTCTGCATTGGCTCGATTGGGCTTACTTGTTGATTTGTTAACTTTTTTCTTCATTTTGGACCTTGAAAGAATATTTTTATTTAGTGTTAATTGATGGTTTATATAAGTGTGAGTTTTATATACTACAAGATACTCCAGTACCTTTCATTGAGCAGTAGCCATTAGGGTTTTTTGCAAGGTATTGTTGATGATACTCTTCAGCGTAATAGAATTTATCTAGCATTTTAATTTCAGTTGTTATTGCACCTAAGATCTTTGACGAAAGAAGAGTTTCCTTGTTATTTTCTTCATCAGACAATTGTTCTTGATATCGTTCTAATGAGCTTTTAGCTAAAACCATTTGTTCATCTGAGTTTGCATAGATCGCAGAACGATATTGTGAACCAACATCACTTCTTTGTCTCATTCCGTGAGTTGGGTTATGTGACTCCCAAAAAATCTTGAGTAATGCTTGATAGTCCAGTAAATGAGAATCAAATATAATCATTACTACTTCAACGTGACCAGTTGTATCTTTACAAACGTCTTCGTAAGTAGGATTAACTGTCTCACCACCAGCATATCCAACTGCAGTGGTATGAACACCTGATGTTTCCCAAAAAAGTCTCTCAGGTCCCCAGAAACAACCCATACCGAATATGGCTCTTTCCGTATTTTTAGGAAAGGGGGGTTCGAATGAATTATTCTTTACGAAATGATTTTTCAATGGATTGACCATAATCATCTATATTAAATTTCATCATTCTATTATTTTTCATCACTTAAATCATCCGATCCCGCTTGATCACTTGTTTCGTTTTGTTTATAGAAAAATTGATGTTTGTAACTGACGTTTTGCGCGATGACAGGATCTCTATTTTTGAATTTTGGCCGATAAACAAGATGTCTTATATTATTTCCTATGACTTTATGCATTGCATCCAGTCCGTCTGGGTTAAAGGAAGCACGATTGATGTTTCTTGCAAGACCTCTTTTAGTGACATTAAAGTTGAAACTGACGAACGCTTCTTTGTATTCAGAGGGGGTTTCAGTTTGAGTTGAAGTGGATGAGTCTTCAAAATATATTGGCGGGTTTATCCTTTCTAAAATTACTGGTATTTCTAATGATGCGGCTCGATACTCTAGTTTTATTTTATCCTCTGAAAGCAAGTCCCAGATTATTCGATATAGTTTATATGATCTATTAGCGCGATCACTGAGTATATAATAATCAGCCAAATTCATTTTTGCTTCAACGATTTGCAACCATGATGTATCTGGGTTTTTTTCTGTTATTCGAATGGCTTTTTTTAGGTAAGAATCTCCTTTTGAAACCACCGGCGGATCATCATATGCCATGGTAGTGAAATGAATAAAAATATAAGATCTACCGAGCTCTGTTAGAGGTCTTATTAGATCTAAACTTTCCTTGCCTTTATGGGTTTCAGTGATTCTAATTATTTTCCTCCACGTTCTGCGCTCTTTCTCATATTGAAGAGCTTTTCTTTGTGATTTAGCCAATGTTTCAAGTGCAGGTATCATCTCTAGACTATCTGGGTCGATATTGCGCGATTGAAGGTAATAAATTCGTTTTTCGACATCAGCAGCTCTTTTTGGTTCGTTTGATGACGCGTAAACATCAGCAAGAGATTGTAGATTTTCCAATTGTTGAAGATTATGAGGACCATCATTAACGTGACTGATATGGATTGCCCGATTGTAAGAATTTTCTGCTAAATCTGCGCGATTTATACTTAATTGTGCTTCAGCAAGACCTTTAAGTGGGTTTATTAAAGTTTTGTCCAGATGGTTTTCTATTCGTTCAATTATATCGATAGCCGTTTCATAGTTTGTAATAGCAGACTCAAAATCTTCTTGTCCATGTTGGGCCATACCAAGATTTATCATTGCACTTGCTGATTCATGACTATCGATGCCATATGTTTGGATGGATTCTTCTATCATTTGTTTAGCAATTTGATCTGCTTCATCGAACATCTCATCGGTAATTGCATCCAGATAGATAGTTGATAAGCGATTAATTTCTTGTGGGAATGTAGCTATTGGGATGCATACAAAAGTGATCAAAAGCAAAAAAGTTAATGTATTAACTTTTGAGTGTTTGCTGGTGAGATCTTTTGTTTTCATCTTCTTGTTCTAGCGTAATTGATTATTTTATTTAAGCATAATCTATGCATTACGAGAATAAAAATATACCAGTTAATTTTTCTTCGGTAGGGCAAGCCACGTTCCATAGAGGATTAATACAACACCAAGAAAGGAATGTAACGCCCATGTATATTCACCCACTGCGGTTGATATAGCTAACGCAACAATTGGGAAAAGAAGAGTTGTGTAAGCTGTTCTGGTAGAACCGATTTCTTTGATGAGCATCAAATAACACCCAAAAGTTAAGGCTGAGGCTGCAATGGATAGATATAAGAGCGAAATGACGTATGTTGGCTTCGTTTCAAATACAATGGGTTTACCCAATATTAGTGCTAATAAAAATGAAATAATTGCACCCCATAACATGGCATGTGCATTTGCTGTGACAATAGGTATATTTCGCTTAATATTAACGATGGCTGTCATATTCCCTAATGAAGATATAACAACAGCGACGAGAAGCCATAATATTCCTATAATCCTTTCATCAGCATTCACATAACTCTCAAGATCGTACCAAAAAAGAAGAGTCAGACCGATTATCCCAACAATAGCAGCGAGCACGATTCTTTTTTCAATCTTTGAGTCAAAAAAAATACGCTCGAAGAACGCATTAAAAACTACCATTAAACTGAATAGTATCGCTGCCAGGCCACTTGCAACATAGTGCATTCCATAATATGTAAACAAGTAATTAAAACAGAACATGGTTGCACCCATTAGAATAATCATTGGGTAATTGGTTTTTTCAATGGTAATTTTTTCTTTTTTAAAGATTTTTAAAGCAAACAAACACATTGAAGCAATGAAAAATCGGTAACTTACTGATAATTCATCGGGGACGATTCCATATTGATAAGAAATGGTAATCCAGGATGAGCCCCAAATTAAAACTACCAATATGTAGGAAAAAATGATTGTCATGAAGATTTATCTAGAGAGAGGTTACAATAGATCAATTATATTAGCATTTTAATAAGGTGCGTGATTGATCTTATTTTAGAAAAAAATAATAGATGTTTTGTTCAAGTTTTTTTTGAGACGATATTTGAATTATGAAAATTACAGATAAGCTTGTTGAACCCTTACCATCGGCAACGGTTTTATTGATTCGGGATACAGAAGATGGACCAGAGGTGTTACTCCTTTTGAGACGCAAGAAAGCCTCTTTTGGTTCCAGCTATGTTTTTCCAGGGGGTGTGGTAGATAAGACTGATATAACACTTGAAGTTGATTTAGATATTGATCAACGAAAGACCATTAATCAGAAACTTGATCTTTCGTCAGGTGGGTACTCTTATTACAGTGCGGCAATTCGTGAATTATTTGAAGAAGCGGGAGTACTTCTAGCCGTGGATATTGACGGGGAATTTCCAAGCTATCTTAATATAGAAGGATATCGTAACCAATTAAATATGGGAAAAATCAGTTGGGATAAATTTTTGGGTGATAACCAACTTTCTCTAGACTGCAGTCAACTGACTTACTTTGCTTTTTGGATTACCCCATTATATCTATCACAAAGATTTAGCACGCGGTTTTTTGTTTCAGAAATACCTTCAAATCAATCGGCATCTCATTGCGGCAATGAATTAATTGACAGTCGATGGATGCCCCCAAGAGATGCGCTTATCGCCAGAAGAAAGAAAGAAATAAATATACCGCATCCAACCGCGATTACTTTAATGCAGATTCGAGATTTTAATAGTGTTAAGGAAATTTTAGAATGGGCTAAAATTAAATTTAATGAAGGCATCCCTTGTTATTTTCCTGAACTTACTGCTTCTGAGTTGAGAGGTGATGTATCATTAGAATGAAGAATTGGTTTTGATTTCTTTTCGATAAAGAATTTTGGATATGAATAAAATTGCACC
>PYIL01321808.1_pt1 | contig 11434 bp, 20 predicted proteins | sample 3578041 | NCBI WGS metagenome assembly PYIL01 (sample SAMN08408023, study PRJNA431606) | Marine metagenome isolate SA_KN192-05_S13_150m, whole genome shotgun... | biome: marine; feature: oceanic pelagic zone; material: water; isolation source: 150 m water sample, 0.2-0.8 um fraction ... | reverse complement strand
TCGCATAGGACCTTTCCATTTAATAGGTGTATTTCCAAATTGGCTTAACTTAACTGATATTTCATATTGTCTGTGTGGAATTGTTTTTAAGTTATTAATTAAATCTAAATATTCTCTTGTGTTAGCTTTAATTTCACAAGGAGCATAAGCACTTTCACCTACATAGTTAATAGTCACTAGATCATAGTAAGCAATATTAGTTAACATTGATTTTATATCATAGCCTGCTATAAACCTTTTAGCTAGGGGATATAATAATCTCAATAGACTTCTCCTTTAAAAAATCTTAATTCATTTCCATATATACCAAATTGTTCTTGTACTTTTTCTAAAGGTAAATCTTGATCAACTTTTGTCCAATCGAGGTCACCTAAACGATTACATAAACTTTGTTTTTTAATTCCGTATGCAAACCCTCTTTCGAATATTTTTATTTGTGCTTTAGTAAATTTATTTTTCTTTGGATAAAGAAAACGGGAAATAAATTTGAATGCTGTAACTTCCCAAGATTTAATTCGGTCATCAGTGCCCATTGTAAAGCCAATTACAAAAGCTTCTGAATCATTTGTTTGATCACATTCTAATAGTACATGAATAGCATCATGATCTCTTAATGATGCAGATCCATGTAAATGAAATGGCGACATTGGATTTTCGACAAACCATACTCTAAAAGATATCTCTGTTGGATCAACTGTTGTGTATCCACGCTTAAACTTTTCGTATGCAACCCGAAAAGTCATAACGTTCTCCTTACAGCATAAACATTTTAAATATACCACCTAGTGTTATGCATATCACTATGATATTTAATATAATCAAATTAATACTTTGTCTTAAGTACGCATTGATTGTATGTAATAAGGCTCCTGCTAACGTGAATAAAAATATTACAAAGATTGGACTATCATCGCCAAACCAAGCCATAATGAGATACACACTTATAAAACAACAAGCACCAAGTGTTTCAACTACTAACCTAAACCTATTATAGGTCCAGTCTTCGATTAACCACTCACGTATCCCTTTCACGTAGTACTCCTATATTTCGTCTCCTGGGCCAGCTTCCCCTGGTGTATACAACTCTACGTTGTTACCGCCAACTATACAAGACAAATCCCTATCTCTATATTTAAACATAATAGCCCACTGATTATTAGAAGGGTTAATCCATAACTCTGTTTCCACAAGTTCTTTATGAAAATGGTTATGGATTGTGCCCTTTGCCGCTAACGACATCCTATAATCCTGTGTAGCCATCTTAGCAATTTTTTCTTTAGTATCGCAATACGTAAGAATAGAATCTAAGGGTTTAAGTTTAGGATTTGCTTGGGTTTCTAATGTTCCGTTAGACATAGCTTCATTCATTAAGAATAATGTTGCTATTAACGAAACCCCAAAGTAAAATAATAGTTTTGCTTGTATTGATAGGTATCTCACGATCCCTCCTTCATCAAAGAGTCCGTACCCGAACTAATTGCCATTGAACACGGCATCCACACATTTTCTTTAGCATGATAGTGAACGTTAGTTCCGCAATCTAAATACCCTGCGGCCGCTAATGCTTTTTGCGGTGTATCATATGTGTGGTCAAAAATATCCTTAGAGTCTATTACACCATCTGGAACAGCTCGTTTTAGTTCAAGATGTTTACTATGTGACCCTTCGTGGCCTCTTCCTGGCCTAGGCCCATCTTCACCCCATTGCTTTTCATTTTCTTTACCAAGGAATGCTTCGCCACCAAACAAGTGTTGATTTTTTTTCATAAACTCACCAATTAAATTATAAAAATTATTAACGCCTTTGTATCCTTCCCAGCGTTTAACTTCACGATCTGTCCATACTATAAAAGTAGGTGTGTGTGCTATCCTACCAATACGTTTCTCTTTAAATGCTTGAATATACCAATCAGGAACAGGTTTGTCCATATCAATTACAGTTAATGGCATCACTTCGCCTGCTGGTGATTCAGCATACGTTGGTTTAACTTCTTCTAAGAATGCTTGACAGTAACTACATCTAGGGTTACTGAACATTAATAATTCTGTTGCTTGTGTTGGCGTAGCGGATAGGATTGTTAATCCCACTACTACCCATAGTAGAAATTTTCTCATCGAAATACCCCCTTCAGACTTTAGTCTTCGATTTGGGCCTTTTGTAAAGTACCACTATAATCAACAAATACTGATTTCCATTCAGTACAGTTATCAATCATATTATGGCCTGCGTCTCGATGCCCGTTACCAGTTCCTTTAGTTCCTCCAAAGGGTAACTGTATCTCAGCACCAATAGTTGACGAATTGATGTAAGTAATACCTGTATCAATTTCGTTAAACGCCTTAAAGGCAAAATTTACATTCGCCGTATAAACTGCGGCCGATAATCCGTACTTAGAATTATTAACCATGTCTATTACTTCGTCTGTATCATTAAATGATATTAATGCTACTACAGGACCAAACACTTCATCCTGAGCAATCATATCATCTACTTTTACATCTGTTATTACTGTAGGTGTATAGAACCAACCATATGTTTCTGTAAACGTTCCATACTTCTCTGGAATCTTACTAGATGGTTGTTGATTAATCTTACCCCCACATAAAATAGTATTTTTAGCTTTAGCTTCTGCTACCATACCATCAATTTTGTGTAATGCTTTCTCATTAATAACAGGACCCATATCAACTTTAGCATCTAAGCCATCACCTATAAACAATGCTTCAGCTCGTCCTACTAATTTGTTTATAAAGTCGTCTTTAACATTATCATGAACAAACACTCTTGAACAGGCTGTACAACGCTGTCCTGATGTGCCAAAGGCACCCCACACAACACCATCAACTGCTAAATCAACATCAGCATCTTCCATTACAACTATTGCATTCTTACCACCCATCTCTAATGTATAAGGCTTCATTTGGTCTGCACATCTAGTTGCAATCTTCCAACCTGTTATAGTTGATCCTGTAAATGATATCAACTTAACTGATTCGTTTTCTACTAACGGTTGTCCTGCTGATTCTCCATATCCTGTAACTACATTAAACACTCCCGGCGGTACTCCTGCTTCTTCAAATACCATTGCAAGTCTGCATACACTTAATGGTGTGTCCTCTGCAGGTTTAATCACCATTGTGTTACCAGCTACTAAGGCAGGGAAGGCCTTCCATGACGGAATAGCTATAGGAAAATTCCAAGGAGTAATTGCTCCAATGACGCCTATTGGCATCCTCATGGACATACAGAACTTATCATTCAGTTCAGATGGAACAGTTTGTCCTCCTAATCTCCGACCCTCACCTGCCGCATAGTAGCCCATATCAATTGCTTCTTGGACATCACCACGGGTTTCGGATAATGGTTTACCCATTTCCTGAGTCATTATCTTTGCTATATCTTCTTTATCGCGGAGCAGTATTTCTGCCGCTTTAAACATTATCTCGCCACGCTTTGGTGCTGGTACTTTACGCCACGTCTTAAACGCTTCGCTAGCCACAGCTACCGCACGATCAATATCTTCTTTGTTACTGTCCTGACACGTTGCTAATACTTGTTTACAATGAGCAGGATTGGTAACTTCAAAAGTCTTTCCAGAACTCGAGTCTACCCATTGCCCACCAATATAATTCTTATAATCTGTTTTAAATAAATTCATGGTACCTCGCTTTCAATAGTAATGAATAATTATATACGTATTTAATAGTTGTAAATATATAGTGCGAAGAAGCTGATTAGAAAGAGTGTCCAAATTATCGTTTGCTTTGTGTTTGAACCTCTTTTCTTTTTCCTGGCTTTTCTCATTTTCTTTAATGCCCTATCAAAATCATCCATTATAAATTAGCATTCTTACGATTTGGATTATGAAATAGTGATGTAGTTTCGTTTAAGTCAGCAAGTACGGGAAAGTCTTGGTCTGGATGTAACTTAACCGCCCTTTCCAAAAGTACTTCTTCAGTTTCAACAATATCTTCATCTGGTATACAACAATCCACAGGGCACACTTCTTGACACGCTTCTTCACCATGAAACCCTACACACTCTGTACATAATTCTGGATCAATATAATAAAAATCTAATCCTTCACCTTCACCATCATCTATTGCTTCGTTTGGACACTCTGGTTCACAAACTCCACAGTTAATACATTCATCAGTTATAATAGTAGCCATTTTATGATACCAAATAATAAAGGGCGCCGCCGACTGCATATACAACCGGAGGGCCTACTACAAATAATAATATAAATTCAATTCCCATTAAGCAGGCTCCAATACTTTATCTTGATTACGCTTGGCTCTTGCTTCTTGGTCAGCTTTTAGTTTAGCTCTGAATTCAAGTTTACGTTGCTTCTTCTCTGCTTTTAACCTATCAATAACTTCTTGTGCTTCAGCTGTTACGTATTCACGTTGAACAAAGCGACCCCCTATCTTTTCTGAGTCCTTCATTTCATCTAGACCTTCCATACTCTGTTTACCAATTTCTAGTATACACGGAGTATATAATTGTACAAACGTAGGGCCTACCTCTCGTGCAATATGAACAGCATTCTTAATAACTTCTTCAACCCTATTAGGTTTACTTACTGTAAGCATAGTAGCATAATGACAACCAGCCTCGCGGGCTATCTCTACTAAACGTACCTTTTCAAATTTCTTACCCTTGGGAGCCATCTTAGCAACAAAACCTTTTTGCATAAGTCCACTCTCTTGACCACCTGTATTAGCGTACAACTCATTATCAAAACATATAGTTGTAAAGTTCTCTTGTCTAAACCATGACTGCATTGTCATATCCAAACCAATATCAACTGTAGCACCATCACCAGCTAGGACTATTACATCTTTAATCTTATCTGGAAATCTACACTTTAACGCTCGTTGTAGTCCACTAGCTATAGCATTTTGATTACCAAATAAGCTATGGATGTTTTGTATAGCTACATGAGGGAATACTAATGATGTACAACCTGTACTCCCTACAAATACTGTATCTTCTGGATTTGGAATACTAGCCATAATATAACGAAAGGCTATACTCTCTGGACAGCCAGCACATAAGCTATGCTGTTCAATAAGTTCTTTACTAGATCCAATATCTTTCCACCCTCTATCTTCTTTACCATATGTAGAAGTTTCAACTAGTTCCTGATATTCAGGTGGCATTATATCAGCTAGTTCTTCGCATAATTGAATCTTTTCTTTAGACATTTTGGTTCCCTTATTAAGAAGTCTAGGGGCTATGAAAGCCCCCTACACCCTACACAAACATTATTTTGCTTTAAAGATAGCATAGATAACACCGATGGATGCTAGTCCTACAACACCCTGGGCACCTAACGTACCAATAATAGCAGTAATATTACCTATGATATCGCCACCAATAAATGGAACAGCTTTGCCAAAGATAACTTGCATTATGATTCCCAACGCTAACAATGATACGCCAGCCTCAGTAATCTTTTTAATCCAACCAATAATTTGATCAAACATTTAGTTGTACTCCTCCTAAAAGTTAAAGCCGCGAAGCGGTCTTGCTCCGCATATAGCCGAGAATCGGTAAGCTAGAATTTTACTAGTACGAAGTACTTGCGGTTACGCAAAATACGGTACCTCCGATCTGGCCTTTAATTTTATATCGTACCTCTTAAATACCCTAGCTTTAAAGTATCGTAAACAGCCCTAAAACACGTCTAAATGGCTCTTAAAGTTCATATAAGCAATTATGTGCTACTATGACACTAAAGTTGCTGTAAAGACGTCTAATGCTGTTTAAAGCACCATATAAAGTACAGACTAGGACTTACGTCTAGCCTGAATAGCAAACAGGCGGTTAATATAGTTTAACTAATCCGAACGTGTGTACTAACCAAACTATACAAGGAATCATTAAAGCAATGAAGCCCAACCACAATGTAATTCTAAACCAATTTTCCATATAGATTAATTGCCCTATATTAACCTTTACCCTGTTACTAATAATACTCTACTGCGTAATGATATGCATGATGCCAATTAACCAACAGTCGGATTACATACATAAGCACCAAAGCCAATAGAAACACAAACAACTATAATAACCATAATCCAGTTGACTTGCATAATAGACTCCTATTCAGTATTTTGGAACTCGTAGTAGCATTAGTGTTAATTTACTTGCTATACGCTTCAACGCATAAGGTGATGCTATGTGCGTTGGTATTTTCTTCGTATTATTACTTATCTACTCTTGCCACTATATGTAGTCGAAAAGGGTCTTTAGAGCAAAAAATTTGGGCTACGATTTTTTTATATGAAGTACTTAGGCTTTTGAGGTGGTGATTTTACCCCTGCTCGCTTGTCAAACTGCACTTCACTTTTATCTTTATAAGCCCCGTGCCCCTCGACCGAAATTTTTTTCTAGATTTCTTTTTGCAATTGGGAAGCCATGATTTTTAATTTTTTCATAGTCTTCTCGAACTGCGGATGATTCTTATTTCTTACTGCAAGATTACGTAGCAACCATCGTACGTTAGCAGGTCTTTGCGGGCTACACACATCTACATCGCGTCTGCTTATGGGTACGTCCATGTCTATGGGTATGACTCTTACTATACGTAAGCCCCTAGGCTGTCGTACGTGCTTCATTACATCGTCCTCGTGTATGGGTATGGTCATGCTCTGGGCCCTCCATCATCATTGTTATTCATTAGCCATAGGGCCCATGCTATGATGCATAAGCTACCCATGATCTGTGTTGTATGTAATAGTCCCTGCATAATGAGTCCCCTTAAAAGAAGATAGGCTCCGAAGAGCCTATCCATATCCCCCTGGTGCTCCCCCTATGTTAGCTGTACGTTGTCTAACGTATCAAAGCCGAAACTTGCTACTATGCTAACCTTATCGTTGTGAACTAATATGTCTCCTACGCTTATTGAATGCATAGGTTTGAATCTCGTGTACTTGTCTTCTGGACCTACGTTGCCTACGTGGAACGCTTCGTTAAGGTCTTCTACATCCAGGTCTGCCACGTGCTCATATTTGTCTATGTTAGCTACTGGATCGAACTTGCCCATGCCGTAAGCAAATGGTGTTTCCGGATACATCGCTTTGTGATTGTCACTGTTGACTTGATATACTTTGATCATGTTGCCCTCGCTTTGTTATTATATGTATATTATACGTTCATCTGCATATAATGTCAACCAAAATATGCAGAGAATTTCAAGTTTTTTATGTCGCGATAAGCACGATGATGATGATTACTGCGGCGATAACGCCGATCTTTCCCATCTTGCTGTTCCAAATATTACTTATAAAGTCCATAAGTCCTCCTCTATTGTGTATATAGTAGCATCTGATTCGGGCTGTGTCAAGTCCTGATTCGGGGTTGTATAGTCAAAAAAAACCCCCTGGCAAAAGTCGAGGGCACAACTCTACCAGGGGGGCGGGTCTAATTAAAGACCCTATCACAGTTCTACGGAGCTCTGTTTGAGGGCATTAGCTTCGACGTAGTACTGTGTTCTCAGCCATCGCTTGCCAATTGCTTGGAAATGCTTTAGCCAAGTCTGCTACCTTGAGAACCGTTCTCAAAGATAATTCTCTTAAGCCCTTCTTATTAATGTCGATGAAATCAACAACCTCTTCATGCACCTCTTGGGGAAGCTGGTGTTCATCAAGCATACCATCGCCAACTATCTGTTGGATACGTAACATCTTCTCACGTTCTGTGTCGATTGTTAGATCGATATAGTGACATCTGGATTCGATTGCCATCAAGTGGTCCCTTAGCTTCTTGCTCTTCACGTTGTCGAACTTAATATTAGTTATGAAGATCGCTGAACCCTTGAACTCAAAATGATCCGGAACACCCTCGTTTCGAAGTTTGAAGGAATCCGTGTTCCAGCAAATTCGGCGGCTCTTTTTACTATCCAAAGCCGCTTTGAGGATGTTCAGGGATAAGTCGTCTTGTAACACTGAGTCACAATCATCAAACACTAAAACGTTGTCCTTGTCGGCGTAGTTGAATAGTTTACAGTACAAGCCGATGGCGCTCATTGCACCTTTGACAAACTCGAACTTCTTTGGTCGGCCGTCGTTGGCTATGTCGTGTACAAGATCATGTTTGTTGAGTACTTTCTCAACGCCGAAGCTCTTACCAACTCCTGGAGGTCCAGTTACGATCATTGCTCGAACTGTTCCTTTCTTACAAGCCTTCGTCATATCCTCTAGGATAGTAAAACGCTCTCTCAAACGCTCAACGGTTTCTTCATCCGTCTCTTCACGCTTGGTTGTCTTCGCGGTTGTCTTCTCGTAGTCGTTTGGACCATCAACCTTGATCTTAATGTTTCTGTCGGGGAAGCCTGCAATTGCTCTTCCATCTACTGTTACGTAGCCACCCTGAGCACCTACTTTAAAATGCTCAACTAGTGGAAAAACCATTCCAGTTAACTCGACGTCCTTACCGCGTATCTTGTATGATCCGCTCTTTATTCTTATTTGCATGGATTTTGCCCTCATGTTGTTGTGTTAATTTCTTATGTTACTCTTACAGTATACAGTCATGCATACCGAAAGTCAACCCCTAATTTGCCTTAAAGTAAAATATTTCCGATGCCCGTGATCAACGTCCCAACGAATACAATCATAACTCCCAACAGGTGAACTAGAACTGTTAAGATACCGAAGTACCAAAGAACGAAAACGACACAAGCTATAACGAACCACTTCCATATGGTGTTCATTTAGACTCCTTCATTTCGAGTTTCTGTAGTTCAGCGACTAATTCGAGGAACTTATCAAACATCATATCGATCCTGCTTGAGTCCGACTGCAATTTATAATCCTCTCCCTTGGGAATACATATTGCTTCGTGGCCGGCCTTCTGGATTGCCTCTGATGCCTGGTTGCAAGTATTAAGGTCTGTGTAGACCACTTGCAAGTTTAACGCGGCGGCTATTAAAAGGAACTTCATTAGTATTCCTCCCCGTAGTAGCCGTAGTCTTCGTCAGTACCGAATCCAGCTGACGCCATCGCACTATCGTGGTCACCGTCCATGCTGTCATCGTATTCATCGTCTTCCTGGAAGCGGTCTGACAGCTCATTGCTGTCCATCATATCCGCCACATCGTCCTCACTCATGTACTTGACGCACATGACAACAACCTCTTTAGGATCGAGCAAGCCTTCCTCGATCATCTCTAAGAGCTTGTTAGTTTCTTGTCTTGCTATTGTTCCGATTGTCATATTGCCCTCATTTGTTTAGTTTATGCTTATATAATAGCACCAAAATCTGCTATTGTCAACCGAAAAGATCCCCTTATAAATCAATGACTTAACACAACGGCCACATCGGACGTCTCTTTAACGAGGAATGTCGCTAACTCATTGATATTACTGCGGATTAGTTCTATGACTGTGGGGTCTTGATAAGCTAGGACGCCTACCACCCCTATTATGATTCCAAGTAAGATCTGCATACTGCCCTCCTAGTTGAAGTTCTTAATTGTTTATAGTATAGCAAAGGATTCGGAGATTGTCAACCGAAAAGATGGTCGTGAAGAAAGACCCCTAATCTCCCTTACGCCTATGCGGCTAATCGTTGCGACTAGGGGTCTCTCTCAACCAGGTCTCGGGTCTACCATTGACCCGATGAGTCACCTGGTTGCCGGATATTTAAGCTGTTTCGGTTTCGACTTCGACAGTCTCTTCAACAACAGGCTCAGGTGTTGCCTGAACTTTAGCCGGTTTCGCTACACGGATGTTCCGTACAACGAACTCAGCGATAGCCGATTGGCTAGCCTCATCCTGGAATTTCTCGTGGGTTGAAAGGAACTTACAGACGTCTGCTTTACTCATCGCAGAGTCCAATTCGAGAATGTTCACATCTGTGTGACCATTCTTAGTCAAGATCTTGAAACGACCTACATAGTCGTTCGCGAATCTCACCTTCGTTTTACCGTTTGACGTGCTCACGCCAGCTACGGTATACATTTTAGTGGTACTCATAATTTGGGCCTCCTTAGCCTCTAAATTTGGCATTATTGCCGCCTCTTCATTAGTGTGTATATTATAGCAAGGTTTGGCCGATTTGTCAACCATTCCATTTACCAAAATCTACACTCTAAACTTCTGCCTAGTGTACGTTCTTGTGGTAACCAAAAACGTTCTTGATGCCGTTGCTCATTTCTTCGTGAACACCTGGCATTGTAATCTTTGTCGCATTTCGGACAACATTTATCGTCCTAATAGCATCCTTACCACTGAATGATGCGCCGCCACTTATAATTGGCAACTCAGCACAAGCGGACATAGATATCGCTACCATGCAAGCCAAAAATATTTTAGTTATCTTCATCTTGAGTCCTAATAGTTAAGATCCCAAAAACAATCATGAAGCCTGCTAAAGTGAAGCAAAGTCCCCAATTGTCTTGTTCATATCCTGTTGGACCATCAATTGCTCCAACGGACCCGATCGCACATAGTATAAACCCTATCGCGAAGATCATGTTCAAAATACTTTTCATGTTTTTAAGCCCTCTCATATGTTTCATTATGTATATAATAGCACATTTGGATGAGCTTGTCAACCGTTTATTTACCGTAAAAATGTGTGGTTTCCTATAACTGTGACATAGGTATATGACCCCGCCCAGCTAGGATTTACCAAATTGTGGTTGTAATAGAACACAGATCCGTCGGTGTTATCCCGGAGATCTATGTAATCCCCATATCCTAAAGTCCAGGCCGATACCGTTAGAGCATCGTTCCAAGCCTTAGCATTGTCCTTGATCGTCTGACCTGTCTTCTCCATGTTGGCCCAGATCTTGTCAGCTTTCCCATCACAGTACCAGCTGAACTGACATCTGTGCTTCACAGGATAATATACTGCGTCATCCTCAGGGGTTAGCTTCGTCTTCCAGCTCTCCCTCTTGGGACCTTGCTGAACGACCATACAATATGTACCTGGCCATCTCTTATCTTTAACTCTGTTCCTTGTGACGTTCGCCACAGCCGCCTTACCTTCGATACTCTCTGCTCTACTCTCGAAGTATATGTTCTCGGCCAAGCACACAAGGTCACTCACGTTGTCAACCCCGAACTCGTTGATCTTATCGAATAGAATAGTCTGAGCCTGACCAGTTAGGTCTGCGGCCCCTATCTTATTCTTTATGACCATGTCGGTCTTCCCAGGGGTCGCCGCCCATACTGATCCTATGATTAAAGATGTTAGGATTAATTTATTCATATGGTATAGAATACTAGGAGAGTTCCTAGTTGTAAACCTATGATGAAATATAAGAATAGTCTGAGACTACGCATGGTATTCGCTCCATCTGGTTTCAAGTTGATCCTCGATCTCTTCGTTGTCTTCGATGATCGCAGGATATGTTAATTTGTCTTTGATCTCTGCAAGAGCGTCTCCCCAGGATTGCTTCTTCTGTAGGATCTCGTCT
>PYIL01313589.1_pt1 | contig 11448 bp, 11 predicted proteins | sample 3578041 | NCBI WGS metagenome assembly PYIL01 (sample SAMN08408023, study PRJNA431606) | Marine metagenome isolate SA_KN192-05_S13_150m, whole genome shotgun... | biome: marine; feature: oceanic pelagic zone; material: water; isolation source: 150 m water sample, 0.2-0.8 um fraction ... | reverse complement strand
GTATATGTTTTTTATTTTTAATAAGAGTATAATATTCCATAGCGAATATAAATGCTCAATACAAAATTAGTGATATTTTACTGAAAATTTAATGTTCTTAAGCAAAAATTTAATTAGAGTACTTAAGGTCCCACTAAAAAATAATAAATCAGGTTTATTATTATCCTTTATAGCTATAATTTTTGCAGCTGCATTGCAAATGTCCATACCTTATTATTTGGGAGCATCTATTGATAAAGCTCTAATAAATAACGAAATAGGAGATTTATCAATTTCTCCTTTTATTACAATAGGGATACTAGTTTTACTTTTATCAATAGCTAGAGGTTTATTTAGTTTTCTTCATGTTTATCAAGGTGAAAAAATGGGTCAAACTTTAGCCTTCAATCTTAGAAAAGATTACTTCAATAAATTGCAAAAGCTTTCTTTTAATTACCATGACACTGTTCATACTGGTGACCTGATTACTCGAGGGATTATAGATATTGAAGGTTGCAGAATGTTTATTAATACTGGAGTTCTCAGAGTTTTATTTCTTTCGATATTTATAACAACTGGAGCTGTATTAGTTTTAAATATTGATATTTTTCTAGGGATTTTAGCATTATCTTTTGTCCCTTTTATAGCAATCATATCTTCTTATGCTCGTTTAACATTGAGAAAAAATTGGTATAAGTTGCAGGAGCAATTAGGACTTTTAACACGAGTAATGGATGAAAATTTATCTGGAGTAAGGCTTGTAAGATCATTTATGAAACAAAAGTATGAGATGGAAAAATATTCTGTAGCTTCTCTTGTTGTAAAAAAGATGACTTTTAGGCAAATAAGTGTTAGAAGTCTTTCAATATCTTTAAATTCTTTTGTTTTTTTGATTTCAATGAGCTTAGTTGTATATTTTGGAGCCGTCTCAGTTTTGGAAAACAGAATAACTTTAGGGGAACTGACTTCTTTAATAGCATTTATGAGCATACTGCAAGGTCCTGTTCGTCAAATAGGAATGCTAGTTAATTCTTTTGCAAGAGCGTCTGCAACTTCTTCAAGATTATTTGAAGTTATTGACAAAGTAGAGGATGTTAAAAATATTGAAGGAAAAAAATTTAATAAACCTGTTGAAAAAATAGAGGTAAAAAATCTTTGCTTTTCTTATGGTGAAAATGAAGTATTGAAGAATATTGAATTTGAAGCCAACCCAAAACATTCTATTGGTATAGTTGGTCCACCTGGAGCTGGAAAAACTACATTATCGCGATTGTTGCCTAGATTTTATAACCCTACGAACGGATCAATTCTTATAAATGGAATAGATATTTCTACTTTAGATTTATCCGATCTGAGAAAATCTGTAAATCTGGTCGATCAAGATAATTTCCTTTTTTCTGACACTTTTTTTGAAAATGTAAGATATGGAAACCCTAATGCAAAAAAGGATTTGGTTGAGTGGTCAACAAACAAAGCTCAGATTTATAAACATATTGATGAATTGCCAGGCAAATTTGATACTTTGATAGGAGAAAGAGGAGTTCAATTATCTGGAGGTCAAAGGCAACGCTTATCTGTTTCAAGAACTTTACTTTTTCAATCGAAAGTAGTGATATTTGATGATTCAACCTCAGCCATTGATACTGAAACAGAAAAAAGAATTAGAGATGAAATGGTCTCATTAGGCAATGGAATAACACTGATTGTTATAGCACATAGAATTTCTTCAGTAATGAATTTAGATGAAATATTATATCTTGATAATGGACAAATCTTAGAGAGAGGAAGCCATAAAGAATTAATGAAAAAGGCTACTCGCTATTCAGAGCTTTATAATATGCAAATAAATCCCGAATTGAAGGTTTAAATGGTAAGTTTATCTGATGAAGACATAAGATCTAGATCGTTTGATTACAATATTATTAAGCGATTTATGCCATATGTTGCTGTTTATAAAAGAGATGTTTTTATAGGATTTTTTTTCATATTATTATTAACTATTTCATCTTTATTGTTACCCCTAGTAGTTAAGAACTTAATTGATCAATCAAGTTGTTTAGTAGGATCCTCTTGTGAAGATATTGATTTGGTGAAATCCGGTTTATTCACAGGATTATTACAATTTTTAGGGCTAGCTGCTGTTATAAGTGTATCTATTTTTTTATCAGACTCAATAATTGAAAGAGTGGGTGAAAATATTCTTTTGGATCTTAGACAAAAAATGTTTATGCACTTGCAAGATGTCTCTATTTCTTTTATGGATAAAACAGATGTAGGAAAATTAATGTCAAGGTTGCAAGGTGATGTTGCTGCAATGCAAGAAGCATTGCAAATGTCAGTATTTGCTATAGGAGATTTAGTTCTTATTTGTGGAATTATAAGCGTTTTGCTTGCAATGAATATTCAATTAGGGATATTAACTATCATTGTAATGCCATTAATGATTTTAATAAGAATGATATGGTTACCAAAGGCTAGAATTGCCTTTTTAGATGCAAGAACGAAAAGCTCAGCTGCCACATCTTATTTAGCAGAGAATATTAACGGAATTAGAACAATACAATCTTTTAATAGACAAGAATACAATTCAAAAATCTATGAAAAAAAAGCGACTGATTTATTGAAAGCACAACTAAGAGCGGCAAAACTTTCAAGTTTAATGCTTCCTACGGTTGAAACTTTAACTGGCATGTCATTTGCAATAATAATTATTGTAGGAGCTAATTTAGTTATAAATGATCATATAACAGCAGGGGTAATGGTGGCTTATATATTACTCGTCCAAAGATTTTTTGACCCTATAAGAACTATTTCTATGCAATACAATGCTATGCAAAGAGCAATGGCTTCTGGTTACAGAATATTTGAAGTATTAGATATACCCGTTACAATAAAAGACCCCAAAAAACCTTTGGACTGCCCATTAGACGGATCAATAAAATTTGAAAATGTTAACTTTGCGTATGTTGATGACAATTATATTTTGAAGGATTTTAATTTAACAATTGAAAACGGTCAACGTATAGGTATAGTTGGACCAACTGGAGCAGGAAAATCTACTATATCCAATTTGATTCACAGATTTTATGATACTAATCGAGGAAAAGTCCTTCTAGGAGGAGTGGAAATAAAGAAATTTTCTCAAGAATATATAGGGAAAAAAGTAGGGATGGTTCTTCAAGACCCGTTTTTATTTTCAGGAACAGTATTAGACAACGTCAGATATGGTAAATTTGATGTTTCAATAGATGAAATAAAAAAATCCTCTGAACTTTTAGGGATGACAGATTTTATAAACTCTTTAGAGAATGGGTATGATACTGTGATTGGTCAGAGAGGATCTGATCTATCAATGGGTCAACGACAACTTTTGAGTATTTTAAGAGCATTAGTTGCAAACACTCAATATCTAATCCTTGATGAAGCTACTTCTTCAATAGATTCATATACAGAGAAAAAAATCCAAAAAGCTTTAGATGTATTACTCTCTGATAGAACTTCAATTACTATTGCACATAGATTGGCTACAGTAAGAAAATGTGACCAAATCATAGTTTTGAATGCAGGAAAAATAGAAGAAACAGGTTCTCACCAAGAACTTTTGGATAACAAAGGACTTTATAGTAAATTATATAACTTGAATTATTCTTCTTTTGATGATTAGAATTATATGTTGTGACCAGGCTCTGAATCATCGTAGTCATAGTCATAATTGAATTTGATGAATTCCTTTTGATCTTCAGGGACTTCATCTTCTTCAAAAATAGCACTTTCTGGACATACTGGTTCGCAAGCAGCACAATCAATACATTCTTCCGGATTAATAAACAATTGATTGTCTCCTGGTTTTGAATAAATGCAATCTACTGGGCAGACATCAACACATGCTCCATCCATAACATCAATACAAGCTTTTCCAATAATGTAAGTCATATTTTAATTCTCTCTTAGTTCTCTAAATTTAAGTATAAATAAATGATATAAAAAAGTATAAAAAAATTTATACGATTTTAATTACAAAGTTTTAAGAATTTAGCTTTGGCATCCACAGCCACCGCCACCGCCATGTCCACCACACCCCGTAGCCTCAGCCTCAGCACCGGCACCACATCCACATCCGCCGCCACCTCCACCACATCCTCCCCCTGCACCTTCTTGTTTGAAGTTAGGGTTAGATATGACAAATCCTGATCTTTGGAATCCTTCAACATAATCAATGTTAGACCCTTCAACAAATTTTAGACTTTGTTGATCAACGACAGTTTTAATTGTTGATTCTATAACGATATCTTCTTTTTCTGGTTTCTCAACAAGTCCAAAAACATATTCAAAGCCACCATTTGCGGTTTCATCAATAGATACTCTTAGGTAACTTTCTTCATTCCCTTGTTCCTTCATAATATCTTGAAGTTTTTCTCTTGCAATTTCTGTATAATTTACTATTTGCTCTGAATCTAACAATTTACTCTCCAATGATTAATTATTTCTAATTAATATTTATTTTACTTTAATTTTTTAAAATAAATCAATCATTACATGTCAAAAAAACTAAATTTTAAATGATTCTTAGGATCATTTTTATAGGTATAATATTCATATCAAATGTTATTTTTTGGAATCAAATGGATCAAATAGATAGAAAAATAGTTTCAATGTTAGGTCATGATGGTAGGCTATCTAATGCTCAAATGGCCAGAGAACTAGAAGTAAGTGAAGGAACTATTAGGAGAAGGGTAAAAAATCTACTAGATTCTAAAACTATTTCAATAGTTGCAGCATCAGATCCAAAGAAATTAGGTTTTTTCTCTGAAGCACTTATTGGAGTTCAATGTGAACCTGATAAAGTTACAGAAATTTCAAATCAAATAGCCTCTCTTGAGCATACAAGATGGGTAATTGCTACAACAGGTAGTTATGATGTTTTTTGTTTGGTTGCTTTAGAAAGCTCTGAAGAATTAGGTAATTTTATTCGTATTGATATTGGATCGATTGAAGGAATTATTAGAACAGAAACTTTTGTTAATTTATCAGTAGCAAAAAGAGAATATGGGGACTAATTACTATTTACTGAGGAAATATGTATAGAGATATAATGTGTGGAGAAATTTCTTCATCAAATGAAGAACAAAAAGTCAGTTTAGCTGGCTGGGTATCAAAAAGAAGAGATCATGGGCAATTAATATTTATTGATTTAAGGGATAAATCAGGAATTATGCAGATAGTATTCAATCCTGAAATTTCAGACATAACCCATGCAAATGCAAAAAACCTAAGATCTGAATGGGTTATATCTGTTACAGGGATTGTAAAAAAAAGATTAGAAGGTGCAGAAAACGCTGAAATTTCTACAGGTAGCTATGAGCTTATAGTAGAATCTATGGATATCCTATCAAAGTCAAAAACACCTCCTTTTGAAATATCTGATGCTAATGAAGTATCTGAAGAAATCAGGTTAAAGTATCGATTTTTAGATTTGAGAAGAGACTCCATGCAAAAAAAAATTTTTCTAAGGCATAAAGTCACAAAATTCATATGGGAGAATTTATCTCAAAAAGGTTTTACCCATATTGAAACTCCCATACTAATAAAAAGTACTCCCGAAGGGGCGAGAGATTATGTTGTTCCTTCTAGAATCAAAAATGGTTCTTTTTATGCATTGCCTCAGTCTCCTCAGCAAATGAAACAAATGCTTATGGTTTCTGGCTGTGATAGATATTTTCAAATTGCTAGATGTTTTAGAGATGAAGACCTTAGAGCAGATAGGCAACCTGAGCATACTCAATTAGACTTGGAAATGAGTTTTGTTCACCAAGAAGATGTAATGCAGGCAGTTGAAAGTTTATATATTGATCTTATTAACTCAGTAGATAAAGAGATAAGCGTTGATTCAGCTTTTGAAAAAATGTCATATGCTGATTCAATGGAAAAATTTGGAACTGATAAACCTGATTTAAGATTTGATATGGAATTGATAAATTTGACAGATATTGCCAAAAATATTAGTTCAAATGTTATAAGTAACTCTTTGTCTGCAGGAGGTATTTTAAAAGGATTTGTTGTTAAAGATGCACATTCATATGGTAGAAGAGACTTTGATAGATTGACAGATATTGTTAAAGAACAAGGTGCAGGAGGATTAATTTATATCTCAATTCCTGACCAAATTGAAGGTTCAGTAGCATTAGAACAAACTACAGGGCCACTTAATAAATTTTATTCAAAAGAAGACTTTAGGTCTATTTTGAATAAAACTGATGCGAATTCTGGAGATGTTATTTTTATGATTATAGGAGAAGAAAAAATAGTAAACACCTCTCTTTCTTTTTTAAGGAATCACATTGCGAGAGAAAAAAAATTGATTGATAATAATATAATGAAATTTGCATGGATTACTGATTTTCCTCTATTTGAAAAAGATGATGAAAATAATTGGCAAGCTGCTCATCATGTTTTCTCATCTCCCAAAAAAGAGGATTTGAAATATTTAGAATCTGATCCTGGAAAAGTTAAAGCAGATCTTTTTGATCTTGTTTGTAATGGTGTTGAATTAGGCTCAGGTTCTATAAGAATTCATGATAGAAAATTACAAGAAAAAGTATTTGATGTGATAGGATATTCATCTGATGATGTAAGTAGTTTGTTTGGACATTTGCTTGATGCATTTGAATATGGAGTTCCTCCTCATGGAGGGATGGGATTAGGATTAGATAGATTAGTTGCGATGCTTTCAAAAGAAGAGTCTATAAGAGAAGTAATTGCATTTCCTAAAACTCAGACCGCCTCAGATTTACTTTTTGGGTCACCTGATTTTATATCTGATAATCAGTTAGATGAATTAAGTATCAATATTATTGAAGAAGAGGAATAATAGATAACAAATGAATATAGATATAAAAGAAGAAAAGAATAAACAGGTTGATATAGAGATATTAGTAGATGATTTTCTAGTAACGAAGCATTTAAAACAATCTGCAGAAAAAATTTCTAAGTCTGCAAATATAAAAGGATTTAGAAAAGGGAAGGTACCTTACAATATAATTGAATCTCAATATGGTAAAGATTATATACTTGAAAATAGTTTAGATTCAATAATACAAGAGGTTGCACAAGAAGTATTAGAAAAAAATAAATTTGAATTTCCATGTGCACCTAAGGTAGATATTCTTGAAAGAGAACCTAAATTAAAGTTAAACTTAATGGTTCCAATGATGCCTGAGGTTACCTTGGGTAATTATAAAAAACTTAATACATCTGTAAAAAAAGACAAAATCACCAAAAGCAGAATAGATGAAGCAAAAAATAGAATTTTGGAATCAAGAGCAACCTGGGAACCCTGTAATGAAAAGCTAGATTTTCCAGGCTTTGCCAAGATAAATTTGACTGCAAAATGTGAAGAAAAAATCATTATAGAAGAGAATGAATTTGACTTTTATGCAGTAGAAAATTCTAATTTAATTGCTCCTGGAGTAGCTGAAAATATTAAAGGAATAAAAAAAGGAGAAACGAAAGATTTTACTTTGACTTTGCCTTTAGATTGGCGAGAAGAAGACTACCAAGGGAAAAATGCAAATTTTGAAGTTGAATGTTTAAGTGTACAGAAAAAAACATTGCCAAAACTAGACAAGAAATTTCTCACAGAACTAAACCCAGAAATTAAAGATATTAAAGATTTTGAGAATCAATTAAAAGAAGAAATCCAATCTGAAAATGATTATAAATATAATATGGAAGTAGAAACCGAAATTTTAGAAAATTTACTTAAGAAATCTAAATTTAAAATCTCAGAAATACAAATTCAACGTTCTGCAGACCATATAATTGAAGATAGAGCTAGATCAGTCTCTCAATACAATATGAAATTTGAAGATTATTTGAAAGCAATAAACAAAACTACAGAAGAATTTTATAAAGAATCCCTTGAAACTGCAGAACAAGAACTAAAGAGATATTTAGCTATAGAGGAAATCATTAAAATAGAAAAATTCAAAGTAAAAGAAGACGAAATCCTTTCAGAGATAGAACTCATTAAGCAGCAATACAAAGATCAAAAAATAGCTGATGATGATACTTTGAGAAATCATGTTCAAAGTAATATTCAAAGAAAAAAATGTTTAGAGTATCTTGTAAAATCTTCTAAAAAAACAACAAGCAATCGAAAAAATAAGTAATATTTAGTAAAATTGAATTATTAGTAATAAAGGAGAGCTCTTTTGGAGTCAAATAAAAACAACCCGTCATCTTTAATACCTTCTGTAATTGAAACCACTTCAAGAGGAGAAAGAGCTTATGATATTTTTTCTCTATTGCTTAAAGAAAGAATAATTTTTTTAGGAACTCCTGTTGATGATTTTGTATCAAATACTATTGTTGCTCAGCTTCTTTACTTATCAAGAGAAGATCCTGAAAGAGACATAAATTTATACATTAATTCACCTGGAGGATCTGTTTATGCGGGTCTTTCTATCTATGATACTATGCAAATGATCCCAAATGATGTTTGTACTTTTTCTGTGGGTTTATCTGCAAGCATGGGAACTATTTTATTAACAGCAGGTGCAAAAGGAAAAAGATATGCTCTTCCTAATTCAACAATGATGATGCATAGTGTTTCTGGAGGCGGTGGAGGAACGGTTGCAGATATCCAAATCCAAGCTAAAGAAATTCTAAGAATTAATGAAGAGCTAACAAAAATAATGGCTTATCATACGGGACAAACCGAATCTAAAGTAAGAAAAGATGAAGATAGAGATTTTTGGATGGATGCTGAGCAAGCTGTAAAATACGGGTTGGTAGATCAAGTGATTTATCCTAATAAAACATCAAAATCTAAAACTGATAAGAAAAAATAGTAAATAAAATTATTATAATATTTGATTAACTTCTTCTGATAGATTCACAGAATTATTTTTTCTTAAATCTATCTCCCCATTAGATATTTTTTCTAATGTTTTCTTAAGCAATGCTTTTTCATGAGAAATAATTTTTTTTCTTATATCAATAAATAATTCAGAAGTTTCTAAATCTTCTCTTTTCTCATTTATTTTTTTCCAAAGTTTAAGATTTAGTTTGTTTTTTATTCGAAATTCGCAGAAAGAAATATTTGGACCATTATCTAAATCAGGAGTCATAAGATGTATTGAAATCCCAGAAGTTTCTGATTCTGAAAGGATTAAATTTTTTATAACATTTTTCCAAGTTCCATTTGGTCCATTTGGTAAAGCTGGATGAATATTAAGTATTTTAAAATGATTGCATATTACAGGTGAAAAAAGCATATACCCAGCGGCTATTATAATGTCAGGTTTGTAATCAGAAATTTTATATAAAACCTCTTTATCAAAATCATTTCTTAGGTTTTTCCAAGAAGATTGTTTTTGAGATTTATATTCTTTAGATGAATAAGTAATAATTTTAATTTTATTTTCTTTAACAAATTCTATGAATTTATCAGATCCTTTTTGTTCGCCATAATTTCTATTAGAAAAAACATACTCTATTGAAATTTTTCTTTCATTATGTAGATCTACTCCCTGTTTTAAGAGCCCTAATGATCCTTCTCCGTTCCCAGTCGATATCCAACCAACTGATAAGGTGTTATTTTTCTGGGTCATATATTATTTTCTTCCAAGGTAAGAACCATCAGATGTAGAAACATTTATTTGCTGTCCATTTTCTATAAATAAGGGAACTTGCAGAGTCAGCCCTGATGTAGTTGTAGCTGGTTTAGTAGCTCCAGATTGAGTATCACCTTTAAGCCCCACTTGAGTGTTTTCAATAGTCATTATAATTGAAGATGGTAATTCAATTGCCAATGGCTTAACTTCTAAAAAAATGATTGAAATATTATTTCCTTCAGCTAAATATTTTGATGCCTCTCCAACAATTTTTTCATCCAATTCATACTGTTCAAAATTAGAATTATCCATAAAAATGAAAAGGTTTTTATCTTTATATAGAAATTGAGCCTCTCTAGTGTCTGTAAGGGCTAATTCTAACTTTTGATTTCCAGGTACTTTTTTTTCATATACATTACCTGATTCTACGTGTCTTAATTTTAGCGTAAGAGTGGGAGGTGCTTTAGGAGCTTGTCTATGTTGCCATTCTAAAATTTGATAGATTTCATCTTGTAATAGTATTGTCATATTTCGTTTAATCTCACCTGATGAAATTGTCATAATTTTTCTCCTTACATTTAATTATATTTTATGCTTTTGGATGAGCTTTTGTATAGATATCCCTTGATTTTTCCACAGAGATTTGAGTATATATTTCTGTTGTTTTGGCTGATGTATGCCCCAGTAGTTCTTGAACAACTCTTAAGTCAGCACCTCCATCTAAGAGATGTGTTGCAAAAGAATGTCTTAAAGTATGTGTGTGGTACTTTGGATTTAGTCCAGCTAAATTTATATATTTCTTTATCAAATGTTGGATACTTCTTATTGATAATCTATTCCCGGAGTTACTAAGAAAAAATCCTTGCTCTTTACCATTTTGATCTTTTCTAATATTTAAATACTTTTTTAGAATGTTAGAAGTTGAATCAGAAAAAACAACAGATCTATATTTAGACCCTTTTCCAAATATAACAGCTTGATTGATTTTAGTATCAACGTCATTTATGTTTAAGTTGTTTACCTCAGATACTCTTAACCCAGCAGAATATATAAATTCAATAATTGCTTGGTCTCTTTTCCCCAGATCTGTACTTATATCTATCAAACTAATCATTTTATCTATTTCTTCAGTAGTTGCGATTGAAGGCAATTTTTTTTCTGATTTAGGGCTACTTATATCTGAAAAAAAATTTATTGATAATATTTTTTGTTCAATTAAAAATTCAAAATATATTTTTAAATTTGAAATAATTCTACGAATGGAACCTGGCGTTTTATTTATTCTTGTTTCAGATATAAATTTTCTAATTGAATCAATATTCAATTCTTCATTTATATTTTTTTTAAAATAAACAATAATGCTATCTATATCTTGTCTTTGATTTCTTATTGAGTATTGAGATAAATGCTTACGATTTGAAAAAAAAGGGTCTTTATATTTTTCGAATTTTTTTAGTATGTTTTTTATTTTCATAATAATAATAATAATAATAAATCTATTTTCTTATGAATTTGAAATTTAAACGAGGATTAGAGAAAATTATTTTTTTGCAAGAATAGATTCGTTGAAATATTCAAGATTATTCTTTCTATTCCTGCCTATAGAAACCCAGCATTTTTCAGGCAGATAGCTTTTATGATCTGTTCTTCCGTTTTCATCATAATTTTTCTCACATGCTAGAAAAGCCCCATCATCTTTTATAGATTTCTTTTTAATCGGGATCCACTTCATATGAACAGCTTCACAATTGTAATTTTTCTCTCTTAGACCTTCCGTTTGATCAAATTCATCACCTCCACATAGCTCTATTTCTCCTGAGCAACTGGGGCAATGTATATCTGTAAAGTGATGAGC
>PYIL01006548.1_pt1 | contig 11526 bp, 12 predicted proteins | sample 3578041 | NCBI WGS metagenome assembly PYIL01 (sample SAMN08408023, study PRJNA431606) | Marine metagenome isolate SA_KN192-05_S13_150m, whole genome shotgun... | biome: marine; feature: oceanic pelagic zone; material: water; isolation source: 150 m water sample, 0.2-0.8 um fraction ... | reverse complement strand
TGAGAATTCACCTATCTGGTCAAACTCTCGCAAAATGAAGCGCTTTCACGTTCACGAAAGGCAACATTCACACCAAGTTTTTCGAGTGTCTGTTGAAGTGTCAATTGCCCCTGAGGGACATCGTGGTTTTCAAAGAACGCAAGGACGTCATCAGCTTGTCCAGGTTGACTCAGGGAGGTCACTCCCGAAAGCATCCGAACGATGCTGTTCGAAGGGAAAGCCTCGTTAATATCGTCCCAGTTTTCCTTCACGAAATCCCACGCGAGGTGGCCCTGGTACTTGTTTCGCATACAGACCGCAAGTAAGTACGGAGCATCTTGAGTACGCACCGTGCCATCAAGAGTCATCTTCAATGTACGTTTCATCTCTGCCTCACCAGGGAAGGCGGATAACGCAGACTGGTATCTCCGTTCTTCTTGTGGCGTCGAAGGATTACGATATTTTTCGAGAAACAGATCGTACTTAGCAGTATCGCCCTTCGATGCTACAACCCCAGTAACTGCGGCTGCCATGTTTGGCTCAACCGAACCAGCATCACGCAAATAAGAATCATGCAGGTCACTGGCATTTTCTAGCGCAAGATCGTCATTTCCAACATTTGCAAGCAATCGAATAAATAATCCACGTAATTCGAGGTCCCGCGGTGAATCCGTATCTCCAGGTTCCCAGCCGAGCCGGTCGAGTCCAGGCTTCGCCAAATCTCTCACAACAGCCCTGTATTGGTTCTCGGCTTCACCTTCAACCAATTTTTCAAGACCCGAAAGACACCCTGAGAGAACCGTCCAAACATCCAGGTCAGTTTCTAATTGAAAACTCCGTGCAAACTCAAGAAAATCTTCTGCGGATGTACGACCAGCCATAACCGAAGACCATGTGTCGTCAACAAGTCCATATCGCTCAATCGAACTAAGATTCGAGAACATACTGCTTGAAACCGATTTCAACATGTCCTTCGTATACCGCGCCCGAAAGAACCCGCTTCCTCCGGCATTAACTACAACCCAGTCGGCTGGTGAATCAAGTTTTACTTCTGAAGATTTTTCCTCAAGTAAATATCTGATTTCTGAAACCTCAGAGCCTGATCCAACCTTCAACACAACAGGAACAGACCAGATTGTGGCATCGGTTGTCTCATCAGGGGTGTATAGAAACCGATCTTGCTCAAGATGAATTGTTGAACCGTCTTCAGATACCGAAGCACTAACCAATGGATAACCGCGTTGGAATATCCACGAATCCATAATTCTGCGCGCCGGTTGATTCGTAACATGCTCTATGGCATCCCACAGGTCATTAGTCTCGGTGTTAGCGTACTTATGCTTATTTAGGTAATAACTAATGCCATCTCGGAATTCTTCTTCTCCGAGAAACTGCTCAAGCATTCGCAGCACTGATCCACCCTTCTCGTAAGTAAGAAGGTCAAACATCCCCTCTGCATCAACCGGTGAATTCACCTCGATTTCAATCGGCCTTGTATTTTTTAGAGAGTCGACATCAAATGCCATTGAACGCTCAAGACTGAACTGGTTCCACCGCCCCCAGTCACGGTTGAAATTATCAGAAGCCATAGTGGCCATAAACGTAGCAAAGGCCTCATTAAGCCATATGCCATTCCACCACTCCATCGTTACAAGGTCTCCAAACCACATATGGGCGATCTCGTGCGCAATAACATCAGCTATACGAAGGAGTTCAGGCTCGGTTGATCGATCCCTGTCCACGAGCAAAAGTACTTCTCGATAAGTAATACATCCAAGATTCTCCATTGCCCCAAATGCAAAGTCAGGCACAGCAACCATATCTAATTTTTGTCCCGGATAAGATATGCCGTAATACTTGGAAAAGAACTCAAGTGCAAACGCGCCGGCTTCGAGTGAGTAATCGGTCAGATGGCCTTTCCCAATCGGATGGACAATACGGAGGGGCACCCCGTTTACATCTACAGGGTCTGTCGCTTCGAACGGGCCTACAATGAACGCGACCAAGTAAGTCGACATGACCATCGTATCTTCGAACACTACTTCTCTCTGACCATTTTTTAGATCTGTCTCAGAAATAATCGGACCGTTTGATACGGCAAACTGTTCGGAAGGAACAATAAGCGTCACACCGTAAGACGCCTTGAAGGCAGGTTCATCGAAACACGGAAATGCACGGCGCGCGTGGGTGCTTTCGAATTGAGTTGTGGCAATCGTGTGATCGACGCCATCATCGTCTGTAAACGTTGAACGGTAAAACCCGTGTAACTGGTCGTTCAAGACGCCGGTGAACTCAGCGACGATTGTATGCGGACCTGAAGAGATCTGAGAATCAAAGCTGAGTGTGAGTCGTTCCATTTCTGCATCTAGGGCAATACCGGCCGCCTCGGTATTTGAACCAACCGAATCAACAACTCTTGCTGATTGAATCAGGAGATCCGCTGCATTCATCTGTATGGTATCGGTGGGATGATCAACTTCTACCTCTATCTCAACGCTACCGATAAAGGTGGCCTTTTCAAGATTCGGCTCAAGTTTGATGCGGTAATGCGAGGGCACCACTGAGTATGGAAGACGGTGCGGATTAGGTGCGATGTCGGTCAAAATTCACTCCAAGTTGAAAAATGTATCTCTGGAGCGTACCGCGATGCATAGCTGACCGCTACCGGTCATGGGTAGCCATATGGATAAGTGAGTCAGCCATATTTTTTCGCCATGCCTCAATAGATTCTACTGTCCAATCATAAAATCCTCTCCCTGTCTTCACTCCAAGATCTCCGGCGTGGATCTTATCCATCAAAACACCCGGCAACGACCGATCTTTGGCCAACAGAGGAAATTCGCTTTCAGCCAAAGCAAGCACAGAGTCTAGGCCCTGATTATCAGCTAGCTCGAATGGCCCTGCTACGGATAGTCGCTTGCCCATCCTTGATCTAACTACCTGGTCAATCTCAGGCGCTGTAGCATGCCCACTTGTAACGATTGACATCGCTTCACGAAGTAGAGCAGCTTGCAAACGATTTCCAATAAAACCTTGGATTTCTTTATGAATTAATGCGGGCCTCTTACCAATCGAGCTGTAAAACCCTGTTAGCAATTCAACCGTATCGTCGGATGTTTCAGGCCCTTTTATTATCTCCACCCCAGGGAGTAAATGAGGGGGATTGTAGTAATGAACACCCGCAACTTGAAGTGGACGCTGCGTGGCCACAGCTAGTGCACTTGGTAGAAAAGTAGACGTATTCGAAACTAGTACTGCGTTGGACGGAGCTATTTTGTCGACTTTACTAAATAAGGAGCGCTTGAGATCAAGATTCTCCGAAACAGCTTCGATCACGAGATCGGTATTCTCTACTGTTTCACTCAAGTTTAAGCTAGGCGAAATCCGAGATATAGAAGTCTCGATTTCGTCGAAGGAAATTAGGCCTGCCTGGTTTAAGGCTTTCAACCCGACACGGCAACGATTAACAGCTTTATCCAGCAATTGTTCGGATACATCATAAAGATGGACGGACCGATGGTGCGCTGCGAGCTCAAGCGCTATTCCGTGGCCCATTAATCCAGCACCCAGCACTGCAATTTTTTTTATGTCATGGGGTGTTGTCACTGGTGAACACCACCAATTGAATCTTCCGTTCCTGAACCATCAAATCGCTGACGTATTTCAACAATATCTTCTTTGGACCACTCATAAAACCCGCTACCAGTCTCAACGCCCAATTGACCAGAGTTGACTCGATTTCTTAATAGATCCATCGGCTCTTCAGAATTCGAAATCTCTTTGAAAAGTTCTCCTGCAATTGTTTGAACCAAGTCCCATCCGATCTGCTCCCAGATCTCGAATGGGCCACCAACGGCCAGTCTACGTCCAATAGTGTTTTTGACCACCGTATCGATATCTTCTGGAGAAGCAATACCATCCTCAACTAAGGCCAAGCACTCCCTAAATAGCGCGGCCTGAAGTCTTGTCTCAATGAGACTAACCATCTGTTTATTCTGGGGCATCAATATTCAATGTTAATTAGCTGCAACACACTAAACTGAGTAGCCAACTGAGCCGTCAGTTCGCATGGGAATAACCTGTAAGTCACGTGGTTTATACGGTTGTGACTTCAATGATTCCACCTCGAGATCTATCCCGATTCCCGGGGTATCTGGAACGGGAATGAAACCACCATCTCTTTTCCAGGACGAATTAAATATCGCATTGAAAGGTTGCTCATCTTCCATTGAGTATTCCTGTGTAAGGAAATTAGGAATGGAGGTATCTATATTGCAGGCAGCAGCCGTCAACACAGGCCCCAGGAAGTTATGGGTGACAAGAGCTGAATGGTACGATTCAGCGAGGCCAGCAATCTTCTTCACACCGGTTACACCGCCTCCAAGCCCAAGATCAGGTCTGACATATTGACTGCCCCCAGCTTCGAACAATTCCCTGAATTCCCAAATGGAGTGCATGCGTTCACCATTTGCTACAGGAAGTTTAGTACGTTTCGCTATTTCTCCTTGGGATTTAACCGAATCTATTTGAATAGGATCTTCGTAAAACAGAGGGCTAAATTCAATTAACTGCTCGGCAAGGGCTATAGCATTCATAGGGGTCAACTTGCGATGTATTTCAAGAATAATATCCACATCTAAACCAGCACCCTCACGCATTGCAGCTACATTCTCCCTCGTGTCATGTATCAACCTGGGAAGAGTCATAGATTGAAAACCGTCAGGTAAAGGATCTATCTTGATTGCCGTATAGCCTTCTTCGGCAGCATCTCGAGCATTCAATCGAATGCCTTCAGGGGTCGTACCCTGATCCGCTGCATTAGGACGAATTCCCCCCATGAGCAAATGAAGTCTAATTTTGTCCCTGACTTTACCACCCAAGAGTTGCCAAACAGGGGCTTCGAGCGCCTTACCCTTTATGTCCCAGAGTGCAATGTCAACGGCACTGACGGCACCTGAGATAACCGAACCGCGGAATGGCCCCATGCGATACATGTACTGCCAGTGATGTTCTATATCTAGCGGGTCTTTTCCGACGAGATAATCGGCAAATTTCTTCACAACCGCGTCCGTGGCTTCTAAGTAGCCCCAACACGCAGATTGACCTATCCCAATTAACCCATTATCAGTAATAACCCTCACTATCTGGCTTTTACCCGCCAGTATCGATTCGACTCGTTCAATTTTCATGACGACTAGATCTCATTTCTTTTTGTAAGCACGGTTGATTAAACGAAAAGGTGACTCGAGCTACTGGCGCCTTAATCGTCAGATAAGAGCAACGGCTGTATCCATATCGACAGCCCGAGGATAAGTCTCATAATCGGGATGTCCCCCGTACCGATCCATCAATATCGGATGCATGCCTGCATTTTGAGCACCTTGTATATCAGAATCAAGTTGATCCCCAATAAATACTGCCTCGCCTGCAAGTACGCCAGCTTTAGAAAGAGCCATCTGGAATATTCGAGAGTCGGGTTTTTCAAAACCTGTCTCACCCGACGTTACTGCGAAGTCAACATGCCCTGTGAGATTCATATCCTCACACAAAAGTTCACCCGTTTGATTCATATTTGATATGACTGCAACGATCAAATCACGTTCTCTAAGTCGACTGAGTCCACCAATCACATCAGGGAACAAAGTCAAACGATACTGTTGTTTACTAACCTCCTTCCAAACTTTTTCAGCAACATCCAATTCAACACTGTGCCCTGCGCCTTTTAGTACCAGTTGTTCATATTTGGAAAAAAACGCCCTTCGTTCATCGGCGTTCAAAGTTCGAACAGGTTTATTGGAGTTTTGCCGAGTCAGAAACTGATCCGCAATATGGTATCCCGAATCTATTCCGTCCTTTGTCAAAACAAACCCGAATTTTTCAGCAGCGCGCATCTGTATATCCTCTCGGGGAGGATCAAAACCAGCAAGAGTTCCATAAATATCAAAAAAAACAGCTTTTATACCACTCATATTTAAATCATTCCAAATTTGCAATCTAGAGAAAATCCCCTGCTGAATTTCTTAACGAAGGCTGATGCACTCTAGTATGAAATTTCTCAAACCCAATTCTTGTAAACCATAAATATACGGCGCCTCCACAACGAGTTACTTGGCCGTCCCAGATGAAACATGTGCTGTTGGAACGTATTTATATATGGTTACCGGGGTTTCCTTATCTGATCCAGTTGCCGGATACACTTGGACAAGTCCATCAGCCGCCATGTTTTTGAATTTAGCTATCCCTGCAGTTCCATATTTAGCTCGTTCTAGTTCACCGATATAAACATACTTCACTTGGTATTTGTTAAGGATTTTCAATGCAGAGCTTCTAAGCGGCGAATCATAAAAACTATCAACCTCATCTCTTCGTTCAGAGACGCTCGAAGCATATTTCACTCGCTGTTGACGCTGATGCCAATCCCAACCAATCACAGCAGGTAATCCGGTATATATGGACACTCGATTACCCCAGCGGTACAAATCGGTCAAACCCTCAATAATCACCGGCGATCCTTCAACATTCTCTTGCATCCACTCAATCGCCTCAAGGTCGTATTTCAATGTCAACGGTGTTCCGTCATTTTCATACGTGACAGATTCCATATAAGCCATACCATCCAAACCCAAACCAGACATATCAAATCTGGTGCTATTGCGATCTCTGGTCCCAAGAATCGGATACACCATCACCCCTACAACTAAGATCGCAAGCAAACCCATCCAAATACCTCTACCCGGTCGAACACCACTCAACGACAAGCTTCTAATGTCATATATCACTAAATCTAATGCATACGTCAGTATATTCAATGATAAGGGACTTGGTGGAACCGTAAATAACTCACAGAATGATAAAGTAATTTGTGGGATTTCTAACGAATTTTCAGCAATCACATGTCTAGAAACAATCAAACAAGGTTTTAGTGTTAAAATTGTTGTTTTTTACAAAAATGATTCAGAATTATTGAATATCGTAAAAATGTTACATAAGATTTTACCAAGAACACTACAACTAACTTCAGAAATAGAATTCTATAAGGTAGATCTTGGTAATAATTTGAATACAAGGAATTTAATTTCTGCCAAGATCCTCTCAAAAATTGCAGTAAAAGAAAAAATTTCCTATGTTTCGTTGCCTATCTCACCATTAATTTTTTCTTCAACAATAATTAAAAAATTAAAAACTCATGTTTTTGAACTCGGTTTAATACCAATTATTCCCCTTTCTGGAATTGATTCTGGAATATTTGATAATGCAAAAGAAATTGGTTTAGAAAAATATATTCCAAAAATTGAGAAGTTTCTACAAACTAAGATTAAAACTGAATCTGCTGCAAAAATTCAAAATAAAGACATAGAAAAACTTCTGCGTGATAAAAAAATTGTATCTGTAAATCTTGGGCCAAATATGATACACGAAATACTGGATTCGTTAGAATTAAAGCACTAAAATTTAAACAGGAAATTTAGTTTAAAATTATGAAAAAAATAGGCGAGTTCATCTATCCATGGGGAAATGGTCATTATTCTAGAATGATGAGATTAAATGATGCATTAGATGAAAAAATGGCTGGTCAACTAGAAACACATTTTTTTAGTAAAGATGAGATTATTGAAAAACTAATCAAAAAATTTCCTGAAAAAAAAGAAAATATACATCAAGTTCTGATGCCTACACCAATTGATGGTAAATTTGGTCCAAGTGTAAAACTGTCAATGTTCAACTTGTTTTTGCCAATATCTGATAATCAACCACTTGTTACTCAAATCTCAAATTATCTAAGAGAAGAACGAAAATTCTTTGATAATTTAAAATTTGATTTGGTGATAAATGATGGTGATATGGGTTCAAATGTTCTTGCAAATAATAGGAACATACCAAGTGTATTTGTTACAAACCAATTTAAACCAAAATTATGGAAATCAAGATTTTACTTCAAACCTGCACTATCATTTATTGCAAAACAAATCTCAAAAGCAACTAAGATAATTATCGCTGATTCTCCCCCACCATATACAATGTGTGAATACAACCTAAATTTTTCAGATAATGTGAAAGAAAAGATAACGTATGTTGGACATTTTTCAAAAAATAAAGAAATTACAAGAACAAAACCTACAGAATTAGAATTGTTAATCCAAGACTCAGATTTTGGTTATTGGATGAGAACAGGAAACAAATCAACAAATGAAGGAACTGGGGAAAGATTTGAGGAAGCGTTTCATCATGAAGATATGAAAAATGAGAAGCGGTTAGTTTCTCATGCAATTGATAATCCAGAAATTAATAGAGTTGTAGGCAAAGATGGAAGGAATTATTCGATTTCAGAAGCTTTAGAGAAACAAATTGACTGGATACAGATTGACAAGGGGTTTCTATCAGAACAGGAAAAAGAATCTGTATTAGATTCATGCAAATATGCAGTCATTAATGGTTCACATACTGTTATGGGTGAAATTTTAGGAATACATGCCAAGCCTATCATTGGAATTCCAATTTATGATGAACATACAAACCAAATCCAGTGGGTTCAAGAAAAAAAATTAGGATTATCAGCTCAAAATAGAGATCAAATTGTATCAGCAATTAACAGATTAAGAAGTGATTATGATGATTATCAGGATTCAGTGAATGAGTTTTCAAAGAATTTTGATGGAAATGGAGCAGAAAATACAGCCAAAATTATATCAGAAATTTTACAAGACAAGAAATAATTAGTTTCCTAAATTAATCATTCTGTAACTGGTGTGCGGTATCTCGATGGGCGAGCTGACCGAAAGGGATGAGGATATAATCCGTACATCAGTTGTTTCTCTAGATCTAAATATAATGAGGTAACACTCTTATGGAAAAACAAAAGGTCAATCAATATTGGTAAATTGCCCTGAATGTGTTAGTAGAGAAATAGACAAAAAAAAGAAACAACTGGAAATAGAATTTAATGCTGCAGAAGAAGAGGGTAGAGAGTTTAGAGTTCCTCCATATAGAGAGTTAGAAGATGAAATTGACTTCGAAGGACTAGGATTAATTATGAAACTAGATCGATCAACAAAACACTTCATTTGTAAAAGATGTGGTCTTTATGCAACACGAGAGCAAGTAAGTGATATCAGATACAAACTCTCACGAAAGGAAGCTACTCGTGCTGACAAGCAATATGACTATCTTGATTGGTGGCAAAAAAGTAAAAAAGAAAAAGAAGCAGAGTAATTACTGAAAAAAAATGGCTAAGAAAAAAGAAGATGAAATACCACAAGATATTGATGCCGAATTAAAATCACCGAAATTTGGAAAGCCAAATCCACAGACAAGAACAGGTTATTTTTTGAATGTAGACGAAAAGGACAAAAAAGTGGATATTCAACTTTATGAAACACTTTCAGGTACTACAATTCTAGAAGGATTGAATATTTCCAAGGATGTTAATCTAAATGATATCGAAAAAGGTGTTATGTGTGAATTTCAGTTAGATGAATTAAAAGCTCCATTAAGTAAAAAGACTGTTGATTATCTTAAAGAGCAAGGAATTACACTTGACACAATTATTCAGTTTGAATTAAAAGAATTCAAAATAATTGAAGAAAATTAATTAGTTTGAATTATTTCTTTTTGTGAGTTGCTTTCTAAATCTATTACCTATTATTGGATTAATAAAAAATGGAAATGTTTGTTTAAACCAAATTCCTGCTCTAGCTACTGATGGAACAACAAGTTCTAGTCTTGAAGAGTTAGAGGCTTTGATTATAGTTTTTGCAACAGATTCAGAACTAAGAGAAATACCAGTTGAAAATTTTGAGAAATTTTCAAATGAAGGATGATCAAATAATGGTGTCCTAACCATTATTGGACTAACAACGGTTAATCCTACGCCAGTTCCATCTAGTTCGTGATAAAGACCTTCTGAGAATCCTAGCATTGCATATTTACTTGCACAGTAAGATGCAATTCCTGGTACACCAAATCTTGCTCCAACAGATGCAACGTTTACAATGTGGCCTGAATGTTGTTCTAACATTTGTGGCAGTATTGCCTTTGTACAATAGATCATACCAAAATAATTTGTCTCCATCTGAGATACAATTTCTTCGGTTGACAACTCGTTAACTTTTCCATATATTACAAAACCTGCGTTATTAACAAGAACATCAACTCTTCCAAACTGATCTAGAACTTTTTTACTCATTTGATTAACTTGTTCTTTGTCAGAAACATCACACTGACAAATTAAAGAGGAGTCTGAAAAAACTTTCAATTTTTTTTCCACTTCCAATAGTTTTTCTTTTCTTCTTGCAACAAGAACAGTTTTGGCACCTTTTTTTGCAAATTCTATAGCTGCTGCCTCACCAATTCCGCTAGATGCACCTGTAATAACTACTACTTTATTTTTAAAATCCATAATTAGACTCAATTAATATGAAATAAAGTGTTTTTATGCTGTAGTTGGTTTTGTGTATTTGCTTAATGCAAGTTTAACCAAGAGAATCCAAGTTACTGCAATTGGTATGTAATATGTTGCAATTCTCCAACCAATCACAGCATTCCACTCAAGACCTGTATCTGGCATAACAAAATTAAATGGATCTAAATTATTTAGATAGGCAACAATTCCAAATTCTGCTAATCCTGCACCACCAACTGTAATTGGAAGATTTGCAATTGCATTTGCACCCATTACTGCCATTATGGATTCAAAAATTTCAACAGAGTAACCAACACTAACTGCAATAATTAGAAAGGAAATACCATAAAACGACCAAGAAACTAATGATGTAATAAAACCAACAACAAAAACTTTTTGTGATTTTCTTGAATGAATATTTTCTCTACTCATAGTACAAACTTCCTCAATGTATTTGTTAGTTTGTTTTACATATTTGATGCCACGGTCTTTTCCCAGTTTAGTAATTACGATAGAGATAATGTTTGGTAGTTGGAAAGTATGTTTTGATGACGCAAAAAATAGAACCACCCATAATGTTGTAACAGTTACACTTGTAGCTAGTATGATTGCAGCAACAAGATATGCACCACTTAGTAATGCAATAATTCCAGCCATAATTGATAAAACTCCAGCAGCAAGAACTTCAGTTACTATATCAAGCAATGCCACCCATGATGCCTTTGATGTTGAAATTCCTTTTTTCACCATGTAGTAAATTACTGCAAATTCAGCGCCAACAAACATTGGTGTAGTAAATTTGATAAACTCACTTCCGACTCTCATTGCTGTTAATCTTTTGATAGAATCGAATGGACCAAGAAATGTTCTTGCTATGTAAGCTAGCTTAAGACCTTGTAATCCAAGTTTTATCATCATTGCAAAAACTGCCAAAATGAACGGTACTACACCAATTGCTAAAACATCATCCAATTTTATATCAAATTGAATGATAATTATGATAATTGGGATTAATGTTGCTGGAATGATGGCAATTCTCCAGTTCATGCCAATTTTCTAGAGGATTCAAATATAAGCTAATAAAAAAAAACTTTTGTCGAAAGATTGAAAGTTATTTTTTTAACAGGCACAGCGGGGGCAGGAAAATC
>PYIL01115511.1_pt1 | contig 11539 bp, 13 predicted proteins | sample 3578041 | NCBI WGS metagenome assembly PYIL01 (sample SAMN08408023, study PRJNA431606) | Marine metagenome isolate SA_KN192-05_S13_150m, whole genome shotgun... | biome: marine; feature: oceanic pelagic zone; material: water; isolation source: 150 m water sample, 0.2-0.8 um fraction ... | reverse complement strand
GGTTTAACCAGCCGCGCTGTAAAAGACGGAGATGAATGGATAGTCAATGGACAGAAAGTATGGACAACACTTGCTCACGTGTCTCGCTGGGGTTGTCTCGTTACGCGTACTGACCCCGAAGCACCGAAACACAAAGGCTTGTCCTACTTCGTGGTCGACATGGAGCAGCAAGGAGTAGAGGTTCGCCCTTTGCGCCAGATGACAGGAGACGCTGAATTCAATGAAGTCTATTTTACGGACGCCCGGATACCAGATTCTGAAAGGTTGGGAGAAACAGGAGACGGGTGGCGGGTCGCGTTGACGACATTGATGAACGAACGAGTCGCGATAGGAGGAGGACAGGCTCCACGCGGGTCAGGGCCAATAAGCGATTCAGTCCGTTTGTGGGCAGAAATGGCAGAAACCCGAAAGACCGCAGCCCTGAGGGACCGCCTCATGACGCTTTGGACCAAGTCTGAAGTTGCTCGACTGACAAATATTAGAGCCAGCCAAAATAGAGCTAAAGGAGTTCCTGGCCCTGAAGGATCAACAGGGAAGCTCGCTTTCGCTGAGAACAACCAGGACATCCACGAATTCAATGTTGAACTCCTAGGCCCTCAGGGAATGTTGTATGACACCTACTCGATTGAACGTTCAGCAACGGCCATGGGTCTCGCCAGCACCCAACAGCAGTTCTTACGGTCAAGGGCTAATTCGATTGAGGGCGGCACATCAGAGGTTATGAGAAATATTTTAGGGGAACGCGTCCTTGGGCTACCCGGCGACGTAAGAACCGACAAAGACCTGCCATTTTCAGAAGTTCCAAGTAATTGACGTCGAGAGGTTTGTCATCTCACCGCTAAATGCGGTTGATTACGGAAGTGTGCCGTCTCATTAATCGATTTTACACTCCTATGACCGGCTCCCGAGGCCAAGACTCGAGTCACCGACGTGTAGTCAACATCGAATTTCATAAAGTCTTGAATATCGAAGTCAAGGCAACGTGCTAGGTAGGCGTTGATCACGCCGCCATGACACACGACAGCCACACGCTCTTCACCGTGCACCTGGACGATTTCTTCCAGTTGCGTCACGGTCCTGGTGTACCAACTTGAGAGAATTTCTGGCGAACTGCTCATCGAACCAGATGCCATAAGTTCCCATGCTTTACGGTTGGTCTCTTTTAGTACTTCCATAGGGACGTAAGAACTGGAATCTTTATCAAACTCACTGATGTCGTCGCGCACGGCGGCCGTAAGCCCCAATGTCTTCTCGATCGGCTCGGAGGGTTCACGAGCTCGACGCATAGGGCTCGTATAGATCTGGTCAATTGGCTCTTCACTCAACCATGAGGCAACAGCCAACGCTTGGGCTCGTCCGATTTCGGCAAGTGGGGGATCGGCGGGAGTTCCATCTGAATTCTGAACCAGCTGTGGTCTACCGTGACGAACGAAAATTAATTCCATCGAGGTTGACCATAGAGGTTTAGGCGGCTCAGTTGCCATTTTCGGCTTATTGACGATCCGGTGAACAGTACAAATTCTTTCTGGCCTTTTCGTGATGTCTCGGTACCGTGGAGGTAATGGCACGACGTACCAAAATCATTGCGACTATCGGTCCCGCCTCCGAGGATGAGTCGACTCTTCGAGGGATGATCGAAGCAGGAATGGATGTTGCTCGTATTGGTTTGGCTCACGGTACTCTCGATGAGCAGGTAGAAAAATTCCACATGGTTCGGAAAGTAGCGTCGAATCTAGGGAAACACGTTGGGATTGTGGTCGATTTACCGGGCCCGAAAATTCGGTGCGCGCCTTTCAATGAGGGGGGTGTCGATCTTGTCGAAGACACCCAAGTATCTCTTGGTGTTGAGGGCTCAGAAAGTTCTAGCGACTTCATAAACGTCGACTATCCGAACCTGTTGCAAGATGTCCAACTCGGCGACAGCCTTTCCTTCGGTGACGGCCAAGTCGTGGTCACCGTCGAAGAACGTGAGGGAGATCGCCTAAAGGCTCGCGTGGTACATGGAGGACGGCTTGAGGGGCGCCCAGGTATTCATATCCCCTCAGACCGCCTTAGGCTTACTTCCCCGACTGACCACGACTTGACTCTTCTGGACACTTTCGTCGAATTAGGGACTGACATGGTGGCTCTCTCATTTGTGCGCTCAGCTCACGACATCAGACGGCTAGGTGTCGAACCAGCACCACGCGGTCCACTGATTATCGCGAAGATCGAAACAAAAGCTGCCGTGTCTAACCTCGAAGGCATTATTGAGGCTTCAGGGGCAGTGATGGTCGCTCGGGGAGATCTGGGGTCCGAAGCAGATATTGAAGAATTACCGCACCTTCAAAAACACATCATCCAAGAATGCATTGCTCTTGGGCGTCCAGCGATCACCGCGACTCAGATGCTTGAGTCAATGGTCTCCGCGCCTACGCCGACTCGTGCCGAGGCTTCAGACATAGCAAATGCCGTGTTCGACGGAACCTCGGCCGTCATGCTGAGCGGAGAGACCGCGATCGGAAGGGACCCTATTAATGCCATTCGGACGATGGCCAGAATAACGGCCCGGGCTGATGAGAAATTTAGTTACGAGAGTTGGTCCCAGCACATTCAGGCGATCCGCAAGAGATCAAAATCTGATGCTGCGTATCTGCGTGTGACCGATGCTCTCACAATGGCTGCGGCGCGAACAGCAACTGATACCGACGCAGAGGCAATCATTTGTTTGAGTCGATCAGGCTTCACCGTGCGCAGTGTCGCCCGATTTAGGCCGACCGTTCCACTTTTCGGAATGACGTTTGATGACCGCACTGCTAACCAGCTTTCGCTGTCATGGGGAACGCGGCCATTAATTTTCAACGAACAGGCGACACCAGCGGCAACTGCTGAAGAAGCGGTCGCGACGGCGGCTCGAGTGGGAGTGGTTCGTAGTGGGGACACTGTCGTCGTCGTATCCGGTTCAAGTGCTGCAACCCATGCAACTGACACCCTTAGGGTGCTGCGAGTTCCCTGATCAGTGACGGGGTTTCGGGAAATCAACAACGGGTTAGCTGTTTACCGCGGGTCGTCGATTAAAACACCACTCCAGGTAGTGATGATCCATGGAGCTGTAGACCGGGCAGCCGGAATGATTCGCGTCGCTAGAAAGATCACTCAGTGTGAAGTACTCCGATACGACCGCCGGGGCTATGGCCGTTCGAAGCTTTCGGGCATTGCCTGCACCTTTGACGAACATGTCGACGATCTAGAGGCCATCGTCGGAGATAGCCCCACAGTGCTTTTCGGCCACAGTTACGGTGGCAGCGTTGCCCTTGCTGCTGCGAGCCGAGGCAACCCGGCCATACGGGCAGCAATTTCTTATGAAGCTCCCCGTGGTTGGGAACCCTGGTGGCCTCCGCCTCCTGGCCCTGACATTGATCCAGGAGATGCAGCTGAACACTTCGTTAAGCGGATGATCGGAGATGATCGATGGGGGGATTTGCCGGCAAACACTCATACGAAACTCCGAAACCTCGGAACGTTAATGGTCCACGAATTACAGACACAAAGAATTCGGCAGTATCAAATAGAGGACGTCAAGATCCCCTTAATTCTTGGGGTGGGTGAACTATCGGGACCTCACGCCCAACGAGCAGCCAAAGTCGGCGCTGAAGAAGCGCCACGAGCCAAAGTTGTGCGAGTCCCGGGTGCCAAACATGATGCCCCGATGTCGCATTCTCGAGAGGTTGCCGACCTCATAGCGGACGCGATCAGACTGGTGTCCGAACCGAATTAAGCCAACGGAGGTAAAGTCAGCACATGCCTGAACAACCGATTCATTTAACGCCAGGTGGCCTCCCAGAAACAGTTATCCCTAGTTACCACGCGGAGGCTGTATCTGCCTTGGCGGACGCCCTTAACGCCTCAGATTCGGATAGGAAACGGTTGGTTGCAGCCGTCGCTGCCCAGTGGCCTCGTTATCTCGACTCGTGGGTGGCTCTCGGTAATCTGAGCGAGGACCCAACCGAGGCATACGCTTACTTCAGAGTTGGCTACCACCGAGGATTGGATACTTTGCGTGCATCCGGTTGGCGAGGGAGTGGATATGTGCGGTGGAACCAAGAAACCAATCATGGCTTCTTGAGGGCGTTGCTCGGTTTGTGTCGATGTGCACAGGCGATCAACGAACATGACGAGGCCGAGAGGTGCGCCCAGTTCCTAATGCAGTTGGATCCCTCTGGGGTACCAGATTCGGAATGAAAATTACCGGAGCTGTGCTTTGCGGTGGTGCATCAACGCGGATGGGTCAAGACAAAGCGTCTTTAGTGCTAGCCGGCCGTCCAATGGTTGATTGGGTTGCCGACGCGATGCGACAAGCTCAAGTAGAGCCGGTGGTTGCTCTCGGAGGTCAGGAAGGCCTTAGTCTTCCAGTCTTACCTGACGAAATAGGGGACCAAGGCCCCCTACATGTTCTGATCAGCGCGCTGGAACGGTTAGGTGACATTGTGATTTGCCCATGCGACGTGCCGCTCGTATCTGCGAAGCTCTTTCGATCGATAGTAAGTGCGGGAGCCGTGACTGACAAACCAGTTGTCTTGGCCAAAAGCAGCCAATTGCAACCGCTCATTGGTCTTTATAAGGAATCATCGATCGAGCTCTTGAAGGCCGGTTATGAAGCTGGAAAACGGGGGCCTAGGCTCGTGTTGAACGACCACGACGTTGAGGTCGTCGCAGCCTCAGTAGACGAGACGCAGAATATAAACACCCCCGCGCAATTCAAAGCCCTCATTGACGCCCTAACTATCAAGAATCATGAAAGCTAGATGTATCCTCTGGTTGCGAGGTTGACATATGAACGTTCCCGCAATTTCAGTTGACGAGTTGGCAGATCAGATTGCCAATGGAGCTGTGGTGGTAGATGTTCGAGAACAGTCCGAGTGGGATGAAGGCCGCGTTAGGGGCAGCCAACTGATCCCTTTAGGTGAGGTCGTTGCCCGCGTAAGTGAGATTCCGGCAGACGGCCCGGTCTACGTTATTTGCCGGAGCGGCGTCAGAAGTGCAGACGCGTGCGGCTATCTGCGTACTCAGGGCATCGATGCGTTCAATGTCACCGGGGGCGTCCTTGCTTGGCTGGACTCGGATCGCACCATTGAATTTGGACCTCGGTGACTCGCTTGCGCCGGTTAACGGAAACCGTCGAACCGGATGGCGTTGTTGCTGAAGAAAGCGAGGACGTCGCCTACTCTTGGGTCGCAACTCAAGAGCGTTTCGCTGAAGTTGTCGCGAAAGCGCTTGGAGCCAACCGCGTGGCGCTTGATACTGAGTTCCACCGTGAGCGAACATATTGGCCCAAGGTCGCATTACTCCAACTGAAAGTTGATGCTGAAACCTTTCTTGTTGATCCGTTGGTGGTGGATTTGGCGCCTTTGGCCGAAGTGTTAAATAGTGACGTGGTCTTCGTTATGCATGCCGCCTCACAAGACATCGAAGTCTTGGAGCGTGCATGTGGTGTGGGGCCCAAGCATTTGTTCGACACGCAAGTGGCAGCAGGGTTCACTGGGATGAGTACACCATCGCTGTCGGCATTAGTTGAGAGATACATAGGGTTACGACTACCCAAAGGTGATCGATTAACTGATTGGTTCGAACGTCCGCTTCGAAAGAATCAACAGGACTACGCGGCAGATGATGTGAGGTACCTCTTCGAGGTACATGACCAGCTCATATCCGCCCTCACAGAGACTGGACGTTTGGACTGGGCTTTAACTGAATGTGAATTAGCCCACCAACGCCCAAAGCCCAATCTTTCTCCCGAGCTTGCATGGACGCGAATCAAAGAGGCACGGCATTTGCGAGGTAAGCCACGCTGTGTCGCATCGGTCCTAGCGCAATGGAGGGAAATTACAGCTCAGCGAAAAGATGTTCCCATTCGGTTTATCCTGTCCGACTTAGCGTTGGTCGGGATAGCACAACGGGCTCCAACGACTCTCAACGAGCTCAAAGCCGTTCGCGGGCTTGATGGGCGTTCCTTGAAAGATGCAGCCGGACACGAGATTCTAAGTTTGGTGTCCGACGGAATGCGAATGACTGTTGACGATGTGGCGACTTTAGATGTTGACGAAGGTCCCCAACTAGGCAACGAAATGAGGGCTGCGGTGACGCTCGTATCGGCATGGATTTCACAGGTCGCAAAGGACGAGGCCCTCGACCCGGCGTTGTTGGCAACTAGATCCGATATCAACGATTTGCTGCGGGGTGCCAAAAACCCACGCCTGGGTACTGGTTGGAGATCCAACCTTGTTGGCAGCAGGATCGAGGATTTAGTGGAGGGACGCGCCTCTTTGGCATTTGATCCCGGGGGAGGTCTGGTCCTTGAACCCCGTTCGGAGTTGCTTGCCGAAAATAAAGCAAACTTCGATGGGTAACGACCCAATTTTTGGGCTGAATATCTGCTAGAAAAGGAGTGATTCCTGTGCGTTGTTTCACTTTGTGGTCAGCAGGGGGTCGCGAGTAGGCGGTTTGGAGACGAGGAGCCATCCGTGAAGAAGGGTCGTCATCGCCGGTACGAAGAGGCGCGTAAATTCCAGAGAGAGAATGCTGCAGCATTCTCGGTTGAAGACTTTGAATTCGATGAACCTGATTTGTTCTCGAAAGAAGAAGAGGACGCGCCCGACGATCAGTACGGTGATCTAGCCGACAAGTACGACGATGACTATTCGGAGCTTGCAGACAAATACGCAGATTTCGATGACGCCGAAGAGGAAAAGACTTAAGGCCCTGAGGTTAGGGGCGCCTTACTTTAAGGACGTCTTACTGTCGGGTGGGGAAGAACAATAGAGGCTGAGCTTCGGCGATCCAGCTCTGTTCGAAGCCACACGTACACTGTTGGGCCGCAAATTGCTGTCAGTTCATCTTCCATCTGTTCATATACCGGCGTCGCACCGACATGTGCTTGGGAGTCAGAAGTACACCACCACCAGATATCGGTTTCTTCTCCACCCCAATCGCGTCGTTCCCACTCGCGGACCATTGTGTATATGTGTCCAGTCACCGTTTCGTGATCTTCCCTGCGAATAGGCGCTTGCCAACAAATTTCCGGTTTGCGGTCCATTGGTTTGGTTCCCGTTGAGAGCGCTAGGTGATGAAATGCGCAACCGGCACCGTTTGGGTGGTCAGGACGATTTTGAAAGATGCAAGCCCCGTCGACCACCTGGGTCCTCCACCAACCGTCATCGTCTTGCCATAAGGGTCCACCGAGGCTGGCCGCGGTGTCCTGGTATTGCCAGAGTTCTGGAGTGAGGTGTTTGGTCTGCTCCTGAACGTTTTCTAGGTCTTGGGCATCTGAAATGTATGCCCCATGAGTGCAACAGCCAAGTTCTTCTTCTGGAGCTGGTTCCGACGCAACTCCCGGACAGCCTGCCCCGTAGATGCATGTCCAGGCGCTTGTCAGGAAGGTTATGTCGAAGAGCCAAGTCCGGTGTTCGCTCGGATCTTCGAAAGATAACCATTCTCGATCTGGATTAGATGACGCTAAGGGCTTCGTCACACCTCCATCCTACGGTACGTTCGTCATCGTGCAGATATCTCCTGATGCGAAGCTTCATGATGATTTGCGATCCGTTTTAGGTGATCGGGTTCGAGATGGTGACTTCGAATTAGGGCTGTACGGGAAAGATGGCTCGGTGCTGCAAGGCCAGCCATCACTCGTCTGTTTGCCTGTCGATACAAATGAGGTACGCCAGATTGTGGAGATCTGCCGGCAACATGATCGACCGTTCCTAGCTAGAGGTTCGGGTACCGGTCTGGCAGGCGGTGCTGTGCCAGTAGGTGATCCGGTGATCATTGCTACGGCAAAGATGAACCAGATCATTGAGGTAGATCTTGAGAACCGCATCGCATGGGTTGAACCAGGAGTTCTTAATCTGGATTTAACTAAAGAACTAACTCCCTTGGGGTTTCACTTCGCACCAGATCCCTCTAGCCAGCAGGTCTGTTCAATCGGAGGAAATGTCGCCAATAACAGTGGAGGACCCCACTGTCTCGCCTATGGGGTCACAAGCGCCCATGTAGCAGCGATCGAAGTGGTCTTGCCTGATGGCAGTGTGACAGTCCTAGGTGACTTATCTCCAGAACCGTCTGGCTACGACCTTCGCGGGCTTTTTGTTGGCTCGGAAGGGACAATGGGCGTGGCTACCAAAGTTGCCGTTCGTTTAACTCCAAACCCGCCAGCTATCCGCACCCTTCTTCTTGACTTTCCCGATGTTCGAGACGGAGCGGCAACAGTTTCTGCGATTATTGCAGCAGGGCTGATACCTGCGGCGCTGGAAATGATGGATAAGCGGGCGATAGAAATTGTCGAAGCATTCGTCAACGCGGGTTACCCGACAGAAGCTGATGCCGTCCTGTTAGTCGAACTTGATGGACTACCCGGTGGAGTTGAACACGGAGTCGAGGTTGTACGTTCAGTCGCCGAACGACACCAAGTCGGAAATATCCGAGTCGCGGCCGACAACGAAGAGCGTGAGCTGCTCTGGAAAGGACGAAAGAATGCGTTCGGGGCGGTAGCCCGGATTAAACCCGACTACTACCTCCATGACACGGTTGTACCGCGCGGCAAATTGGTAGAGGTTTTAGAAAAGGTATACAAAATCGCTGATGCTTATGATCTCATAGCGGTCAACGTCTTCCACGCTGGAGACGGCAACCTGCACCCCATTTTGGCCTACGACAGCGACGAGGCAGGTGTCTTGGAGCGGGTCCATGCTGCCGGACGCGCAATTGTCACCGCCTCCATTGAGGCAGGTGGAGTCCTGAGCGGAGAACACGGAATCGGGCTTGAGAAGCGTGACTACATGGGTATGTTGTTCAGCACCCACGATATGGCCACCCAGGACATGGTGCGTGAAGTATTCGACCCACAGGGTTTCGCTAATCCATTGAAGGTCTTGCCATCTGGGTCGCGGTGCAGTGATTCCTTCGGGCAGCATGTGCCAGATGGGGCGTGGGTGTGAGCTCTCTTGCTGTCGTACCTCAAGAGGTGCACAAATTTTCGGCTGAAGTAGGTCCGAGCGACCCTGTAACAGTGGTAGGTGGCAGAACTCAGTGGAACGTTGGAGGTGCACCTGACCGCTCGGCTCGCGAAATAAGCGCTCCTGCCGGCATTTGGTCCCATGAGCCTGAGGAAATGACGGTTCGTTGCGGAGCTGGAACGACGTTGCTTGAGCTATCAGAGCAGCTCGCTCGACATAGGCAGATGGTGCCATTTGATATGGACCCGAACGCGACGGTAGGCGGAGTTCTTTCCGTAGGTAGGAGCGGAATGCGCCGCCTTCGCTACGGTCATATACGGGACTTAGTGCTTCAAATTCGACATATCGATTGCAATGGAAAAATCGTGACATCAGGCGGCCCAACCGTAAAAAACGTATCTGGTTATGATTTGTGTCGACTTATGGTCGGCTCTTTGGGCAAATTGGGTTGTTTGGCTGAAGTCATCCTTCGGTGCCTACCTATGCCCGAGACCTCAAGATGGCTAACCGGCAATATTGACCCGTTCGAGGTTTACGCACGCCTCTACCGGCCCTCGTCGGTTCTCTGGAATGGGGAGCAGGTGTGGGTGTGTCTGGAGGGTGTCTCATCGGATGTTGAAGCCGAAGCAGCGCTGCTTGACCTGAGTGAAGTAGATGGTCCACCTTCGTTACCAAGTGAGGGTCGTTCCTCCGTCGAGCCAAAGGAACTGAGAAACCTCTCGGTTGACGACACAAATTGGATTGCTGAAATTGGCGTTGGCGTTATTCACCGCGATACGCCGAGCAAGGTTCAACAGGTATCCAAAATCAACGAATCGCTGATGCGCGAGCTTGAACGCAGATTGGATCCGGAGGGACGTATGAACCCGGGTCGCCAGGTGGTGCCGCTATGAAAAAAGTAGCAATCGATCTGGGCGTGCCGCATGATGATCTTGCGTCATGTGTCTCCTGTGGGTTGTGTCTTCCACACTGTCCTACGTATCGCGTTACCCAGGAGGAGTCAGCCTCACCACGAGGGCGCATTGCTCTAATGAAACACGCTGAAAGCACAGGCTTCATCGATGAGGAATTCGTGGACTTCATGGACGCCTGCATTCAATGTCGTGGATGTGAAACAGCATGTCCGGCTGGTGTGGAATTTGGATCGATGATGGAGGCAACCAGAGAAGCTTTGGCGACGCAAACCTCCTACCAACCATGGTGGCGACGACTTGGGTATCGGACGTTGGGTCGACCCACGGTTTTAGCGTTCGCCTCTAGGGTCCTTTCGCTGCTGCAACGGGTCAACGCCGTGCCGAAGAAACTAGGACTACCTCAAATACCGATTATCCAGCGTCGCTTACTAGGCAGCGGGACCGACGTGTGGCTATTCACCGGGTGCATCATGGATGCCTGGATGCGCGACACTCATCGAGCGGTCCAGCGTGTCGTCGAAGCAACTGGGGCTGGTGTCCAATTTCCAAATAAGGCAGCGGCATGTTGTGGGGCTCTTCACGTCCATGCCGGCCTTGGAAAAGAGGCTCGTCTTCTCGCAGAAAGGACGATGACAGCATTTCCAGGCGACGCACCAATTCTTGTAGATTCGGCCGGTTGTGGTGCTCAACTCAAAGAGTACGGTCACTTACTGGGGACAGAATTAGCTGAGGCTTTCTCCCTTCGAGTCTTCGATGTTCATGAGTGGTTAGCTGAACGACTCGACCAACTACCTAAGATTCAGGACCCAAGCGGCCGGGTTGCTGTACAAGATCCATGTCACTTGCGACATGTCCAAAAGACACACCAGGCGGTTTACCAGGTATTGGGTCAGTACGCGGAGCCAGTTGGTTTAGATGATGAAGGGTTATGTTGCGGAGCTGGGGGAGCCTATTCCGCTTTTCATCAGGAGACCGCTGCCCAGGTACGCGATAGAAAAATTGCAGCCATTGGCCGCTCGGGAGCAGCTGAGGTCGCGAGCGCTAACCCAGGTTGCCTTCTGCACCTCCGGTCAGCTGGAGTTGAGGTCAGACACCCCTTAGAGATAATCGACTCCCTTATGACGAAAGATGGTTGATGTGCAGGATCGGCTCGAAGATATTCGCACCCGTTTAGTTTCGATCTCAGAGGAGCTCGCTGACCTCGGGATCGCGGCATTGCAGACCGCTATCGATGAAGACGGGGTGAACGCTAAGAGACCCGATTCAGAAAAACGGCTTTCGAGAGCCCGACGAGCGGTCGATAAGGCTGCTGCCATCATCGGTCAAACACCCGAATCTACGGTCCTTTAAGCGCCTTGACCAGTGGTATCTGGAGCTAGGTAGCGGAATTTAAACCTGATCACCGAGCGCTGTCACGGGTATCAATTTTTTGTCAGTTGGGTTGTCCGCGGTAATGGTGGCGGTTTTGACGACGGCCGGTCGTCCATCGGCTTCACCGTATGAGGTTGTTCGCTGCCTAATCGTTCGACCAAGGGGTTGAACGAGCTTTCGGAAATCCTCTTCGACTAGACCCTGCCCGTGCTGAGCTCCTGCGGCGCGACTGATGTTCTCATCCATGAGAGTTCCGCCCAAGTC
>PYIL01184004.1_pt1 | contig 11607 bp, 16 predicted proteins | sample 3578041 | NCBI WGS metagenome assembly PYIL01 (sample SAMN08408023, study PRJNA431606) | Marine metagenome isolate SA_KN192-05_S13_150m, whole genome shotgun... | biome: marine; feature: oceanic pelagic zone; material: water; isolation source: 150 m water sample, 0.2-0.8 um fraction ... | reverse complement strand
TACCGTAGTCCGGACCCGGCATGCCATCACTGACTTGCTGAGCATACGCTGTTGATAAGGCACCTGTTGCCGTCATAGCGACTGCGGCCATAAGTATTAGAGCATACTTATGGTTTCGAGATTTCATTGATCAAAATCGCTTGGCGAATGTACTTAAAGTTTAAGATATAAAATTATAATAAAGTGTAAATTATTATATTTGAGTTTATTATGATAATATCATAAAATGTTTAAATTATGTTATGTTGTGGGCTCATGTGATATGAAGGAGTATGAGTAAATGGGTAAAAAAAATTCAAAACTGGCAATTTTTGATACCTTCAAGACAGGCGCAGGTAAGATTACAGGTGAAGCTGCAAGACAACGAGCCATAATAAAACATCTTTCATCTGCAACAAGTTCAACGTCAAAAACTAGAACAGGTATTTCTCAAAGAATTGCTGAAGAGAACAAAGTGCTTTGGAAGAATATCTATTCTGGAATCTTTCGAGATCTTGATGAGATTTTGCTTCCTCTAGGTATAGTAGAAGAGGAAGGCAGGCTTCCTCTAAAGAGGGGACCAAAAGCATTGCAGGAAAATGGTATGCCATATTATCATCTTACAAAAAAAGGACTTCTCGTTGCATTGTCAATATCAGAGAGTGGTGATAGAGTTTCTTTGATGGATGAGTTTTTTGTAGGTGAATATTATGATACAGAGGAGGTGCCTGTTCAGGAAATGATTGTAAAATTGCAGAAAACTGCACCAAAGTTTACCTTTTCATTATTTGAAAAATATACAAAAGCATACTGTGATGGCAAGATACCAAATCTTCTGCCATTTAATATCTCAAATTTGAAAAAGACCTCTGATTACTCATCTCATGTACAAATGGAGTTATTGGAGGGATTCGTGAAAATGTCAAATTCTGACCGTAATGAAATACTGGATTTTCTTAAAAAAATAGAATAGAGAGGCCTGTTTTACTCTTGGTTTGTGCCAGTTTGCTCTTATAAACAACTTTAAAACACCCAGCTTGTTCATCTGATCCTATCATGTTAGGAGATCGCGATTTTAGGACAACAATCATAAATTCAATTGAAGCTGTTGGTAGAGAACTGGATTATAAAATAGATAAAGAAGACTTGGGTAAAATTCATGCTTCTGAAGTGACTAGGTGCCTTAGGCGCTCTTTTTATGATCGAATGGATCCTACAGAGCCAGTACGTTCTCGTTTTTCAGACCTACTAGGAGGTATGTTTAGAAATCTTGAATATGGCTCCAAGCCTGCTATTTACTCACTTGATGATCTGAAATTGGAAGGTCAAGCAGATATGATTGCAGATGATCTTATTATGATCTTCAAATCAGTTGAGAAGTTTCCTGATGATCCATTTGCAAGAGACATTCTATACATGAATGCATGTATGTGGATTTATGATAAAATTGATGGGATGATTGTCTACATTGATGGTAATGGTAAAGAGACCTCATTTTCTGTAACCAGGGATAAGAGAATGTTTGAAGAAGTTGTTAGACGTGTTAGAGTTCTAAATGACCTCTTGAAAGAAAAGAAAACCCCTATTGTAGAACCATCAATAGAGTGTTCAAAATGCCAATATTATGAGAGGTGTTTTACACCAAAGAGAGAATCCAAGACACTAAATCTAATGAATCTTCTAGGAAGTTCTAAAGATAGATCTGGCATCATTGATGAAAAAGAATAAAAAGAAATTGTGTAGTTCTTTTAATTTTGATTATTCGCCAACTGGATCTGGATGTCCTTTGCCTCTAAGTGCAAATGTAACAACTGCTAGTGCAATTGCTACTCCGACTGCTGATCCAAATGCGGCCATTCCTGCTTCTGCCATGTAAAAAAACCAAAGAGAATAGAATATAATCGTGATGGTGATTTTATATCAATTTTTACAAATAAACATAATTTCTAAATTTTGTGATACATTTACATTACAAAGTCGAACGTAACTTCGTTCTCTCCTCCAGCAGTCATGGAAGAAAGATTGTAAAATGCATCTCCAGTAATACGCCAGTCTGCTGTATCAGCCTCTAAAGCAGTCCAAATTTCAGGGATGCTTCCATCATTGATGATTTCAAATCTGTCTTTGAGGATCGTTGGACGATCATTTAGTATTGTGTAATAATTAGAAGCTGCTACCACGCCACCAGGCATTCCTCTATCACCAATGCTTTTTGTACCAATTTTTGTGCCATCTTCATAGACATTATAACGAATCATTTCTAAGAGAACTGACTTGTAATTTGGATTACTGATCTTGAATGAAATCTCAACAAATGCTGTTCTTTCATCAATATCTAGAATTTCAATATCTTCAAGCTGAATGATCAATGGTAAAATCTGTGTTTCTGGATTTGATGGTGAAATCAAAAGTCCAGTTTCCGATGTATCATCAATAATTGATGTACCAGAGTATGCAATTGCCATTATTACTACTACTAATGCACCAATTACTCCAAGAACAGGGATTTTAGGATTCAATAAATTTTTCTTGTTTTTTGTTCATAAAAAGGAATCTAAAATATAGCACTAGTATTGTATGAAACTATGCAGTATTTCCAGGCAGTCCAACAAGGTAAAAAACGAGCTAACAAGGCTCAAATGAAGCTTTTTGATATTGCAGGATTTGCCATGCTAACACTAACTACAAAAAAGAAGGATGGAAAATTCATTCCTGTAGGAGAGGAAATCTATTCCGCAGTTATCAAAAAACCAGAAGGTTATGTAGTTTTGCTAGTTGATGAAGATGGTTATACAAAAACCCAATCAAAAGATCTTCAAAAGGAAGAAGCAGGTAAGATCTTCAAAAAAGTTACAGAGACCGGTATTGAGGAATTTTCAGGAAATGAGATTAAAATTTGGACAGAAGCATTTCCGACTATTCAAAATGAATTGAAATAATAGCTATTTTCATTGTAGAATAATTTCTGTTCCAATTAATTGCCCTTTTATTGCCTTTTCTAGATTCTTAATATCTAATTTAATAACTCTGGTCTTTATTTTAGAGCGTTCTATAATTTTAAGAGCTACAATATCCATCAGGTCATAGCCACCAGCCACAGAATCCTCATGAATTAGAATTTTTTTGAGGCTCTTTATCTCAATTTTCTTAAACATTTTGGCGTTTTTGTTATTATTTGGATCAGAGTCATAAATGCCGTTGACATCTGTCGCATTGATGAATTGACTGGCATTAATTTTTTCAGCTATTAAGGCTGCAGTACCGTTTGTGCTTTGGCCTGGATGTAATCCTCCCGCAACTACAATCAAACCACTTTCAACTGCTTGCTGTGCTTCTTTGAGACTAGTAGGTGGATGAGAATATGCCTTGTCTTTTAGTGCATATATTAGCAATTTTGCATTTAGTCTAGATATCTCAATGCCCAACTCATCAAGGGTTGATTCATCAGCGCCAGAAGAGCGTGCATGATTAATGTAATGCCTTGCAATTTTCCCTCCACCAGCTACTATAATTGGTTGGTATGTTTTACTGATTTTAACCAGAAATCTAGAATAATCTTTTAGTAATTTTACATTTTCCATTGCGAAAACTTTACCTGAAAATTTTATGACAATTCGTTTTTTCATTAAATCCCACCAAGAATTGTTTTTGCGCCAATTTCAACTTTTTTACGATTTCTTTCTTCAGTATAAACTCGAAGAATATTCATTTTTCCAGACATTGAAGAAACTAATGGTATTTTTGATATTGGGAGTTGTTTTGGTATGATTTTTTTGGTATCTCTTTTTATTAATATGATGTGTTTTGACTCCTTTTTTGATGGCGTTAATGGGATAGAATGTGTTGTAGAAGTGTCAAGATAGATTTGGTTAGAATCAATATGTGATTTTTTGACAATTTTAGCTTTTATTTCTTGAATGATTTTTGCACTAAGATTTGATGATATTGTTCTTTCAAAGACACATTTGAATAATTTTCTATTCTGATAGTCATTTGCAATTTTTTTTTGCTATTTTAAGTTCAGATGTAGTATCTGGAAGTGTTAAAAGTTCTGCCATCATTGATTCATCAGTTTGCTTGACATATTCATCTAATTTCCTATCAGTCAAACCCAATTCGTCATCTGCTAGACTCATTGATTCTAGTAACATCACTTCCCCAGCACGAACTGTCTTGTGAAAGTATACAGCCTTGAACATTTGGAATCTTGAGATCATCATTGTTTCAAAATTGACCAATGCTGAATAATCAAGTGCCAGTTTTTTATTATAGACGTCAAGTGAGTATGTAATTCTGTTATGATCAATTTTTGCATGTTCTGCTCCAGTAAAAAAACCATCACGAAGTAAGTAATCCATCATATCAGCAGATAGTGCGCCAGAGACAATTTCATTCATAAATTGTAGTTTACCTTCACCTACTGCCAAATTATGAATTAATTTTTTATCAAATCCATTTTTTGAAATAATATCACCAATCTCAGTTTTTAAAATAATCTGCTTTCCAATCTGCTCATGACTTTTCTTCTTTTTTCGCTGTAACACTTCTTCAAAAAGATGTGAAAAAGGGCCATGACCAATATCATGTAATAATGCAGCTAATCGCAGATTCAAAATATCATTTCTTGAAATTAATCCTTTTGAGCATAATGATTCACCAGCCATTGAGGCAATATGCATTACACCAAGTGAGTGCTCAAATCTGGTATGCTGTGCACCAGGATATGTTAGATGTGCGCCAGATAGTTGTTTGATTCTTCTTAATCTCTGAAAAATTGAGGTATCGATGATTTGTTTTTCAGTGTTATTTATACGAATAAAGTCATGAATCGGATCAGTAATTTCTAATGATTTTTTTTTCATATTCCTACCTTTTTCCTAAAGATCTTCATTACATCTTCGTGTACCTGCTGTTTAGGCTGAGTTGCATCAATAATTTTCCATCCCTTCTTCTTTGCTATTTTCCTATACATTTTTGATATATTTTGAGAAAAATCTTTATTTTTTTCAAACTTGTCACGATTTGATTTTTTGCGATTAAATGATTCTTTTTGAGAAACATCTAATACAATTACCAGATTCGAATTTGGCAAGCCTTTATCTAGATTTTCAAGCCAATTAGATTTTAAACCATTTACTAAACCATAAATCAAATTAGATTCAGTATATCTATTCATAATCACAATGGAGTTTTGTTCTTGTGCCTTTTTGATCTCATCAATTTTTTCCCATCTGTTTGCAGCTAAAAGACAATGAATTACTTGTGGTGCAAACTTTCTTTTTCCGTGTAGATATTTGTTAATCTCTTTACCAATAGGTGTAGAATAATCTGGAAATGAAAAGAGTTTGGTCTTAACTTTGGCAGATTTTAGTTTTTTTACCAGAAGTGTGGATTGAGTCTTTTTTCCTGCTTGATCTCCGCCTTCGAAAACTATTATCATTTGAATCTAAATCAGGCTCGCAATTAGCAATTAAAAATCTTCAGAAGTAATAATCAGTCTAAGAGAAGTTTCTTCTACCGGGTTTCAATCTGTCCAGTCTTGTCAGTTCCTCATCATTATATTCTTCTTCAATTTCCTTTTTGATGTTTTTTACTTTTTTAGTCTTGCTTTCAGACAAATTACTCATATGATATACCACTATAAACAAGTTAAAGATGGCGATCATCTCTAAACGTTAGAGTTCTCATTTATTTTTACTATTTATTCCTAAATAAAGCAAAAATTGCCATTATTCCCATTGATACGATCATGCCTGAAATTCCAAAAATCTCATTTGATTGGAATAAAAATGCCGAGCCAATAAAGACTGCAGAAGATAGAATGCTGCCAGAAAGTAAGATGTTTGGTTTCTTACTATTATTAGCTTGGATCATACGATTCTCATCCATGAATTTTTTTATCTCTGGTGCAATGGTCAGTGTATCATCAAGTGTTTTTGCAAATCTTTTGAATGAATGTTTTATTTCCTCAATGTATGCGTCTTTAATCAAGGACTCTTCTTCTAAGATTTGTCTTAGAACCTTAATGAATTTAAAATCAACTTTGTGAGTATGATAGATTCCTTCAATGATAGTTGACATTCTCAGATATAACGCAAGATGTTTTGGAAGTTTAAATGGAAATTTTGCCATAGTTTTGTTTGCAAGAGACATTAGTGCCTCAACTTCCATTTCATCAGGCTTTTTTCCATACATTGATTTAATCGACATCTCAATACCCTTCTCAATTATATCTCGATTAAAGTCAGGTGAAAGCATTCCTAAGTCATCCATCGCATTTACCGTTCTTGGGGGATCTTTTTCCACAAGAGCAAGATAAAGTCGGACTAATCGCAATCTAGTCTCGTTGTTAAGTCTACCAATCATTCCAAAATCATACAGAATTAGCGTTCCATCGTCTTTTACTGATATATTACCAGGATGTGGATCTGCATGAAAAATTGAATGCTTCAAAAGCATGGTAAAAAACACTTTATGAACATCTATTACAAGTTTTTGTCTATCTATTCCCATCTTATCTAACTCTTGTACATTTGTTACTTTTATTCCAGGAATGTATTCCATTGTGAGAACATTCTTTGTTGAATAATCTTCGTGGACATTTGGTATTACTACATTTCCATACGGCTCCATATTTTGCTTGATCTTTTTGAGGTTTTCCAACTCTTTGGAATAATCCATCTCTTCATGAATCGATTCAACAAACTGCTTCATTATTGGAATTATAGAGAATCGTAGATTTGGATCCACAAATCTCATAGCAAATGGAATGATTTTCATCAAAACTTTAAGATCTTCCTCTACCATCTTTTCAATTCCAGGTCTCTTGACTTTGACAATAACCTTTTGACCACCTTTAGTTGCTTTATACACCTGACCAAGAGATGCACCAGAAAGTGCGATTCGATCTAAATCATCAAATTTCTCCTGAATGTTACCAATACTTTCTTCAATTATGGGTTTTACTTTATCAAATGGGACTGGTGGTACGCTATCTTGTAATTTTGATAATTCTTCCAGATATGGTTGTGGAAGAATATCAGCCCTAGAAGAGAGCCATTGTCCAAACTTTATGTAAACTGGTCCAAGTGAGATACATGTGTTTAGAATCCGTTTTGCGTTTTTTTGAAATCGTTTCTGATCAATGTCCTTCCCATTGTTTGAAATCCAAAGCACGCGATCTTTTCTTAGAGCAAGAATTGCTGGAAGTAATTTGAAAAATACGTAAATGGTTCTTCCCAGTATCAATGAATTACTCCTTTATCTTTTGTTGTTTGTCTATTGCACTTTGAAGTTCTTTGTGAAGTCTATGTAATTCAATTCTATGTTCTCGGATCTCTCTTGCAATGAAGTCAATCTTTTTTTGAATTTGCTGTAATTCGTTCATTATTATATCTCTACCATTTGTTTTAGTTTTTTCGAGATGTAGTATGATATATAGCCGGTCATCAAAGATGCAATTAATCCGCCAATAAGTGAATACTGTTTTTTGAATGGTGATTCTTTCTTTAAATTAAAAATTAATTCGCCAACTAATTTTCCACCAAGTGCAGCTCCTGCAATACCAATTAAAACTTCTTGCGCATCAAACAGAAGATGACCTAACGGATCTTTTCTTGGATCAACCTTGTCTGCGTGGACTTTAAATTTTGTTTCATATTCTCTGATATGCAGATTTCCTTTTCTATATTGCCTTATTGCACCTTTTTTGTCTCCAAGTTTGGTTTCTTCTGCCCCTTCTAGAATTATGCGTCTTAGTTCTATTGGGAGTTCAATTTCTGACATTTTAATGATCGATCAAATCATTTCAGGAATATAATATTATTTTCTTTTTCGTGCCTAAAGTATTAAGAAATTGATAGAATTCATCATAAATTTTTATTGTGAATCAATTTGGAAAAAATATGGTAGTATGTTGTATCTGTAAGAAAGTTAAAGGAACATTAAAGATCAAAGAAGGTAATCCACAATACAAAGGAAAAGATATTTGTAAGGAATGCCAAGATGCTAGAAAACTGTTGCTTTCAACCAAATAATTTAATTTGTTCTTTTTCTTTTATGACGTTCTAGGATTCTGATTTTTGGTTTACACATTTTACACAAAAAATATTTGATTCTTCAAATTTTATTCCACAATTTCCACAGAACATCATATTTACTTCTTGATTAATTCTCCTCTATCTCTTTTACCTTATCAAAGCAAATAGTTGCTTCATCTTCTAGACCCTGATGTTTCAGTAATTCTCCTTTGTTGTACCATGCATCTCCATAGTTAGGTTCAATACCAATTGCCTTATCATAATTAATTATTGCATCATCAAATTTTTCTAGATCAGTAAATACGACTCCCTTGTTATACCATATCAAAGAGTCATTTGGGTCAATGTTCGCTGCTTTGTCATAGCATTCTAATGCTTCTTCAAAACGTTCCAATTCTGCAAGCGAGATCCCCTTATTTAGATAAATTTCTACATCTTCCAAAATTTGTAATGCTTTATCATAATTCTCAATTGCATCTTCATGATCTCCTAAATCAGCAGACAAAAGACCTTCAGTTAAAAAGACTCTTGCATCAGCCTCTGTTAATGTCATTATAATTTACTTTTTTCCAGCTCAATTAAGAATTTTGTTTAACATCCAAATTTCTTTGCCCAGTCTTGTGTTCCAAATTCACTTTCATTACAATAAACCTTGAAAATTTCAGCATATCCACTACTCAAAAGCATCTCATTTAGTAACATATCATTACAATAAACCAGACCTAATGACCTACCATACTTGTCAATTTTTTGCCACGAATCTTCAACAAATATCGCATCAGACCCAATAGGGCAAACAGTTGCAACAAACTCTGACGCCTCAACATATCCTGGATAACCACGCTCTGGTGTGTCAACGAGTGATAGTCTGATTGTGATGTTTTTGCCGTTCATGATCCTAAAATCCAATGTGTCGCCATCCGTGATTTGAGTAATTTTTCCAGAAAATTTTGACTGGTTTGAATCGTCTTCTGGTGGATTCTGCATAGCAAATACAAAAAACGCAATTGCCAAAGCTGAAACAACTAATACTGAAATATTTTTTTTCATTTACTCAAACCTAACTAATTTTTTAGACTTAACTATGATTTAGTACATACTATGTAGATGGGAAAAGGCAACTTTTTCAAAAAAGATATCAAAAAGAAAAAGAAGGAGCGTAAGGATAGAGGCATAAAGCAGAGAATTTTAGACCAAAAAAAGAAAGTTGGAGAGAAGATTCACCATGTTGTTGATGCAGTAGCAGAAATCAAAAAATCCACAGAGACAGAACCTGTGGTTGAACAAACTGTCAAAGAACCGGAACCTGTGGTTGAACAAACTGTCAAAGAACCGGAACCTGTGGTTGAACAAACTGTCAAAGAACCGGAACCAAAAATTCAGCATCTCATTTTTGATTCAAGTATAATTTCCTACATCATGTTAGACAATAGTCAAGTGATTGAAGGAATTCAAAGATTTTCAGAAGATGAAACTAAATTTCTTACTTTTGATGCTGTAATCAATAGTTTTATAGAAAATGAACAGCTTACCTATAACAGGATTTTAACATTTGATCAGATTGTTAGCAAGCTGAAAAAGATTGGTAATTTTCAGTACTATGGATTTGACGAAAATTCAGAACTTGGCCAAAGAGCTAATGCGTTATTTAAGGCAGAAAAATATGTTGATAATTCAGATATCTTAGAAGAAGAAAAACTATCAAAGACCGACTGTATCTTAATTGAACTTCTAATAGATAAATCGGTGATTCTAGTAACAAATAATTCACTCTTGAAAGAGGCAACCATACAAGAAGCAAAAGAAAGAAATGTCACTGTGAATATTTTTGATCCGTTAGAACTCTAATTTAGTGTTGAAGTTTTTTACTTATAATTGGAATCTTGCCCTTCTTATACAAGAAAGCAATAATTCCAATTATTATTATAATTATTGCAATCCCACCTACTGATGAATCACTATCACTTGTAACAATTAGCGATAATGCATCCACGTTAATTTGAGTATCATATATGATCGTCTCATCGTTTCGCATCGAGTCCTTATAATTTACTTCAATAGTAATATCATGTTCACCACCCCTTTCTCCACCAACAAACTCTATTGGTATGTTAAATGGAACTGGACTATCTGGCTCTATCTCATCTATGTATTGTGTGGATTCCTGAATATTAGAATCACCACGTGGTTTTAGTGTTACAAATCCAAACAAACCGTCTGAATTTCCTTGATTTAGGATTTCACCTATTACTGTCGGTTTCCCAGACAAATCTATGACCTTTACTCCATAAACATATGGATCGACCAAACCGTTTATGTAAAGGTCAGTTATTCTTGTCACAGTTTTGGCTTCTCCATGTGAATCATAATATGTGATTTCCATTGGTAGATGAAGTGGCTCATTTTTTATGCTTTCAGGAACAAAAATATGAACTTCGAATTCTGCTGAAGAGTTTGGTAAAATAGAACCTACATCCCAATGTGTCTGATCAAAGATCACATTTTCAAGATTTTTTGATTTTGATGTTGCAGTAATTGATGTTTGATCATTTTTTAAAACTATATCAACATTTGATAAAGGTGCACTGCCTCCATTTGAAACTTGCACTACCACTTGATTATTTTTAAGCGATGTAATGTATGGAGTAACAGGAGTTAGATTTACAATACTATCACCCGTCAATTTGAAGCTAAAATCAAAAAAATCCTGCCTCTGACCAGATTCACGTAATCTTGAATAATCCACCTTTGCATTACCTGAATAACTTTTGATTTCTGCATTTTCACTTACATTTACAAAAAATGTCAGATAAAATGAATTACCGGTGGTAGCTTTTTGATTATTATCTGCAATAATCTGTCCTATACGTCCTTCTGGAGATGAAAACTGTGCTGGAAGTACCAATTGACCCTTTATTCCTGTTAGATCTTGTGTTCCAACATTTGCCATTGAAATTGTAAATGGCACATTTTTGTCACCTGGAGCAACTTCGATTTTTCCGGAAGATGTACCAAAGTATGCATCAAGAAATTTTATACTCGTGATTGAAGTTCGTAGGACTCCCTCTGGAACACCCACAGTTGAGCCAAAGGCAATTGGTATTATTGGAGTGATAACTAGAGCCATCATCAAAAATACATATAGAACTTTCATGCGACTAACTCCATTTGTGGTTGTTCACCTTCAAATGAGCGACCATCTTTGATTGTAATAACACGATCAACATCTGGAAACTGTTGTCTGTCATGTGTTACTATGATGAATGTTTGATTAAGTTCCCTTGCCATAGTTTTCATTAGTTTCACAACATTTGCAGCAGTTACAGAATCAAGATTTCCTGTTGGCTCGTCAGCTAGAACAATAGTTGGATTATTTACTAATCCCCTAGCTATTGCAACTCGCTGAGCCTGTCCACCTGAAATTTTATTTGCACGTTTTGGAATTTGATCTTCCAATCCAACTCTAACAAGCAATTGCTTTGCCTTCTGAAGAACATCTTCAGAATTTTGTTGAATTTGTTGAGGCAGCATTACATTTTCTAGGACGGAAAGATCCTGTAATAGATTTGAAAATTGGAAAATAAATCCT
>PYIL01337398.1_pt1 | contig 11619 bp, 8 predicted proteins | sample 3578041 | NCBI WGS metagenome assembly PYIL01 (sample SAMN08408023, study PRJNA431606) | Marine metagenome isolate SA_KN192-05_S13_150m, whole genome shotgun... | biome: marine; feature: oceanic pelagic zone; material: water; isolation source: 150 m water sample, 0.2-0.8 um fraction ... | reverse complement strand
CATCCCGCGTAAAGTGTTCCGTCCGATCATCAAGTGACCATCCCAGCAATAACAAATAATTGACAAGAGCCTCTGGTCGGTAGCCAACACGTTGATAAAAATCAACGAGTACCGGATTGAAAGACTCGGGGTCGATTGACACCCCAAGTGTCGTCATGATGTCAGCCGCGTGGCTATAAACTTTTTTGAACTCATCATGCTTTAGATACTTGGCAAGTTTTCGCTTGCTCAGTTTGTTACTACTACCGGGTTCAGCCACGTAGGGTAGGTGCGCATAGCGCGGCAGGTCGTAATTAAGTCCCTGTGCAATGAAAATTTGTCGAGGCGTATTCGAGAGGTGCTCCACTGCTCGTATAACGTGAGTTACTTCAAAATCATGATCATCGACCGTGCTGGCCAGGTGATAGAGATAACTTCCGTCGGCTCGCCTGATGACATGGTCTTGTTCGAGTCCCCATTCAAATTGAACATGCCCACGGACCACATCATCAAACTCACAACGCCCCTCTCTTGGCATTTTTAGACGCACGACCGCACGGCGACCGTCGCGCTCAAAGGCGGTAGCCTCTGTCTCCGTTTCTGCCATCCAGCGTCGACTGTAAATAAAGCGTTCCTTTGACCGCTGGGCTACCTCGCGCTCCGCATTCGTCTCCTCTGGCGTGGCGTAATCCCGATACGCCAAACCACACTCGAGGAGTTGAGTAACCGCTTGTTCATAACGGTCGGAACGCTGAGACTGGAAATAAGGTGAATGCGGACCACCAACTTCCGGACCCTCATCCCAGTCAATACCAAGCCAACGAAAACCATCAAGAATTGGCTGGAGGGCCGTTTCCACGTTACGTTCGTGGTCGGTATCGTCAATTCTGAGAATAAACTGGCCGCCGTGGTGGCGGGCAAAGAGCCAGTTAAACAGGGCAGTCCTCACGCCACCAATATGCAGATATCCGGTGGGACTTGGGGCAAATCTCGTACGTATGTTCATGAACTGTCTATGATAGAGGCTCATGAGAACTCTGCTACTCGCCGTGACCCTCGGAGCGTTAGTTCAAACAGGTGGCCAGCCCGCCATTGAGCACCTAGTATTCAATATCGAAGGCGGTGGTGAAATGCCATACGCACTGTCGATCCCCGCAAACTACGACGAAACAGACCCCCCTCCTCTCGTGCTGGCTCTCCATCCGGGCGGAAAGCAGGGCCCTTACTACGGCAGTCTTAATATGCGCAGAATTTTCGAGCCGGCGCTACGTGACTGGGGAGCCATCATTGTCGCCCCTGATGCCCCTATCCGTCGTTGGACAGACGATACCGCTGACCGCGCCGTCATGGATGTTCTAAAACAGGTCATCGACAACTACGCGGTTGACCGCTCTCGTATCCTGGTCACAGGTTTCAGTATGGGAGGAAGAGGAACGTGGTTTTTCGCCACACAGCATCCAGATTTCTTCACTGGGGCAATTCCGATCGCCGGGTCACCGGGCGATGATGACGTCACGGCTGTAGCTGACATGCCGGTCCACATTATCCATAGTAGAGCCGACGAAGTCGTTCCTTTCGGTCCGGCCGAAGAAGCCGTCCGCACCCTAGAGCAAGGCGGGCACGTCACCGCCTTTACGGCCCTCGAAAACGTAAGTCACTACTCAATGGGTGGCTACGTTCCTGCACTGAAAGAGGCGGGGGACTGGATGCTCGACCAGTGGGAGAACCGTTAACTCAGTTCCTTAGTTCAGCGTCCTGAGCGTGGGGGTTCTTGATCGTCAATTGGCACCGCTTCTTCAACTTGCACGCCATAACGCTGATAATCCGAATACCGAGCATGACCCTCGAACAAGTTTCCACCTCGACTTTTGTAACTTTCTCGCATATCGCGCGGCACCCAAACGCCAAGGTCTGTCTGGGATTGGTAACGAACTGTAATTTCTGATTCAAGTTCGCCCTCTGGCTGTCCCGTCTTTAGCTCAGACCGGGCGACTAGGCCATCCGCCGGATCAATCCACAGCCGACCATGGGTTGGCACGTTAATCCCTTTTATCGGATCGATGATCAGGGTCGGACCACGAACCTCTTTAAATTCAATCACCCACACTCTTCGACCTTCGATCCGATCCTCATCAACATGTTTAAATTCAAATCGATCACGATGCTCTCGATGCAACACAACAAGAGCAAACGTCGGAACATTTGTACTGCGCAGTACATCACCAAGATTAAATCTGGCGCTTTCGTCCGCCATGGCCCGCCACTGCTCAATCGCGGATTCCGTTGGTCGCGTTAAAACGTCTTGTACGCGGTCCATCCGGTCCCGGACCTCACGACCATTAACTTCGACCACTACCCGAAAACCAACCCACTGATTTTTGGCTGTAGGTAATCGCAACATGAGAAAGTCAGACTTCGTCCGTTGCTCGTGGTACTCCTGACGAGCCCTGAGTGAACGACGACCGGTGGCGCTGGCATACCGATTACCGGAAGGGGCCCCCGTAGCCCGAAATGCGAGGTCTGTTAGGGGAGCTCGCTGATCGTATTCCTCCTCCGCAATTACCAATCCAAGGGCCGGCTCGTAACGTTCAACATACGCAGTTGCGTTATTGAGAACGGTCGTGATGTCAATTGTCTGTAAGGGGAAAAGAAACGCCGTAGCAACCGCGAGGACGCGTAGTGTCATTCGGACGATCCTTCTTACCCTAACGAAGGGCTCCAACAATTGTAATCAGTTTTTCTCGAAACGAATAAGTTTGAATCAGAATCAATGATCGGTTTCAACACAAAGCAGGAGACTACAATGCACTCATGAAATATCGACGTCTAGGTCACACGGGTGTATACGTCTCTGAACTCTGCCTGGGAGCAATGACGTTCGGCACAGAATGGGAACTGATCGGTGCACTTGGCCAGAAGGAAGCGGACGCACTGGTCAACCGTTCGATTGATGCTGGGATTAATTTTTTTGATACGGCGGATGTTTACTCAACCGGAGACTCTGAAGAAATTCTTGGTCGTTCACTCCGGGACAAACGACACGACGTCGTGGTCGCAACCAAGGTCCGCGGCCGAATGGGCAAAGGCCCGAATGAGGTGGGGCTGTCTCGACTGCACATCATGCAAGCCTGCGACGCAAGTCTGAAGCGACTCGGCACTGATTACATCGACCTGTACCAAATACACCGTGCCGACCCAGAAACACACATCGAAGAAACGCTTCGCGCGCTCACCGACCTCGTCAAAGCTGGAAAGGTACGTTACATCGGCTGCTCAAACCTCGAAGCATGGGAACTCATGAAAGCATTGGGGCTTTCCCAGCAACAAAACCTCGAATCATTCATTTGCACGCAGTCGTACTACGCTTTGGCCGGGCGTGACATCGAACGAGACACCCTCCCACTTATCGAAGACCAAGACCTTGGTCTTCTCGTATGGAGTCCATTAGCCGGGGGGTTTCTCTCAGGAAAATTTACGCGTGACGGGTCTAATGACGCAGATGCACGGCGCACATCGTTTGACTTTCCTCCGATCGACAAGAACCAAGCATTCGACATCATCGATGCGATGCGACCAATTGCCCAAGTGCATCATGCCTCCATTGCACAGGTTGCGCTGGCTTGGCTTCTGGCAAAACGCGCAGTCACCAGTATTATCATCGGAGCAAAAAAGATGGAGCAGCTCGACGACAATCTCGGTGCTATCGATCTTGAACTGACCAATGAAGAAATGACTCGACTAGACGAAGTAAGTGCAACGCCGGTGCCATACCCAGCATGGATGCTCAGTCTTGGTGATGACCGCCTGCCGGGAACCGCGAGAGACCTAGCAGCACTGCTAAAAAAATCAGACAACAACTAACGAATCCTGTTCGCCTAGACAGACGACGGATCAATGCCGTGAACATGGACCCGACAACAACGGTTTTATTAATTACGTGCGCGGTACGAATATTGCTGGCTTTCAAAAAGTGGCTGACGCGATGCTTGCGTACGGCGTCGTCTGATTGTCCGCTGGTTCTGTCGCCGAAACACTCATACCGTAAAACACCGATACCCCGATGCGAGGTCAGGGCACAGCAGCCGATAACGGAACAAAATAGTCCGGAAGGTTCGTTTTCGTATCGATAAGGATTTCCACAATTGCCTGCCTCTCGGTATACGACAAGCGACCGTAGGGCGCTTCAGTCACCTCGCCCGAGAGCACCGCCCATAATCTCGCGAACACCGTTTCGAGTGCACGAGCGGGAAGCGCATCAAACGAAGAGGTGTAAATCATGTAACTGCACGGATACTGGAACAATCGATCCTCTAGATCGAATTCACGCAGTGACCGTCCGCGTTGATCAAATGGACCACGCTGGGAAAAGACTTTGTCAAACCCGGACGTACCAGCGATACCGCTCGGTATTGGCACCTCATCAACGAACAACAAGTAGTCAACCAATTCAACAGCGGCCTCATCGACAAGCTCGTTAAATCGACCATCATCCGTGCTCCGTCCACGATCTGAGGGCGCAGTCATTGATTCGCGGTGCTCAACACGCCTAGCTTCCCAACCCAGACGTGTAATGAGATTCGTCATGTGGGCCTGGTGCTCGAGCACCATGAGGGCAACAATATCGCTATAAGACGAAGGATAGCCCGCTAAATCAAAAGTACCCTCCATGGACGAACGCACATCGGGAATAACACCGAACGTGGCTTGTGGGTCGTCAACATCCACCACTTCCACGTTTCCCATGTGTGCCACACCACCGTGTTCGCCAGTGACATACCAACCGCCCCATCGGTCCTGCAAGCGACTACGATGGTCGGTAACATGCCCACTTGCATAGGCGTTTTTATCCTTCGGCATCGGAAACATGCTGAGCACCTGCAGACCCGGCACGCCGAGTGTGTCCCACGACAAATGACACGCGAGACAATTTTCGCGCCGCTCGAATTGCGGTCGAGCCGCTTCCGCTTGACTAAGTGTGTAGAACACCGTCCCTTGTTGTCGGTCTTGGACGGCTAACTCAAGAACCTCTGCGCCACGAACCCATCCGACTGCGACGTCATCGGTAAAAAAAACTGCACGCGGATTATCAAACCGAATCAAATCAGCTTGAAGACTCGTCGGCGAAAAAACCAATAATTGTGATTCTTTGGGTATATTCAGAAAATCAAGTAATGACGGAAGATACCCGCTCACTTCATCAAAGCTTAAACTGGCTGCTCCTGACTCGAGGTCAGCATTGAGGTCGACAACCATATTGTCGACTGTCCCATCGGTATATCGAATTGCCGGATGGTCCCGCGACGCACGAAATGCCCCACCGCGTTGACCGGATAACACCCCCACACCAACGAGAACGACCAAGAGAACAACAGCGACCGCAATGACAACAGGCGACTGCTTTCCAAGGCTTCTGAAGGAAGACAAATAAGGCAAATGAACACGCACGTTGATTATTAGTTTATGAACAAATGATCTTTTATGGAGATTCAAAGAAAAGCGCATTAGACTGTAGTTGTCTGCTTAGCAGTCTTGAACAGGTCGCCAAGCGAACAAACGACGAAAGGGATACAGTCATGATACGCAGGTTTGAAGGTGCGCTATTTCTCACAGTTCTGGCCGTTGCACTCGCTGCATTCGGTACAGGTACCGCTTTTGCAGCGGAAGACGAAGTGCCAACATTTTCGAAAGATGTTGCGCCGATCTTCCAGGCCAAATGCGAGGCCTGCCACCGGCCCAACTCGATTGCGCCGATGTCACTCGTTACGTATCAAGAATCGCGACCATGGGCCCGCTCGATCAAAGACCGCGTATCGACTCGTCAGATGCCACCTTGGCATATCGACCGCACAGTCGGTATATCAGAATTCAAGAATGACCGGTCGCTGACTGACGCTGAAATCGACACCGTCGTCCGCTGGGTGGACGGCGGAGCGCCTCGCGGGAACCCTGCCGAGATGCCAACTGCCCTCGAGTGGCCAGACCAAGCTAGGTGGTATCTTGCGGACCGGTTCGGCGGACCGCCCGATCTTATCGTTGAGTCCGACTCATTCACCATGCCCGCTGAAGCGAATGATGCGTGGTGGAAACCGATTTCCGATACAGGATTGACCGAACCTCGATGGGTACGTGCGATCGAAGTTCGACCAGGTACGGAGGCTGGTCGAAAAATTACACACCATGTCATCGCACGACTTGAACAAGACGAGACAGACCCGCTGCTGCTAAATCCAAATGCGACCGATGATAATGATCCCCTCGCCAACTCAGGACTGTTCATGGAATGGGCAGTTGGAAAACAAGGCCGAGTGATGCGGCCAGGTAGTGGGGTCCTCATGCTCCCAGACTCCCGCATCATTTGGGATGTGCACTATTCAGCCAGCGGTGAAGAAATCACTGACAATGTGAGACTCGGCGTCTACTTTTACCCAAAGGGTGAAGAACCGAAAAACAGGCAGGTGTTACATCTGATGGGTGCGACAGGTGGTGGAAGTTTAGATATTGAACCAAACACAATCGCCGTCACCGAAGGATTTTTTCCTCTGAAACGTGCTGCACGGATTGAAAGCTTCCAGCCACACATGCACCTCCGAGGCAAGGCCATGGCAATAGAAGCTATTTTGCCGACCGGGCGCCGCGAAGTATTAAGCCACGTGGGTGACTTCAATTTTAATTGGCATAACAGTTACCAGTACGCCGACGGCGCCGCACCATTACTGCCCAAAGGCACGCTCATGAAGGTAACAGCATGGCACGACAACACAATAGCTAACCGCTCCAATCCAGACCCGAACGTGTGGGTTGGTTATGGTGATCGCACCGTTGATGAGATGGCGCACGCGTGGGTAAACGTTACGTATTTCACCGACGAGGAATATGACACGCTCGTGGAAGCACGCGAGTCTGCCGACAACAACAACTAGCTTTTCTTTCGGTCCCGGGAGTCGTCTAATTTGACGACTCCCGGGTTCTGTTTCTCTAACAGCAAAGCCCCAGCAGGAAAACTCATGCGGCATCGTCGTTGTCTAGTTCGTCTTCTCGTCATCGTAGCTAGCGTCATCATCGTGGGCGGCAGCATCATCTTTGCACAGCCTCCACGCGCCCCACTATCACTTGAACCAGAAGGTATGCGTGGCGAAGCAGTTTTCCCCGCTCTCGAAGGTTGGTACCGAAACGATGACGGGACTTTCACAATCCTGCTTGGTTACTACAACCGCAATGAGGAACCACTCGACATCCCAGTCGGTCCAGAAAATCAGATTACACCTGGAGGACCGGACATGGGACAACCGGCACATTTTTTCCCTGGGCGAGAATGGGGCGTTTTTTCAATTACCGTGCCGGCCGACTCCGAAGATCAGGAATTCACGTGGACACTTACGGCCAATAACCAACAGTCTGTTGTCAAGTTTTGGCTAAACCCAGCGTACTACGTCGATATGTTTTTAAATCGTGCCGATGGGAATGTCCCCCCGACACTCCAGGTCGCTCCAGGCGGCGACACATTGCAAGGCCCCTCACGTGGTGTGCAGACTTCCTACACAGCAACCGTCGGACAGCCACTGGAATTGTGGGCGCATGCCTCCGATGTCCCACTGACAAATCCGCCACAGCACCCACCGCGTGGTCGAGAACGGCCACCGCTTACGCTACGATGGGAACTCTACCGCGGCCCTGCTGACGTCGAGTTTACCTTCGAGTCGAATGACATTGAAGGCAGGATGCCACAGGTCATTGGCGCGATTGTGCTTCCCAACGACCAAGACCGCCATGCGTTTGAAGATTTATCTGGTGGCGAAACCACCACGATTGCGACCTTTACCGAACCCGGCGATTACCGGTTAATCGTGACGGTCAACGACATCTCCGGAAATGGTGGAGGCGGCGATCAGTGCTGCTGGACCACGGCTCACGTTAACGTGAGCGTCCAAGAGTAATATTTACTTACTGCCAAAGCTCGACGGCCTGCGCGACAAAACTGACTTCTGTCGCTGTCCCATCAGGGTTTCTCTGTAATGCGACACCTTCAGCGATGAGGTGGTCTGCATCACTTTTAGAAAAAACATTCTCTTCAAACATACCCTCGAGTCGCGCGTCGTATCCCGTCGAATCGGTCGGAACAAAAAAGGCATAGTCCTTAAATGTCACACGGATACCTCGATCTGCACCTTGTGACATCAGTTCCATCCAACAGCCTTTCATCTGGCAAACTTTCTTCACGGCACCTTCAAGAACTACTGTTTGGTCAGCATATTGATCAACTGAACGAAGGGCTCGCTCCAAATCGACCACGGGCGAACCCCCAATAGCTTCGCCCCTCGTGATGACGGTCTGGGCACTCACCATGGTCGGCGCGGCCAAAACACTGAGCGCTACAAGCACAAACACGGAGCGGATAACAGGGTGGCGCATGAGAACCTCTCTCGTTGCAACGAATACGGAATTACCAGTTCGTGAAAATCCGATACTAGCAGGGAAAGATCGTTTAGACTAATAGAGAATTTTTTTTTGGACACTCAAAATCAATAAACAATGCCGGACCCTCTTTTTTCATTATTCGTTTTCTTCGTAATCGTTGGAGCCGTCGCCGCTTCATTTTGGCCCAGAATAGGACTTGTTTCACGACTGCAACGACTGGCACATCTGGACGAACGGACCAGACTCGAAGACGCCCTTAAACATCTCTATACATGCCACAGCGCAGACCGTCAGACGTCGCTCGAAAGCCTCGCCGGACAACTTGAAACCTCGCGGGCTCATGCTGCAACGTTACTTTCTCGCCTGACAGAAATGGGCTTAGTCTCTGCCACCACTCAAGGTCTGACACTAACAAAAGGCGGCCTGCAGTCCGCTCTACGACTTGTCCGCACACATCGAATGTGGGAACGCTACCTGGCCGACCGCACCGGTGTTCCCGCCACGGAATGGCACGACGAAGCAGAACGTATGGAACACACGCTATCACCGGCAGAAGTAGATGCCCTCGACGCACGGCTTGGTCATCCACCGTGGGACCCGCACGGTGACCCGATTCCCTCAGCAACTGGGGACGTTCCCCCAATAAAGGGAGCCCCCCTTATAGCATCCGATCCAGGTCGTACCGTCGAAATTATTCATCTCGAAGACGAACCTCGTGAAATCTACGACGCATTACTCAATGACGGACTCTCGCTAGGCCAACGACTCGAAATTGTGAACCGGTCGATGCACGCCGTCCGTGTAAGGTCTGGCGGTCGTGAATGGGATATCGATTCCGTTGCCGCGGGTAATATCACCATACGGGAACTCCCTGTTGGAGAACGCGCCGACGCGACCAGCACGACACTGCATGACATCGCCCCTGGCGAGACTGTCCGGGTACTTGCCATCTCTCGTGCCTGTCAGGGTCCTCAGCGACGACGCCTGTTGGACCTCGGTCTCATTCGTGGAACCGAAGTTCGACGAGAGTTGACGAGTGCGAGTGGTGATCCGATCGCGTATCGCATTCGTGGTGCGCTCATCGCACTACGTTCAACTCAATCATCATGGATTGCCGTCGAACGCAATCCGGATACTGCAACCTCGTCAAGTAGCTGATGGCACATCCAATGCGCAGACCTAGCAGTGCAGCTACGTACCGAAAAGAAAATCTTGTTAGGCTGGGCTTGAATCCAAGCAAATGGGACATCCTGATTGCCCTTGCGGGAAATCCAAACGTTGGAAAGAGCACGGTTTTTAATGCACTGACGGGGCTACGACAGCACACCGGGAATTGGCCAGGTAAAACCATTGTGCGTGCCGAAGGTGCGTTTGCTCACCGCAATAAACGGATCAAACTGGTCGACTTGCCAGGCACCTACTCATTACAAGCTGGAAGTGTCGATGAGGAAGTAGCGCGAGAATTCATCTTGTTTGGACGCCCGGACGTCACTGTTGTTGTTGTTGACGCTACCAGACTGGAACGTAATCTCAATCTCGCCTTACAGATTTTAGACATTACAAATCTCGTTGTCGTGTATCTCAACCTGACTGATGAAGCACGACGTCACGGCATTGGAATCGACGCGAAGCGACTCGAACAGCAACTTGGTGTCCCTGTAATTTCGGGTGCGGCACGGTCAAACATCGGGATCAATGAACTACTCGAAGCCGCTTGCGACGTTGCCACCGGTTCAGTCCAGACAACACCGTACCGCATTGCCCTCCAGGAACAAACAGTCGAACAAGCAGTGGCATCACTCACGACCGAGGTCGAAAAAACTTTCCGCGGACTCCCAAATAGTCGATGGGTGGCACAAAGACTTCTGACCGCGGACGATGCTGTCATTGATGCTGTTCGGTCCGGTGAACTTGGACGAATCGGAGACGACACCGTTCCCGAGAATGCCGTAGAAAGATCAGAAGACCAACGGTCCAACGTCCTTGATCAGGCGCAAAGACTGCGATGGGAACTTCCCTCAGATTTTCAGGACAAGATGACCGAACGTACATTCCAAGCGGCACAACAGATCGGCGAAGCATCGCAGGTACGTGGACTCAAAAAGGCCAGCTTCGATATGGACTGGGCACTTGACCGTCTCTTGACTAACCGGTGGATCGGTTTTCCTATCATGCTCTTGATTCTTGCCGCTGTCTTCTGGACCACCATTGAAGGAGCCAATGTTCCGTCGGCAATGCTGGCCTCACTCCTTATCGACACCATACATCCACTCTTACGTACATTCGGTGAATCAATCGGGCTTCCCTGGTGGGCAAATGGGTTCCTGTTCGACGGAGTTTATCTCGCGACCGCGTGGGTCGTCGCGGTGATGTTGCCACCTATGGCCATTTTTTTTCCGCTGTTTACGTTACTTGAAGACTTTGGTTATCTACCACGTGTCGCCTTTAACCTCGATTCCCTGTTTCGACGCGCGGGCGCGCATGGCAAACAAGCATTAACCATGTGCATGGGGTTCGGCTGTAACGCGGCAGGGGTCGTTGCGACGCGTATTATCGATAGTCCCCGAGAACGACTCATTGCGATCATTACAAACAACTTCTCACTCTGCAATGGGCGGTGGCCAACTCAAATTCTCATCGCAACCATTTTCATTGGCGCACTGGCACCCGCTCATCTTGCAGGACTGGCATCCGCTTCCGCAGTTGTTGGAATCGCTCTACTCGGTGTGGGAACGATGTTTGTCTCATCGTGGTTACTCTCTCACACGGTGCTTCGTGGCCAAGCAACCAGTTTTAGTCTTGAACTTCCTCCATATCGACCACCACGCGTTTTACAGACACTGTACACATCGATCATTGACCGGACACTGATTGTCCTCTGGCGCGCCGTCGTTTTTGCTGTGCCCGCCGGGGCTGTGATCTGGTTGAGTTCCAATGTGACCCTCGGTTCCCTAAGTATTGCGGAACACGCGGTGGCATGGCTCAACCCACTCGGCCTGTTTCTCGGGCTGAATGGTGTCATTTTAGTGGCATACATCATCGCTATTCCCGCCAATGAAATTGTCATCCCAACCATTTTGATGCTGACAGTGCTCACAGACCAATTAACCGGTGGCGCAGGAACAGGGGTCATGTTTGAACTTGATAGTGCAACCGCAACGAGTGATTTACTGCGTGGGAGCGGGTGGACACTTTTAACCGGTGTAAATTTAATGTTGTTTAGCT
>PYIL01245033.1_pt1 | contig 11642 bp, 9 predicted proteins | sample 3578041 | NCBI WGS metagenome assembly PYIL01 (sample SAMN08408023, study PRJNA431606) | Marine metagenome isolate SA_KN192-05_S13_150m, whole genome shotgun... | biome: marine; feature: oceanic pelagic zone; material: water; isolation source: 150 m water sample, 0.2-0.8 um fraction ... | reverse complement strand
CAGCGATCCGAAGCCCGAACCGATCGTCGTGGCTGCGACGACCAAGCCGATCGTCGACGCTCGGCGCTCGGGCTTAGCGAGGTCCGCTGCGGCGTAGCGAGTCGCCATGTTGGTAGCGCTGCCGACGCCGACGAGGGCCACTCCAAAAGGCAGGAACAGAAACTGCCGGGTGATTGCCGCCAACACAGCAAGAAACGCACCGATCGACGCAAGGACATAGCCCGCCCGCAGACCGGGACGTCGGCCGCTTCGAGCCATTATGCGCGCCAACGGGAAGGACGCGATCGCGGCGCCGATCGACAGAGAGGCAGCGGCGAGACCCGCCAAGGTCTTCGAGCCAGTGATGTCATCCGCGAGCAGAGCCGTCACGGAGTAGCCAGCCACCAACCCGATTCCGCCGCAAATCTGACTCGTGAGGAGCGTTTGGACGGTCCGGCGCTGCACTCGCTCAATATCCCGGCGGCCGGTAGAAAGTTGTTCGCCAGTCCCGAGCACCGAGTCGTCGACCTGTGTCACGCCGCAACTCCCATCAGCTATTCCGCTGCCCACGCAGCAAACCGCTGAAACTCTATCGAACACCGATTAGATTTGGGAGTCGTGGACGCTTCCTGGGTGAGGATTTCCGGCGGTCGCTCGGATCGCTCCTGGCGAGCCGTGTTGGTCCTCTTCGCCATTGTGGCGACAGCGATGGTCGTCGGCAGCGTGACTCTCAGCCGAGTTGTTGGCCAGCCAGAGCCCGAACAGCACGTGATCACTATCCCAGAAGGGACAGCGGCGAGCCTCAGTTTGGGACGCGACGTCGACATCATCCCTGCAGACCTCAACTTCAGGCTTCGGGACCAGCTCACCGTGATCAACGAAGACTCGACGGCTCATCAGATCGGTCCCTTCGTCATTCCCGCTGGCGACCGGCTCGATACGAGGTTTTCCGAGGCCGCCACCGTCGAGGGGTTCTGTTCGCTTCACTCGAGCGGCCGCATAACCATCAACGTTGGCGGGACCTGATCGGGGGTATCTGCACTGCGAACAGCGAACCGCCCACATGAGCGATCCGCCCTATTTCCCCTGGTCAAACGTTGTGGTTTCGACAACGGAGTGGGCGCTACAGAATCCGTGCCGAGAAAGACGAACCGAAATTCAGGGGTCTTTCCTTTATCTCAACGACATCACTTGATAAAGAAAAGAGTAGAGCCCTCCCCAAGGTGAACGTATTTGGGCTACGTAGTCGATACCAAAACGGCCATCGAGATCTATCGGGATGGCATTACCAATCTGGTGGCCTGTCGGTGCCAAAGCTACAAAGCCGGGGATTTGGTGTTGGCGAACCCAAGCTAGTTGGCTGGATTCGTCACGCGAAAAACTGCCGTTCCCATCGTTCAAATAGATCTCTACGCCAGGGCAAGCTTCTTCTGCGCCCTGCGCGCCTCCGTTTGTTCGGTCTGTAATGTCGATGTCACCGTCGTTATCGATGTCGAGAAGGACTACTTGGCCTTCTCCCCAGACGGTGCACTGCACCTCAACTTCTGGGTCTTTGTAATTCAACGCCCTTGGTTGTTCACCCATTGCGTCTTGGCTGATATCGGTGAAGTTCCCTGAGCCATCGTTGCGGAGGATTTGCATGAATCTTCCGACGTAGTAGAGGCTTCCCGCTCTCGTCGTTCCAATGACAATGTCTGCATCTCCGTCACCGTCGATATCTGCGGCGGCTGCGTAGTTGAATTTGGTGGTTCCAAGTCCGAAAGGTCCTGTGGGCAGGCTGTGGACCTTCCATTGAGCGCTTGGCTTTTGCTGGTCACTGATGGCTATTTGTGCGGGTCGGGGGTTCAAAGAATCCGTTTCGTCACCCCAAAAAAGGACCGGGTCGGCCAAACCATCACCATTGAAATCTTCAAGGAGGGACGACATGACGTAGTGATCATTTCGACGTAATCCCTCAGGCAAATTTTCGATTGAATTCACAAACCCTGCGCCGCCGTCATTCAAAAACAATGTCCGAGCAGCCAGGATGTCTGGGAAGCCGTCACCGTTTATGTCTCCCGACGAAGCATCATGAGCAAAAAATATGGTGTCGCGGTAGTCGATGGTGTCGGAGGCGTCAAAGAGTTTGCCGTCACGAGATAGCAGTAGAACGTGCGGGTCCATGTCATTGACTCTCTCGCCGGTTGGGAGGAGTTTGAGTAACCCTTGTGATCCGGCGAAAATATCGTCGACTCCATCCAGGTTGAAGTCGTCAACAACAAGCCGGTAGGACATGTTGCGTTCCGTTGGCGCCCCCGAGGCATAGATCGTTGGGTCAGCGATGAGTCGACCTGTTCCGTCGTTGAGGTAGACCCTCACTGTGCTTCGTTCTTTGTGAGTGGGCGTGTGGGGAAAGATGACCCATCCGACGACTAGGTCTTGGTGGCCGTCTCCGTTGAAGTCTCCGACCATCATGTTGTGTGCGTCGGCCGTAAATGACCCATCCAATTCGTTGCAGTTGTCAAGAGTCGGGTAGCAGTAGGTTTCGCTGTAGCGCTCGTTAACGAAAACTGTTTCAAAACCAAAATTGAAAACCGCGTAATCCTCGGTGCTCGTGCCTTCTAAGTCCGCCGGGTTGAGGTGTCGGGTGCGCGCTACATCATGCTCATATAAAACCACCTCTATTTGTTGAGACATCCTCTTTGAGCGGCCATTGGCAGTGCTGACTTGAATCGAATAGTCGATCACTTGGTTCTGCACGACGATGGGGGTGCGAACGATCGCAGAAGTCTTGGTCGAAGACACCAAAACCAGTCGATCGGAAACAATCTCGGTTGCGACTATGTCCTCTTCTGAGGCGACTTTGATCTCAATTTCGGAATATGCCGTGGCGCTCTCGGGAGCCAAAATGGTTACATCAAATTCTTTGGCACCCTTCGTGTCCGCCGTGGTCGTCGTGGTTGACGTGACACCGATGGAGGTCGTAGTAGCTGAGGCTTCGATGGACGTAGCGACAACATTCGTAATGTCTTTGTCGAGCAACTCGGTCGAAACTTGGTCTGCGGCACTACTGCATGCGCACACCAGCAGCAAAACCCAACCAAACCGGGTTCCCAAATGTTTCATCCGATGATTATTGCGCACTCCTACTTCAAACTTGTAATTGTCTCTGCTTAGGCTGCGAGGGCTACGGAATTCACCTGTGAGGCAAAGTTCGCCAACCCATAGTCGAAGTAGGATCCGGAGATGGGAACCGACGCGCAGCGCATCAGTACCGAACCTGACCGGTTCGCCGCGGTTCACATCTCCCAAGGGTTCCGGGTTGGCGATCTGGTCTTCGTGTCGGGACAGGCCGCTGTGAACGATCAGGGTGAAGTCGTCGGCGTTGGCGACTTCGGAGCTCAGGCCCGCCAGGCAGTCGGCAATCTCGACCGCGTCCTCCAAGCAGCGGGATCGAGTCTCGATCAGGTCATCAAGGTCACCATCTTCGTCACCGACATGTCCCATTTTCCCGAGGTGGTTAAGTTGCGTGAGGAGGTATTCAGCCAGCCGTATCCTGCTGACACGATCTGTGAGGTGCGGGCCCTGGCGTACCCCGAGTTGATGTTCGAGATCGAAGCGATCGCACTCGCCGATGGCAGCACTATCGATATCGCCCACAGCTAGTCACACAGAACCGGGCACCTCTGTTTTCAAACACAGAGTGAAGCCTGGCGGAAGCCATTTCGGATTATCGGGGTAGGTGATACGGGACCGGCTCCCTAAATTAAACAAAGTCAAGTCCGAGGGCCGAGCCAAAGCTCCAAAGGCTCGTCCTTGCTCGCTCAGATTGCGAGCGCTAAGCAATTTGATTAGAGGCAAATAGGGATTTGAGCATGGCCGCGAAAAACGAGCTGCATGAAGGACCAAGCTTGGTGCCGTACTACCTGATCTTGTTTGGGATGTCGGCAGGAATAGCGAGTGTGATGACCTTGTTGGCCGAGTTCCGTAATGAGCTCGGTTTCTCTCAGTTTGGCATTGGCCTAGGTGTCGCCGGTGGCTTGGGCGCGGCATTCGTTGCGTCGGTGACCCTGGCCCCCCAAGCCGACCGGGGTCGGGCGCCCGTGATGCTGCGTTCTGGGCTCCTGCTGGGCATCGCAGGACTGGTGACGGTGGCAATGACTAGCAACCTCTGGCACATGGTGGTGGGCCGCGTCCTGTTCGGCCTCGCCTTCGGAGTCGCCCACCCGGCTGCTCGACGCACGGTGATCGTGGCTGACCCGAACAACCTGGGACGCAACCTGGGGCGCCTTGGCGCCTTCGACGTGGCCGGCTTCGTCGTAGGGCCCGCAGCCGCGGCACTCCTCAACGCCGTCGGCGGATTCCGCACCCCGTTCTGGGTAATGGCAATCCTGCTAACCCTGTTGATCCCAACGGCTTGGCGGGCCCGCCCGGACACTGCGCCTAAAGACACGCAGCGCCGAAGCCCAACCGATCTGTTCCACAATCAACGTCTGATTGGCGCCTTCTTCATAGTTGCCGCCTATTTCGTTTTCATCGGGGCCTTCGAATCAATTTGGGTCCTAGAGATGGACCACAGAGGAGCCGATCAATGGCAGATTGGAGTAAGTATCACCGTGGCTGCCCTACCAATTTCTATCCTCGCGCCCTGGGGCGGAGTACTGGCTCAACGCTACGGGGCTCGACGGTGGGCCGTTGGCATGGTGGCTACTTGTGCCGTGTTCTCGACTTTGTTCGGGCTAGTGGAGGGCATCATGTCCTTGGTGGTATTGACCATCGCCTGCTCATGTGCTGAGGGGATCGGGTTTCCCTCAACGCCGATGCTGGTATCGGCCGCCGTACCAGAAGACCGTCAAGCTGCGGCACAGGGCCTGGCCAGCGCCATCGAGGTCGGGGTGGCGGCCGTGGCCGCGTTGGGTTTGGCAGCCATCTACGAAGCGTCCGGGGACACGGTCGCCTGGATTGTCGCCGGGGTAACCATGGCGGTACTTCTGATCATCGGATGGAACCTCACCAAGGAGTCGGATGACGACGCTGCGAAAATGGTGCAACTCACAGACCCAGGCAACGATTCATAACCCGGAACGAGAGCTCTAGAACAGCTGGCTTTGGTGTGTTCGAAACCAGAGATACCCGAGGATCCGTCGCTGACCATTCACCGATTGTCTTTATTACTCAGCATCGATGAGATCGCTGACCAAGGCGGCAGCCTCCAGCGCACCACGCCGCACCACAACCACGAGTCGACCGCCACCGGCTTCCGGGCTGACTTCGCTGGCGGCGGGCTCAATCGACCACCTGAGGCCCACTCGCTGCACCACATGGGGTTCGGCATTTCTCCCATCCGCCTCAGCGAACCACACAATACCTTTGACTCGCACAACATCCTCCGACCACAAAGTCAGGGCGGCTTCCAGCCGAGACCGCGCCACAGGTCCGGGGAGCACGAGCGTCGCAGTGTCGAACATGGCATCAGCGTCAGTCAGCGGAGGCGTGTCTCGCGTCGCGACACGTGCTGATCCAACATCAAGGTCGGACCTCGACATGGCGAGCACGACCTCTGGCTCGATCTCGCCGCGGCTGACGGGCACTACGGGTACCGCCGCAACATCGCTCGCCCAGCCGAGGACGGAATCGAGGACCTCTGGACTAACCAGATCACTCTTAGTGACCAGCACGAGATCCGCACCCCGCAGTTGACGAGTAACGAGCTCGCCCACGAACTGGTCCTTCGCCCTGACCTGAATGGTCTCGGCATCAGCAAGCACGATCACCGCGTCCAACCGACAACCGGGCCACCCGTAGCCGTACGCGGCGATTTTGGCCGGATCGGCTACTCCGCTTGCTTCAATCACAATCTGATCGGGCGGAGGGTCCAGCGCTAGAACCCGATCGAGGCTCTCACCTAAGGCGTCGGCGATCGAACAACACACGCACCCGTTCCGCAGGCTAATGGTCTCGCCATCGTGGGAAGTGATGAGGTCTACGTCGATATTCACCTCTCCGAAGTCGTTAACCAGAACAGCTAGGCGCCGACCGTGGTCACCGGAAAGCAGTCGATTAACGAGGGTCGTCTTACCTGCCCCGAGGTAGCCTCCGAGGACGGTGACGGGTACGGGCTCGACGGATGAGATCATCGTTAGCGTTTGTCGGCCCCTCAGATCGGGAACTTCTCACCCTCGAACACCGTGCCCCAAATTGGGATGTCGCGAAGATCCTCAACGCCCACGTCGTACGGGTCGGCCTCAAGAATCGTGAAGTCCGCGCGCTTCCCCCAGCGTAGAGACCCAATCTCATCCTCCAGGCCCAGCACATAGGCCGCATTGCAGGTGATGGCTTTGATGGCAGCATCAAGTGACGCTCGCTCGTTGGAACACATCACCTCGCCCGACTCGTTCAGGCGATTAGCGGCCACCCACGCATTGTTGAGGGGCTTAGCAGGAGCCATCGTGAAATCGGAGTGCACTGCGAAGCGGATACCGGCCCGTTCCAGCGATCCAAGCCGCGACATCTGCGATGCTCTCTCATAACCCAGGGTGTGATCGGCGAACGCCCGCGCCAGCTCATATACGTAGTACACGTTGACAGATGCCAACGCACCGGCCTCGGCCATCCGTGCGACCTGTTGGGCACTCGAGATCCCGAAGTGCTCGAAGGTGAAGCGATGGTTGAAGCGTGGGCGTTCCCATTGCAGCTTCTCGAGCGTCGACAACGCCATCTCGACGCCGAGGTCCCCAGTGCAATGGACGTGGATCTTCAGGCCCGCGTTCCAGAATGCGCGTGCGACCTGCTCGAAGCGTTCAGGAGGCGTCATCCACTCGCCGTGTCGCCCGTCCAGGTGCCCAGGTGCCTTGAGCATTAACAACTCCGCGAAAAAACCTCCATCGGCGAACATCTTGACGTGGTCGCTGAATCGCAGCCGACGGGTGTTGCGCTGCGGGTAGGCGAGGATCCGTTCGATCATGGCCTCATCGGACTTCTCGTCACCGATGGGACCCATCTCGAAAGGCATTAGTTGGATCCGGAACGGCGTATCCGGCCGTTCCATCACCGCCTTGAGATGTTCCCACTCATCCTCAAAGCCGTACATCCCCATGGCCGCGTCGCCGATGGTGGTCTGTCCACCGTGGTGGATAACCTGACGCATCCGGTCGAGCCCGGCTCGGAACCGTTCGGTTCCGAGCAAGAAACTGTTCATATGCCGGTACGCGACCGCTAGACCTGTCTCAAAGAACGCACCCCTATCAACATCGATTTGGGGATGCCGCCGCGCGGCTTCGAGGTCGATGTCCATCCACCGATAGCAGGCATCATTGACAATCAGCGAGTGGTAGCCACGATGCCAGACGATTACAGGCCGTGTAGTCGAGATACCGTTGAGGGCCTCGCGGTCGACTTCACCATGCCAAATTGGATGATGGCCCCATGCAAACAGCGGGGTTTCTGGCTCAAGTTCAGCGTCAAGCTCAATCAGCCGATCGAGCAGTTCGACCCTGCCGCCAACCGCGCCGATCTCGCTCCATGGCAGATCCCATTCCACGACAGTGGTGAACTCCATAGGCAGGAGAACTGCAGCCATTGACGGATGGAGGTGGGGGTCAATGAAGCCGGGCATGATGACGTGGTCGCGGAAGGTGTCGTCGATCTCGTGTTCGTACCCAGCGAGCCACGGGGACAAATTCTCCAAGGTCCCTACCTCGACGATGCGCCCATCGCGAACGGCCACCGCCTCGGCCGTTGGCATCGACGCCTCCATCGTGCGAACCCGGCGCGCCGTGAAGACGGTGATATCGGCCATGCCCGCTCCCCCGGTTCTTGCAATTCGTGGAACCTTAGCGTCAGGGGGTTTGAAGTGGTGGGCGATACAGGAGACGCACCTCAAAAGATGACGAAGAAACAAGGACCGCCCATGTGACAAGGCTGCATTTAGTGGCTGTTCACATCGATCCAGTACCAACGCTGAATCACACCGGAACTCTTGCTCCGCTCTTCCCGATCAAGTAACCCGCCATTTTTCTCGATGGTGCGCACAGACCCTTGATTATCCGAAGAGCAAGTCAACAGCGCCCTCTCTATTCCAAGCCCTTGGCATTGATGAAGCACAGCCTTGAGCATCCCAGACGCTACCCCTCGGCGACGAAATGACTTCGCGACCGAATAACCGATGTGTCCACCCTTTTGTTCTAAGGCGGGTGTTAGTTGATGACGAAGGGTGATCACACCCTCTAGATTCCCATCTAGCTCCCAAAACCAAGTTGACATCGGAACCCAGTTCTCGACAAGACGCTCTCCACGACTCCAAGCATCTAGCAACGCAACGGCCTTTTCTATTGGAGCGTCGCGATCACAAAAGTATCCATGTAACTCATCTGGGTTGGACTCGAACTCGGCGAGGAAGTCCTGAAGTGCTCCCTCGTGGCCTAGCCCCAGAGTGACAAGTTGTCCCGCTGAAACGCCGTATCTAGTTCGCTCCTCCATCTACAAACAATAACGAGACAGCAACGACTGGCAGTCATCATTTATCGCGGTGGGCGACACGGGATCTGCCCCGAAACAAGTGAGCTGGTGTTCTCTAGGGCGTACGACCGCACAAACCGAGTAGACGATCCAGAGCGGAGGCATCGTCCGGGACTTCCACCTCAGGACCGAACATTCCGCCTGCCCGGCTGTCGTCGGTGATGAACCCACTAAAGAATGCTGTCGTCGCCTCGACGAGGTCGACCGGAGGGTCGAAGTCCTGTCCGGTCGAGCGGGCTAGGTCCCAGCAGTGGACGAGGTTGTCGGCGGAGATTGTTTGCAACGCAACACCGGCGGACATGTCGCCGAAGATGAGGCTGACCATCTCCTCAAGATCGCCAACACTGTCCACAGCAGAGTCCAGTTCGGTCGAGGCGTTTCGGTAGGTCGCCCGATGGTCGTCGCCGAGAACGTCGCCGAGTCGCGCTGGCATCCCGCCGATCAACTCCTCTCCGCGCGCCTTGTCACCGCTTAGGCCGGCGGCGAACAGAAATCTCCCAAGGGTGAAGTGCCCGATTAAGTCCCGGACATCGAAATCGCTGCACGGTGTATCGTCGCCCAACTGGCCCGCATCGGTGCCGTCCACCAGAGCGGAAAGCAGGTCGGTCACCTGCGAGAACTGTTCCTTCGGATCCATAGCGTTTCCCCTTATGCCTCCGCTCCCCACCGGGAACCTCCCGCTGTCGTACTGAGAACGTAGGCGGGCCGAATGTACTACCCCTGGACGTCGAGGTGCCAGTGGTCTGGACGATACGGGATCCGATTCACTGAATCTGGTACCTCTGGTTTCAAGCGGAGATCCAGTCGCCGGTTTTAGTAATGACGTGCTCCAATCAAACGGCCCCCGGCGTTAATTAGTTGGGGCTGCATGTGAAATGACTTGTTAAGAGTCTCCTTGAGCGGCTCCCCGGCCCGAAGGCCTCTCTTGTGAATTGATCTGCGAGCCTGCGTCTCAGTCCCTGCCAAGAAAGGGCCCTGCGAGTTGGTCTCTGACAGTCATTAAAGCGAAGCCGAGCAGATTCTCTCCGGGCCATCTGCGAGGATCGCGTGCGTCAGGGTGGACGTCCTCTAAACCAATGCCCCACACCCGGTCATGGGGACTGGCTTCGACCAGCACGTGAGCGCCTGTACTCAATAAATACGCCGCGAGGTCATCATCAGAACCGAACTTCGCCAACGAAACTGATTCCACGATCTGGGAACGATGCTGTAACCACAATTCTTCATTGAAGTTTCGAACCTGACGTCCGAGAGCCTTGGCTTCGCGAGGAGTGACGACAGTCTTGATTTGTTCGGCTGTGTCGAAGTCCCCGAACAACTCTGCTTTCTTGACCATCATTAGGTGTTCGGCAGAACCGTAAAGGTCGCCTTCGTGAACAAATGGGTGTTCATACCACTGGCTTAGAACAAATGGTCCTAGGGGTTTTCGAGTTGGCGGTTCCGGGCGCCAAAAAAAGAGGAAATCCAATTCGAACCCCTCAGCGGACCTGTCGATGAGACCGTCCCGCGTAAGTTTCAACTGCATGCCTCAACGCTAAAGCCATCAGGGTGGGTGATAGTGAGTCCGAAGCGAAAAAGACAATCCAATTCCTCGTTAACTCGGAATGATCGCCATCTTCTCCTCATATGGCTTTTCTAAGAAGGCATCGAAGTCCTCAAGAAACGCTGTATGCGATTTACCGAACGTCGCAACGAATTGTGTTTCGAAACTACCTGCCTCTTCGAGACCTGCATAGAAATCGAAGATCTTGTCGATCCCCACTTGGTCCACCAGGAAGGCCACAAACCAGGTACCGATGCGATATGCCACAGTTTTGTCTGGCTCTTGGAATGTGAACTCCGTTAGTGACTTACCGGCGTTCTTGTACTGATCAGGTATCGGCCCCAAACCGCTCCCGTTGTAATCGGTAGTCAGATATCGACGCATTTCGTCATAGAGAGAATTCTCAACCGCGCCAGGTTGCTGGTCATAGAAGTAATGAGCGAGATAGGTTGCGGTGCCTTCCATCCACCATGGAACGTCTACTGAACTGTTACCCATTCGTTTACCCATCAACCGATACTCGGCATCCTTGGAGATCGAAGGGTCAGCGATGCTAGATAGCTGATACACGTGAAAAAGCTCATGTAGGGCCGTAGATCTGTACCCTTTTTCGTGCCGCGGCATTTCGTGACTCATATTCGTATAGAGATAAAATCCGTCGTGCCGGAAATTACTGCAGATACACGAACCGCCAACTTTTCCGCTGTCGTCAGTGAATAAACACTTTCCTGACGTTTGACACCCTTGCCCCCCGTAAGGACCACACTTTCCGTTACTCCAACCAGTCGGATGGTGTTCCAGAATGTAATTGCAATAAAGGTTTTCCAGTTCCACTGCGCCTTCCGAATTATCCCTATCAATCAAAGCGACGTATACCGGGCTTGCCATCTCCCAATTAGTTCCGGGTCGATCAAAGTAAAGCTCCTTCGATAAGCAAACCTGCTCTTCAATAAGTTTCACTTCATTGGCAGGGACGGTTTTCGCTATAAAGAGCTTGATCTCCATAGAGCCCATATCGCACTCGGTCAAATCCGCTATTCGGCCTCCTTGGGGGATCGTCGTTGTGGTCGGCACAGCGGTCGTCGTTGTGGTCGGCACAGCCGTCGTCGTTGTGGTCGGCACAACGGTCGTCGTAGTAGGAGCAACGGTCGTCGTTGTGGTCGGCACAGCCGTCGTCGTAGAAGCTGCAACCGGTTGACTTTGAGTCTCAATGACGGAAGTGACGGTCAATGGCGTACTCGACTGCTCGGACTCAGCAGCCGAATCCGAAGCAGAAGAACACGAAGCGCCCAACAAGGCTACGACGGAGATCACCCACCCGTATTTCATTGCCCACCTCTAAAGAATCGAGAGCATCAGGAAAGAGTATGTCAGTGTCACGAGAACTTGGACTCTGGTACATCTGGATTCAGAAAACAGCGAGGTGAATCAAAGGTTGTCTTTTTGGGTGTGGGCGATACGACGCTAGGGGTCCAATAAGAACACCAATGTTCGGTCTTCGTGGGACAACCACGAAAAGGGAACCGGTTACAGACGAGGTAGTTCCGGTCCTTCGCTGTTTGTGGCTTGGGTTCTAGTTTGTCAGGATGCGTCGGACCTTCCCACTACTCATTGTGTCCTGCTG
>PYIL01278983.1_pt1 | contig 11658 bp, 14 predicted proteins | sample 3578041 | NCBI WGS metagenome assembly PYIL01 (sample SAMN08408023, study PRJNA431606) | Marine metagenome isolate SA_KN192-05_S13_150m, whole genome shotgun... | biome: marine; feature: oceanic pelagic zone; material: water; isolation source: 150 m water sample, 0.2-0.8 um fraction ... | reverse complement strand
GGTCCAATCGCAAAGTGCAAAATCGGAGAAATATTTCTGCACACTACGACCTCGGCAATGATTTCTTCTCTTTGTTTCTTGATTCGAGCATGACGTATTCGTGTGCGGTGTTTCCGACTAAGAGGGCGTCTCTAAAAGAAGCTTCCAAGCACAAGTTGGATTTAGTTTGCCAAAAGTTAGCGTTGGCGAACTCCGATCACCTCCTCGAGATTGGTACCGGATGGGGCAGTCTGGCCATTCACGCCGCGCAAGAATATGGCTGTCGTGTCACGACGACGACCATTTCTAGGCAGCAGTATGAGCATGCACAAGAGGCTGTGGCCTCAGCTGGACTCACCGATCGCGTTACTGTTCTGAATGTCGATTATCGTGAACTGCCAGCGGCGCTTGATGCTTCCTTTGAGAAGGTGGTGTCTATTGAGATGATCGAGGCAGTCGGTTATGAATTTTTGGATCAGTATTTTACGGTGTGTAACACCCTCACTAAACCCGGCGGTCGCATGTTGTTACAGGCTATCGTCATCGCAGATGAGTTGTATAGCACATACATTCGTTCAGTGGACATGATCCAGCGATACATTTTCCCTGGTGGATTTTTGCCGTCGGTTGCTGATATGAAGACCCGACTAGCTGGCTCCACAGATTTTCGTATTGACCATCTCGAAGACATAACTGCGCACTATCCGCTCACTCTTCGGTGCTGGCGGGAACGATTTCTTACAAATTGGTCGTCACTGGAAGCGCAAGGATACCCAGAACACCTCTTGCGCATGTGGGAATACTATTTCTGCTACTGCGAGGGTGGTTTTCTGGAGCGTACCATTGGCGACGTGCAGTTGGTCCTAACGAAACCTAAAGCGATATGAGCTTGGCAATTACAGTAGCCGAACGTGGTTGGATGCCAGACCGGTTAGTGTGTCTGGGTATTCGGTCGATGCTTCGTGACCGACTTGCTCTCGAACAGGCGCAGGCTGGTGAGGATTTGAGCCAGGCCATTGACCGGCGACTCAAAGACATGCGTGACAGTCCTATTGCGATTTCGCCTGACAATGCCAACACGCAACATTACGAGGTGCCGGCGGAGTTTTTTCAATTAATCCTGGGCCCATGGCTGAAATACAGTTGTGGCTTGTGGCCTCAGGGTGTCGAGACCCTGGCCGAGGCCGAATCGGCAATGTTACAGCTTACCTGCATCAGGGCAGAGATCGCAGATGGGATGCACGTTCTCGACTTGGGTTGTGGTTGGGGTGCATTGGCTCTCTGGATTGCGGAGCATTATCCCGGTTGTCAGGTGGTCGCCGTGTCGAACTCGGTTGGGCAAAAGCTCCATATTGAACGCCAGCGTGCACTGAAGAAACTTGAAAACCTTGAGATTATTACCGCTGACATGAATAGTTACACCCCAACTCGTACGTTTGACCGTGTGGTGTCTATAGAAATGTTTGAGCACATGCGGAACTACGAACGTCTGTTAGCGCGAATCGAATCGTGGCTAGCTGTTCAGGGCAAGCTCTTCGTGCACGTGTTTTGCCATCGGCGTTATTGCTACTTCTTCGAGACCGATGGTCGGGCTGACTGGATGGCTCGCCATTTTTTTACTGGTGGCATGATGCCGTCCGAGGATCTATTCACACGGCTTCGGGGTAAGCTCCGAGTGGAAGACCAGTGGCAGGTAAGCGGTCTTGAGTACGAACACACGGCGCGTGCATGGCTGAGTAACCTCGATACTCGTCGGGAGGAAGCCGAATCTATACTCATCCCTCGGGTCCATGGTCGGCCTGCTGCAACCGTCGAGGTAGCACGCTGGCGTCTCTTCTTCTTGTCCTGCGCCGAATTGTTTGGTTTTAACGGTGGTGATGAATGGAAGGTCGGACACTATCGCCTGGCACGGTCATCTGAACGGTCAAGGTGAACCTCTAGGCTGTTTTGGGAGACAGAGATACTAATGGTATTACTGCTTCGGGGTTTGTTCGGGAGCATGCTGATCGGCATGCTGGTACTTACGTTAATTGCTAGCTGGGAACAGGGTTTGGTGCCGGCCGCTCGTGCATTATGGCCGGATGCGTGGTTTCGGGCGACGTTGGCCGATGCGTATATCGGGTTTGTGACGATGTATGTGTGGATTGCGTACAAAGAGCCTCGAGTTTCTGCTCGCATTGTCTGGTTCGTCTTGCTAATGACCTTAGGGACGATTGCAATTTCCGGTTACGTGCTGTACCAGTTGTATCGCCTGAAGCCGACGGATTCTTTGGAACGCGTTCTGCTGCGTACGTAATTTAGTACTCATTGCACCATGACTTTGTTCACCGCATTTGAATCCCTACTCGCACTTCTGGCGTTGATGACTGGCGTCTGGGTGGTCAGCCTCCTCCGTCGGAATGTGAGTGTGATCGACATCTTCTGGAGTATTGGGTTTTTGGCGGTCGCCTGGCTAAATTGGTTGTCCGTTGAGATCCACTCGATTCGGCAGGTTCTAGTCATGGGATTCCTGCACCTCTGGGCTTTGCGATTGGCGCTGTACTTATTATGGCGGTGGTGGGGTACTCCTGAGGACAAGCGTTATCAAGCAATGCGCAGTCGGAACGGTCCAAGTTTTGCGCTAACAAGTCTTGTCACTGTATTTTGGCTACAGGCGGCACTCGCAGCCGTCATTTCTCTTCCGGTGCAGATGGTCTTGCGGGCAGTAGAACCGTTTGTACTGGGCTTGTTTGACGGCCTTGGTGTTGCGCTGTTTGTTCTCGGTTTTGGATTTGAGGTTATCGGTGACGCACAGATGGTGCAGTTCAAGGCGGACCGCTCGAATCAAGGCAAGGTCTGTGACCGTGGTCTGTGGCGCTACACGCGGCACCCCAATTATTTTGGGGAAGCCGTTCTCTGGTGGGGATTTTGGTGTTTTGCAGCTGCAACACCTGCCGGCGGATGGACGGTTGTGGCACCAATTGTTCTGACTCTTTGTTTGCTGCGAGTTTCCGGTGTCAGTTTACTTGAGCGACAGCTGGTCGAAGAAAAGTTGTCCTATCGTCAGTACATGGCGCGAACCTCAGCATTCATTCCATGGCCGCCGAAACCGGGATCGGCAGCCGAGGATGAAGTCACTCATTCATTCTGAGTAACTCCAAAACCGATAGCCGGTTCGCGCATGTCGACCAGCCAACCACATCAGGAGCGGTAATGTGATGGCCCACACCAGTGCGAGGATGCCTAGGGAAAGGATCATCGGTGGTCCCATGCTAACGACCCCGAACTGTGTGCCAAGCACGTACGCCAAGGGGCCACCGACCGCTCCACATAAGGCGGTGAGTCCAGGCCTGCCAACTAACCAGCGGAGGCAATGTCGAAATGTGGTGGCGAATTGCATCCACATCACAACGATCCATGGTGGGCATGGCATAAAATCGACGGTGCCTGTTGAAAACGAGAGCACGCCGAGCATGACATTGACAGAATCAACGAGCAGGCCAATGCTTCCTGTCAGTATTACAAGTGTGAATTCGACTCCTCGTGTTCGGCAAAGCAGAATGTGGCCACACACGAGTGTCAGGGCCAGGGCCATACCGAGCCATGGTTGTGCCCAGCTGGCGCTAATGACAATGATGAGCCAGCCAATCTGGTACTGCGCGTAGTTGAGAAGTGTGATGGTCATGGCTATAAGATGTAAAAGGTATGCATGTCACCGAGGCATGCACAAGGGAGAGTATTAATGCTGGCCCCGAGCGTGATTGCAACAGCAGAGGTGACGACGGCGTCCCAACCAACTCGTGAACCGGATCGGATTGACTGGATCGGAAACCTGCCATTTCTTGGCATCCATCTTGGCTGTCTGTTGGTCCTCTGGACTGGAATTTCAGGGATTGCGCTTGCGATTGGTCTCATGACTCTGTTACTACGCATGTTCGGACTCACTGCAGGTTACCATCGTTTTTTTTGTCACCGGACCTTCAAAACGAGCCGCGTCTTTCAATTTGTGCTGGCGTGGCTCGGCGCTGCCTCCGCCCAGAAAGGACCGCTGTGGTGGGCTGGTCATCATCGTCACCATCACCGGCATGCTGATACGGACGACGATGTCCATCCACCGGACGCCAAAGGTTTTTTCTGGGCCCACGCCGGTTGGATCATGTGCCCTCGGAATCAGCCGACTCGTCTGGAGTTGGTTCTTGATTTTGCGGAATATCGTGAACTCCGCTGGCTGGACGACAATCACTATGTGGCACCCGTGAGTCTTGCCGTGGCTCTCTATGCGTTGGGGCAGTGGCTGGAGACGGGGTATCCGATACTCGGAACCAACGGTGGGCAATTGGTTGCCATTGCGTTCTGCTGCAGTACCACACTGCTTTATCATGTCACCTTCGCGGTCAACTCGTTTGGTCATCGATACGGAAGCCGTCGGTTTAGGACGAACGACACGAGTCGTAATAGCTTCTGGCTTGCCCTTTTGACGGCGGGGGAGGGGTGGCACAATAATCACCATCGCTACCCAGTTTCTGAGCGTCAGGGTTTCTACTGGTGGGAGATCGATATGACCCATTACGGTGTGAAGCTGCTTTCGTGGCTGCGGATTGTGTGGGACATTCGAGGCCCCTCAGGCGCTGTCGTCAAAGAAGGTGTGCTCGGAGGGTAAGTTCCAAATCAGGAGTTCACGTTTAGCAGAAATCTGCCAGCGACCGTGTATTACGACATTACGGTATGGTGACAACGAGTGCCCGGCAGTGTCTGCGGCCGACCCGTCGGTACCCATGTTTCAATGACGCTTTGAAGTACACAGAGTCACCCTTATCGAGTGCTGTTTCCTTCCCGCGAATGTAGAGTCCGAGTTTTCCTTCGAGTACGAAAATGAATTCGTCACCTTCGTGTTTATGCAAACGTACATCCTCGACCGGCAAGGATTCAAAGTCTGCGTAATAGGCATTAAATTTGCGTTCGGTGGCGGGGAAATCCAAGGATTCAAAAAAGTACGCGACGTTTCCAATACCCATCTGTTGGGGTAATCGAACCCTTTCGTGGTTGCGCACGATTGACACCTCGCCGGACCTATCCCTTAAGAAATAGTCCAAGCCAACGCTGAATACCATTGAGATTTTCAGCAACGTCGGAAGCGTCGGGTACATTTTGCCGCGTTCAATTTTTGAGAGGAGTGCTGCTGAAAGACCGGTATGGGAAGCAAGTTTGACGAGTCCCATCTTTTTTTGTACCCGGAGTGCTCGGATCTTTGGTCCGACGTCATAGGCATCCAGCATTTCAGTCAACGTTTCTGTCAAAGGCATGGCGTTTCCTCTTGTTTTTCCTGAAAGTACAACTCAAACTGTTCGTTTTGCCTGTCGTTCCGTCCTTGAATAGGTTTACCTGATAGGAAATAAAATTATCTCTATAATTTAAATCATTGGAGTCACGAATTACAGAAATGATGAAGATTTGGCAGAGCGATGGACACCGGTGGCTCTTATGCGAGCAACGGATAAAGGCCCCATTGGCCGAGGTGTTTCCATTTTTCTCGACAGCACGGAACCTGGAGCGCTTGACGCCACCATTTCTTCGTTTCCGAATTCGACGTATCTCATCGGAACCCCTGGTAGCTGGTGCACTCATTGATTATTCGCTCACACTTCATCACCTGCCGGTCCGGTGGCGGACACGCATCGAACATTGGGACCCGCCACATCAATTCGTTGATCTGCAGATTCGGGGCCCGTTCAAGCTGTGGCGGCACACACATTTCTTCCGGGCTGCCGGTGAAGATACAGTGATTACCGATACGGTCCAGTTCAATCTGTACTGCGAACCTCTGCTCGCCATGACACCATTGCCCGCTTGGATTGAACGCGACCTGCGAGACATTTTCGAATATCGGCAGCGTGAGATCCTCAACGTGTTTGAGGCTGAAGTGGTCAGGTCTCGCATTGACGGCGAGCGGTAGCTTGCCCTGATAACATATTTGGCATGGAGGCAAACGGATGCGCGTAGTGATGACCGGTGCCACGGGATTAATTGGTTCGTCATTGGTTCCGCTGCTAGAAAGCAACGGATATCAGGTAACTCCACTCCGACGTGGACCGTCTAAGGACAGTACGATTCCTAGTTGGAATCCCCTAAATGGAGATCTGTCCGATGCTGCGGTCGATGGGGCCGACGCCGTGATACATCTTGCCGGTGAGAACATTGCCGGTGGCCGGTGGACGAAGGTACGAAAAGCGCGTATCCGTGATAGTCGGGTTAATGGCACACGCCACCTCTCTGAGGCGCTCGCTCGTCTCGACCGACCTCCGAGGACGCTGATTGTGGCGTCTGCGATCGGATTTTATGGCGACCGTGGCGAAGAGCGTGTACACGAACAGTCCAGTGCGGGTGCTGGCTTCTTGCCAGATGTGTGTCAGGCCTGGGAGGCGGCTGCTGAGCCGGCGGTCAGCCGAGGGATTCGCGTGGTTCAGCTGCGTCTCGGGATTGTGCTGACGCCAGCAGGAGGGGCGCTCGGACAAATGTTGCTCCCGTTTAAACTCGGTCTTGGAGGTGTGTTGGGATCCGGACAGCAGTACATGAGCTGGGTTGCGCTCGCTGATGTACTAACGAGCGTCCTGCATGCATTACGCACGGAGTCGTTGTCGGGGCCCGTCAATGTCGTGGCGCCAGCCGCTGTCACGAATAAGGAATTTACAAAAACGCTGGGTCGAGTCTTACGACGACCCACGCTCTTTCCGGTACCTGGATTTGCGGCTCGGATACTCTTTGGTGAAATGGCGGACGCTCTGCTGCTGGCCAGTACGTATGTTGAGCCACGGCGCCTACAGAGCACTGGATTTGTGTTCGGGTATCCCGCACTGGAACCGGCGCTGAAACATGTCATTTCATACTGAATTGAGGGATAATCATTCTTTTTGGAGGTCATAATGTCGACAACCGTACATGTTACAGTCAAAACCAAGGCAGATAGTTTTGACGCGATGCATAACTACGCAAAAGAAGATTTAGCGTTTACTAGAGAATTTGCAGGCTGCCATTCTATTCACGCTAGTTCTGATAAAGCGACGAACACGATAAAAATGGTTTCGGTGTGGGATAGCAAAGAGGCCTATATGGCTTACTTCGAAAAACGAGGTGAACGCAGCGGTGACAAATTTGCCGCGTGGTTAGAGCCAGACGGTATCACCCTCGAATTCCATACTACGGATGATTGGGGATACGGGGCGGACTACACTCCGAAGAAATAAGTACCAGACAGGTGTGCAATTTTAAATAGCCAGAGCTGTGATGCAGCCTGGCCCTTCTTTAAAAGGAGAACAAACGATGTCCTCGATTACAGAAGTCGCCCACACATTCTTTGAGGCCTGTGAGACAGGAAAAGGTTGGGAGGGATGCAGCGAATACTGCACCGCCGACGCGACTTTCTCTGCGCAAGCCGAACCGCTCCTCGACGTGAAGAGCGTGGAACAGTATGCCGAGTGGATGAAGCACGCGTTCACTTTCCTGCCCGATGCAGGATATGAAATCAAGTCGTTCGCTACTGATGAGGAGCGGAGGTCAGTCTGCGCTTATGCCGTGTTCTCTGCCACGCATACGGGAGAGGGCGGTCCTTGTCCGCCGACGGGAAAGAGTACATCGACGGATTATGTCTACGTCATGGAATTCGACGGAGACAACAAGGTCCGACATGTGACGAAGATTTGGCATGCGGGATTGGCTATGAAGGACCTTGGTTGGGTCGAGTAGGCGTCGTCCTACACCAACGAATCTCTTGACTGTCAATTGGAACTGATGCCGTGAGCCAACTCATCGAATGTGTTCCGAACTTTTCTGAGGGCATCGACGTAGCCGTGATCAAGCAGATCACTGATGCCATCGAAGCGGTCGATGGGGTGACGCTCCTGGATGTAGATCCAGGCGCTGACACCAACCGAACGGTGGTGACGTTTGTCGGAGCCCCCGAGCCAGTGATCGAGGCAGCAGTGCAGGCCGCCGCCAACGCCAAGGAGATGATCGACATGCGCACCCACACGGGTGCACATCCCAGATTTGGTGCGATGGACGTGTGCCCGCTCGTGCCCGTTGCCAACATCACGATGGACGAGGTCGTATCGTGCGCCCACCGGCTGGCCGAACGCTTGGGCCAGGAGGTTGGCATCTCAGGATTCTTGTATGAGTACGCCGCCAAGATCGCCGAACGACGGAATCTGGCGACGTGTCGGGCGGGCGAATACGAAGGCCTGCGGGAACGTTTGTCCGATCCCGCGTGGAAGACTGACTTCGGACCGGGCACGTTCGATCCCGCGTACGGTGTGACCGCTGTCGGCGCTCGAGACTTTCTGATTGCCTACAACGTGAATCTCAATACCACGAGTACGCGTCGCGCGAACGCCATTGCTTTCGACGTTCGGGAGAAGGGTCGGGTGAAGACCATCGACGGAACGGCGGTTCTGGACAAGCAGGGTAAGAAGGTCTGGCAACCCGGCTCTCTAAAGTGCGTGAAGGGCATCGGTTGGTTCATCGAAGAGTACGGCATTGCACAGATCTCGATGAACCTGACGAACATCTCGGTTACGCCCGTGCACGTCGCCTTCGACGAATGCTGTGAGCGGGCGCGGGCACGCGGGATACGGGTGACGGGCTCCGAGGTTGTGGGCCTTGTGCCGCTAGCTTCGATGCTCGAAGCCGGCAAGTACTTTCTCCGCAAGCAGCAGCGGTCTGTAGGCGTGTCGGATGCGGAGCTCATCAAGATTGCCCTCAAGTCCATGGGGCTCGATGAGCTCAAGGTGTTCAACCCTCAAGAGAAGATCATTGAGTACGCCGTGGCCAGCCGGAGTAATGCGAACCGACTTGTAGACAAAACGCTCGAGGCGTTTGTGTACGAGACGGCGTCGGAGTCACCGACACCTGGCGGTGGCTCGATATCCGCGATCATGGGCTCACTGGCTGCAGCCCTCGCCACAATGGTGGCCAACCTGAGCGCCCATAAACGCGGATGGGACGACCGATGGGAAGAGTTCTCCGACTGGGCGGAGAAGGGCAAGGCCTTGCACGATGAGATCCTGTCGCTTGTGGATGCTGACGCTGATGCGTTCAAGAAGGTCATGCAGGCCTACGGCTTGCCGAAGAACTCCGAAGCCGATCAGACGGCTCGCCACCAGGCTATTCAGGAGGCGACCAAGGGTGCCATCGAGGTTCCGCTACGCATCATGCAGAGGTCCCTTGACTGCTTCGAGGTCATTCGGGCGATGGCGGAGTCGGGATTGCCTGCCAGCCAGTCCGACGTTGGAGTCGCGGCCCTCGCCGCTCGAGCTGGCGTCATGGGAGGGTTTCTTAACGTGAAGGTCAACATGAAGGATCTCGACGACCACGTGTGGATCGACGAGAAATTGGCGGAAGGCCAGCGACTTCAGGATGCAGCAATCGCTGCGGAGAAGGCTGTTCTCGAGATTGTTGGTGACAAGATCTGACCGTGCGACTTGAAGGGGCGCCAGTCATCGTCGCCCTTTTTCCTACCTGCTAGAATTGCTAGGAAATTTGGTGCACAATCGGGTTTGTTTACGGTAAATTGTCTGGCGGACAGGGTGCCGGATAGAAGTCTGGCTGCAATCGGTCAGTCCGCGTTGAGCCTGCCACAAGTCACTGGAACTTGGGTTCCAGATTAAGGAGACCTCATGCGAAAACGAATCTCTGGTTTGGTATTCGTGATGGTAACGATCGCCGTCAATAGTGCCTGGGCTCAAGGGCCCGGGATCGTCGATCCGGTACGTTCCGTCTCGGCTAAGGTTTATGCCTGCACACTCAATGCGGGTAAGACCATGGCTGACGTGAACGCAGTCCAGCCGATTTGGATCAGCGCCGCGGAAGAAGGTAAGCACAACGGCTTCACGGTCAAGTTAACGCCGCGCTATGGCAACGTTCCTTATGACGTCATCTGGATTGACTATCTCCCTATCGATCAACTAGCACAGTCCTCGGAGTGGTGGGACGACAACGCGCAGGAGTTTAACGCAGCAATTTCTGAGGTCGTTTCATGTCACACGACACTGAATACCAATAGGCTCGATTATATGAACGAGGCACTTCCAGAAGATGGCGATGGCACCGGATTTTTCTTCTGGAATTGGTGCACCCCGCGGGAAGGAGTCACCGGTGCTGCAGTAACTGCTGCGCGAAGGGAGTTCGTCCAGCGGCTGAGTGACATGGGTGTTCGTGGCGCTGGTTCCAGGATGTTTCCATTTCTTGGCCTCAGGACTGAAGACAGGTTGGGGCAATTTGCTTCCACGTTTGTGTCACCAGACTGGGCAGCCGTTGCCACCTATCACGAGAATTATGCAGCCGGTGGTTGGCGGATTGCTGCTGACTATAACGAAAATGTTGCCCAGTGCATTGGGGCGAATGTCTATGATTTGACCGTCTTAAACCGTCCCCACACCCCGTGGGTTGAGTAGCGGGGATTGTTGGTGAACCGTGGCACAAATTGGTCTGAAGGGGCGGCGGTCATCGCCGCCCCTTTTGCGTACCTACAAGAATTGCGAGGAAATTTGGTAAGGTTCGTATCGGTGCAAATGCCTAATGAGATTTGTGCCGCTTACGTTGAGTTTGAATTTTTGAGATTGGGTTTGTTTAGCGATATCAATTACATTTATGGTGCGCAGGTTTGATCCCTGCACGGCCCACCAATAAATCAAGGACTTAGGGAGTCTTTTAGAAAACGCATTGTCCAATTGAACTGTTCATAAATTGTGGCGACAGCACTGAGGTGGAATGATCGTCAGGGAGGGGTGTGTTAAAAGGAAGGAAAAACATCCGACTTATCCATATGGTGGAACATGTGAACAAATATCTAAAGCCTATGTTGAACGTATTGCTGGAAAGGTGCATTAACTGAAGGTAGGAAGAAGAAATGAAGGAGATGGTTAAGAATTTAATAACGTCTACCAACGATATACTCGAGAATGTTTTTGGGATCAGAATAATCCGTCGTAGAGGCATTGCCTTGGGTATAAGTCGGTTTATAGACTGGAAACAGTTAGACAGATTACCAGCAATTGATACGTTAATTGATGTAGGAGTTGGTCCAGATGGTACGCCAGATCTTTATGAACGGTTTGCATCGCAAAAGCTGATCCTTATTGATCCTTTAGACGAAGCAGAAGCGTTTGTGAATAATGAAATGACTGATAGAGATGCCATGTTTTTCAAGGTCGCGTTAGGTTCGGAGACTTCAGAATTAGTTATTAACGTGGAAGAAGATTTTGGTCGCTCAACACTACTAGAAGTTACTGATATTAATTATGTAAGTGAGCCAATCGATAAAAGAATTGTTCCAGTTCGGAAGCTAGACGATCTTTTATCGAATCAAGTGGGATTAGGTCGCGTTGGTATAAAAATAGATACTGAAGGTTTCGAGCTGGATGTCGTTTTAGGCGCGACTGAAACTCTTCGTTCTGCTAAGTTTGTAATTGCGGAGGTTCGCCATAATCACGAGTCGTTTAAGGGTGGTTATAGTTTGCACGAGTTTGTTAATGCAATGCACGAAAATGGATTTGTTCTATCAATGATTATGACGGCGAAACCGTTGATAGCGGATTTGTGTTTTGAACCAAAAGCAGAACTCGGTTGAGTGGATGCGCTCTAATGTGGTGCGGAAGGGGGGATTCGAACCCCCACGCCCTTGTGAGGCACAAGCTCCTGAGGCTTGCG
>PYIL01257803.1_pt1 | contig 11720 bp, 9 predicted proteins | sample 3578041 | NCBI WGS metagenome assembly PYIL01 (sample SAMN08408023, study PRJNA431606) | Marine metagenome isolate SA_KN192-05_S13_150m, whole genome shotgun... | biome: marine; feature: oceanic pelagic zone; material: water; isolation source: 150 m water sample, 0.2-0.8 um fraction ... | reverse complement strand
GTCCAAAGTTCTTAGAACAAGAACTTGATACAATCAACTCATCAACACTTTTTGCCATTAATCTTATTGCAATAGCATCTTCTTCCAATCCATTTGCTAACCCCTGATAAGTACAATCAATAAAAGGAAGTAAATTTCGCTCTGTAATGACCTCAATGATCTTTTTCCATTGATCAAGAGTTGGATCCATTCCTGTAGGGTTATGACAGCAAGCTTGCAACAAGATAACATCGCCGGATGGTATACTCTCCAAGCACTCTATCATCCCTTCAAAATTGAGCTGATTATCAATATTATTGTAATAAGGGTATTGCTTTGATTTAACGCCTGCACTATTTAATATGGGTATATGATTGTTCCAGGTTGGTTCACTCACCCATATCGTTATATCTGGAGACGACACTTTTATAAGTTCAGTTGCCATCCTGAGAGAATTGGAACCACCTGCTGTTTGAATAGTGAATAAACGCTCATCAGATAAAGCTGAATCACCTAAAATTAATTTTTGCATACCACTATTAAAATTCTCGTCACCAGCCAAGCCAATATATGCTTTGGATTTTTGATTCTCAATCAAATAAGCTTCGGCTTCTTTGATGACACTCATAATTGGTGTCTGACCCGATGAGTCACGAAAGACTCCCACGCCCAAATCAATTTTATCGGCACGATCGTCTTTTTTGTACTCAGTAATCAATTTTAAAATTGAATCTGATGGTACTAGAGATAATTTTTCAAACAATTCTTTTACTCCATTTTAAGGTCACTAAAGAAGAATATTTTAATGAGTATTATGCGTGAATTATAGAAGAGTTAAGATAATTAATTAAGAAATAATTCGTCGACTATTAAAACATAATCTGGTGTTTAAGTGCTATGAAATAGCGATCCATACTATAATATAAAACGTTATGCATAAACTGAATACAAAAATAAGTATTGAGAAAATTAGTGGGTCAAACATAGTCACTTCTGAAGATCATGTCGTCATAGAGGAACCTTTGGAAATTCAGTTGTGTTCTTCAACGGTTGATTCGTCTGCTGCTAAGAGCATCTCAATTACAATGAGGACACCAGGGCATGATCAAGATTTGGCGGTTGGTTTTCTTTTTGGTGAATCAATTATCCAAAATGAAGGTGACATAAAATCAATTGATTTGGTTGGTGAAACTGACACAAAACATGGCTTGCAAAATATTGTTCGCGTAACAATCGAGCCTTCCGTAATTTTGGATATGGAAAAACTCACAAGACATTTTTACACAACATCAAGCTGTGGTGTATGCGGAAAAACGTCAATCCAAGCACTTGAAAATAATGGTTGCAAAACAAATCAAAGTAAATTCTCAATCTCACAATCAAAAATCATTGCTCTTCCAAAAAAATTACAAGAAGAACAAATGACCTTCAATAAAACCGGGGGACTGCATGCAGCTGCAATCTTTAATTCAGATGGTGAAATTGTTCTTGTAAGAGAGGATGTTGGGCGACACAATGCAGTTGATAAAGTTATTGGCTCTTTATTCAAAAGCAAAAAACTTCCTGCAAATGAATTTGGAATTATTGTATCTGGAAGAACGAGCTTTGAGTTAATGCAAAAAACCATTGTGGCAGGAATCCCAATGCTTGTTGCCATTAGTGCGCCATCAAGTTTGGCAATTGATTTAGCTAAGACATATGATATTACTTTGATTGGCTTTCTCAGAGGGGAGAAATTTAACATCTACTCAAAAAAAGAAAGAGTGGGTTGTTGAGAACAATATAATCATGAACAGAGAACATGATAGTGAAATTGCTTTGAAGATCATCCATAAAGTGGGTGCTCGTCCAGAGATGTTGGTGCAAATACTGCATGCCTTTGTAAAAGAATTCACCTATATCAGTGAAAGAGCAATAAGATTAATTGCTAAAGAAATCAACCTTTCAAGAGCTGAAGTTCATGGCGTAGTTAGTTTCTACCATGATTTTCGAACTCAACCAGCCGGAAAGAAAATCATAAAAATTTGTCAGGCAGAAGCCTGTCAAGCAATGGGAAGTAGAAATTTAACCTCGCATGCCGAAAAGGTTTTAGGTATCGCACTTAATAAAACTTCAAAAAATAGAAAACACACATTGGAACCAGTTTATTGCTTAGGCAATTGTGCCCATTCGCCTGCAATTATGATTAATGAGAAAGTCTACGGCAAAGTAGATTCGGACAAATTCGACGATTTAGTGAAGTAAAGATAATGAAGAATCCAGTAAAAATCTATGTTCCACAAGATACAGCTGCCATGTCAATGGGCAGTAATGAAATAGCAAAGAAAATTAATGCTCTAGCAAAAAAACAAAAAAAAGATATTGAGATTATTCGGAATGGTTCATGGGGAATGAGTTGGCTTGAACCATTAATTGAGGTGCAGATTGGAAAGAAACGCATTGCTTATGGGCCAGTCACAGAAGATGATGTACAAAATTTATTTGATTCTGATTTCTTAAATGGCTCAAAACATCCACTACGCCTCGGGGAAACAAAAAATATACCTTATTTAAAAAATCAACAACGATGGACATTCAGAAAATGTGGGCTTATTAATCCATTGTGTATTGACAGTTATATAAAAAATAACGGTTACAAAGGATTAAAGAAGACTCTTAATAACCAAACATCCTTCGCCATTGATGAGCTTGATAAGTCAGGTTTGAGGGGGCGTGGTGGAGCTGGTTTCCCAACGAGCATTAAATGGAAAACTGTCGCCACTGCCAAGGGTGATCAAAAATACATCGCTTGTAATGCAGATGAGGGTGACAGTGGCACATTTTCAGACAGGATATTAATGGAGAGTGACCCTTTTTCATTGATTGAAGGGATGGCTATAGCTGGTTATAGTGTTGGCGCTAACAAAGGATACATCTATCTTCGCTCTGAATACCCTCACGCCTGTAAAATTCTTCAAGAAACCATCAAGGTTGCAAAAGATAATAACTGGCTAGGCAAAAACATTCAGGGAAGTGGATTCAATTTTGATATTGATATTCATATTGGTGGTGGCTCTTATGTTTGTGGAGAAGAAACGGCAATGCTTGAAAGCCTTGAAGGTAAAGCGGGAATAATCAGATACAAACCACCTCTACCTGCAATAGAAGGTCTTTTTGGTAAACCTACAATCGTCAACAATGTGGTAACACTGGCTTCAATACCGGATATTATTGATCAAGGTGGTGTCGCTTACGCAAAACATGGTATGAATCGATCCAAAGGAACACTGGCTTTCCAATTATCAGGAAATATAAAGCAAGGCGGTTTAGTCGAGTTAGCTTTTGGAGTGACATTAAGAGAACTCATTGATCAATGGGGAGGAGGAACGGCTTCAGGAAGACCAGTCCATGCTGTACAAGTAGGTGGACCGTTAGGCGCGTATTTTCCAGATTCGCTGCTAGATACTCCTCTAGATTATGAAGCTTTTGCTGAAAAAGAAGGCATGATTGGTCATGGGGGTATAGTTGTATTCGATGATTCAGCTGATATGGCTGCTCAGGCAAAATTTGCAATGGAATTTTGTTCAATTGAATCTTGCGGAAAATGCACTCCATGTCGAATTGGCTCAACGCGAGGTGTCGAAGTGATTAATAAGATAATCGATAATAATAATAGAGAGGAAAACATTGAACTTCTTCATGATCTTTGTGAAACCATGATTGATGGTTCTCTCTGCGCTATGGGTGGATTAACACCATTTCCAGTAAAAAGTGCGTTAGAATACTTCCCGGAAGATTTTAAATCGAATAAATAAAATAAATACGATTGAAAAAGATGAACACAGTCAAACAACTCGACCTAGGAACCGAAGAAAGTAAGTCCAAAGAAATGGTTTCAATTGAGATTGATGGTCAGCCATTAGAAGTTAAAAATGGCACAAGTATCATGCGTGCAGCCAGAGAATCGGGTATTGATGTGCCTAAATTATGTGCTACTGATTCCCTGAAATCATTTGGCTCCTGCCGACTTTGCGTGGTTGAAATAGAAGGTAGAAAAGGGTTTCCAGCATCTTGCACTACTCTCGCTGAAGAGGGTATGAAAATACGTACTCAAACCAATAAAGTAGCAAAACTGCGTCGCAATGTTATGGAGCTTTATATCTCAGACCATCCCTTAGATTGCTTAACTTGCTCTGCAAACGGTGATTGTGAATTGCAGGATATGGCTGGAGCGGTCGGCCTAAGAGATGTTCGATATGGTTTTGAAGGCAAAAATCACCTCGAAGCAGTTGTCGATGAAAGCAATCCATATTTTAATTTCGATGCAAGCAAATGCATAGTTTGCTCAAGATGTGTAAGAGCATGCGATGAAATTCAAGGCACAATGGCGCTTACAATAGAAGGACGTGGTTTTGACTCTAAGGTTTCTGCAAGCATCGGTGAATCATTTCTAGATTCAGAGTGTGTCTCGTGCGGAGCATGTGTTCAAGCATGTCCAACCGCAACTCTAATGGAGAAAAGCATAATTGATCACGGTCAACCGGAACACAGTGTGGATACAACGTGTGCTTATTGTGGGGTTGGCTGCTCTTTCAAGGCTGAAATGAAAGGCGATCAAGTCGTGCGTATGGTTCCAAATAAAGATGGTAAAGCCAATAATGGGCACAGCTGTGTAAAAGGTCGATTCGCTTGGGGTTATTCAACACACAAAGAACGAGTCTTAGATCCGTTAATTAGAGAGAATATTGGCGATCCATGGAAAAAAGTGAATTGGGAAGAAGCCATCAATTATGCCGCCAAAAGATTCAAAGAAATTCAAAATAAATACGGTCGCAAGTCAATCGGTGGAATCACTTCATCTCGCTGCACTGCTGAAGAGGTATTCGTGGTTCAAAAAATGGTCAGAACAGCCTTTAGTAACAATAATGTAGATACCTGTGCGCGTGTCTGTCATTCTCCAACGGGTTATGGGTTAAAAACAACTCTTGGAACATCAGCAGGAACACAGCCTTTTGAGAGTGTTATGGATACTGATGTAATGGTTGTAATTGGGGCTAACCCTACTGATGGTCATCCAGTATTTGCTTCACAAATGAAAAAAAGGTTGCGTCAAGGTGCAAAACTGATTGTTATTGATCCGCGTAAAATTGATTTAGTAAAGACTCCACATATTAAGGCAGCGCATCATTTACCTCTTCAGCCTGGTACTAATGTACCTATTATTAATGCCTTGGCGCATACGATAATAAAAGAAAACTTAATGGATGAAGAATACATAAATGAAAGATGCGATATGGAGTCATTCGAAGCATGGAAAGAATGTATCCTTAAATCCGAAAATGACCCAGATAACGTTGAAAAAATTTCCGGCGTTAATGCAGATACCATCCGCTCTGCTGCGCGTTTGTATGGCTCGGCAAAAAGGGGTGCCATTTATTATGGTTTAGGTGTAACAGAGCACAGCCAAGGTTCAACCATGGTTATGGGTATGGCTAATCTGGCAATGGCAACAGGCAATATTGGGTTTTCCGGTTGCGGTGTCAATCCACTGCGAGGGCAAAATAATGTTCAAGGTTCTTGCGACATGGGATCATTCCCGCATGAACTTCCAGGCTACCAACCAGTTGGGGATGACTCAATCAGAAAAATATTTGAAGATAATTGGCAAGTGGCTATTGATCCTGAACCAGGTTTTCGTATACCAAACATGTTTGATGCGGCAATATCTGGTGAATTCATGGGAATGTATATTCAAGGTGAAGATCTGGCGCAATCAGATCCAAATACACAACACGTTGAAGCCGCACTAGGAAATATGGAATGTATTGTAGTGCAAGATTTATTTCTAAATGAAACAGCTAAATTTGCACACGTTTTTCTTCCTGGCACATCATTTTTGGAAAAAGACGGCACCTTCATTAATGCGGAAAGACGCATAAATAGAGTAAGACCAGTCATGAAACCACGGCAAGGAATGCATGAGTGGCTTATTACACAAAATCTAGCAAATGCTATGGGTTATGCCATGAATTTTAGTAGCGAAGCAGACATCATGGATGAAATAGCCCAATTAACACCCACTTTTAGAAATGTTTCTCATGATTTTCTTGATCAATTTGGAAGTGTGCAATGGCCTTGCAATGAAAATGCGCCAACAGGAACACCGATTATGCATATTGATAATTTTGTAAGAGGAAAAGGTTTATTCGTGGAGACTGATTATGTTGCCACAGAAGAACGAACTAACCGAAAATTCCCGCTTCTCCTAACAACAGGAAGAACACTCTCGCAATACAATGTAGGAGCACAAACAAGACGTACCCAAAATGTTGTTTGGCATGATAAAGATCTCTTAGAGATACATCCACATGATGCAGAAACACGAGGGATTAAAAATAACGATCAAGTGTCACTGGCTAGCAGAAAAGGTGAAATCACATTAACAGCTGAGATTACAGAACGAGTCCAACCCGGAGTTGTTTATACTACTTTCCATAATCCTGAAACAGGTGCCAATGTGGTTACAACCGAACACAGTGACTGGGCCACAAATTGTCCAGAATATAAAGTTACAGCTGTACAAATAACACCAGCAAATCACAAATCAAAATGGCAAGATCAGTTTAAGGTTCGCGCCAAGCAAGAAGGTAAAATTATCGAAGCAGTGCACTAATTACTTTTATCAAGCATTGTAAATATAGAGCCCTCAAGAGTTAGGCTGTACATTAGCCCCCTGCTATCAAAAACAAAAGCAACTATTGGATCTAAAACATTATCAGTATTGATTGTTGCCCCAAGACCTTTGTCGATTATCGTAATATGTCCATCTACACCAACTTTCCAACCAGGATTATTACGGAAATTATTTAATATATCTTCAGTCATAAAGGCAATCACAATTGCCTTAGCTTGAGCGCCAACTTGAAAGCCCAATGAACCTGAAGTAATTCGATAATAATCTTCATTTAACTCTGAAACTCTCAAAACACCTTCGCCTGTCTCTACTCCTATACCCATTCCGACTTTCACAACCCTAGGAAATACAAGATAACCGTATGCTTGATTCAGAAATAAACTTGATCCTTCAATTTCTTTTGTTAACAGATCAACTGCAATATTTGCGTCTCTGTCAATCTCAAATGCTGAGGCCTCAATAACATCCTTTAATGAATCTTTTATTGAATCAACAACACTATTAATTGAGTCCGTAATTTGTTGATTCCATGCTGGGGCACACAAGAATAAACCAACAACTAACCCAACTGCTTTAAACTTGGTTTTAATTTTCATATTGATTTTCCTTTATCTTGTGACTGGCATGAGATTCTTTACTATAGGTGCTCTTCTATGATTTTCTCTCGGAGGATATGATGTGGCCAAATAATCCAATATTCCTTCCTCTGTTTTTGGCTCAAATTCCCAAAGATTTTGTGTTTCTTGCATCCATTTTATCATATCACGCCATCCTTCTTTGTCAGCACGTTGGGACGTTACTAATTTATAAGAATGACAGGCGCCACAATGCATACGAACAAGTTCCCATCCAGGTGCAATAATTAGACCAGTTACCGGATCTTCAGCAGAATATATATTATTAGATAAACTGCATAATATGATTATTAATAGTCTATGCATTTTACATCAAGCATTAACACTTACTGCAATCCTATGGCATGCATTATTCAAATAACCTCTCGGATTCCATTGAGGTATAACCACCGGTTGAGAGGTGCCATTTTCATCTTCAGCTCTTACCCATATTTCATAATAACCAGTCTCCGGAAAACGAACCTCATGACTCCAATGTTGCCAAGCAAACTTATTGACCGGATCTCTTAGATTGGTAATTTGCCAGTTAGCCCCAAAGTCAATTGAACAATAAAGCCTTTTAACACTGAGATCTCCAGCCCAAGCATGACCTCTAATTTTAAGATTACTGTCTATTTTGTGAGATATGCCCGATTTAGGAAAAGTAATGAGGGATTTTACAGGCATAGATTCAATGATACACATGTCTTCATCTGCAACTATAGATCCTGGTGCAACTGGTTTACATGGCACTCGATAAGATTGGCCGTTCATTTTTTCACCATCATGCACCACATCCCGGATTAAAATCTTTGTTAACCACTTTCCACTCACCGAAGCTGGCCATCCAGGACATAACATTCGCAATGGAGCACCGTGTATCAATGGCAATGGTTCACCATTCATGCCCCAAACAATAAGGGATTCATCTTGCATGGCTTTCCACAATGGTACACCACGTGAAATAGCTTTCTTATCTGGATCTCCTGATAAGTGCCTATCTTTACCTTCATAAGCAACGTAGACAGCATCTTCTTTAACGCCCACATATTGAAGAACATCTCTCAATCTAACGCCTGTCCATTCTGGACAACCAATCGCGCCTGTAGACCATTGATTGCCCCTAGCAGGTGGAAAGAATTCAGATCTTCCATTGCCACCGCATTCAATTTGCAATTGTAAAGAATGTTGATCAAATCTATTTTTAAGATCGCTTAATGTTAATTGTTTCTGCTCAAGGCAAGATTCGCCAGCTACAGTTAAAACCCAATTATCAGGATGCGTTTCTTCTTTTTCTGGCGGAAAACCGTTATTCCTTACAAAAAGTCGAGATGCTGGAGTCACCGCATCATCAAGTAAATGTGCTGGAGTCTCAGCATTAAATGGTCTGTCATTAAGTAACGTCAATCCATCTTTACCAAAAAGACTAAATAGATCATTGCTTTGAGCATATGCAGCAGGAATTAATCCGGCAGGAAAGTTCTCTGCAAATGGAATTGAAGCGCCCAATGCAGTACTCATTGTAAAAAGTCCGCTGTTCCTTAAGAAGCCACGTCTTGTTATTGGATTTGATTTTCTTCCCCAAGTAATCTCATCAGCGACTATTGGATCTTTATTATAAAGTTGATGAATTCCTATAGATTTCTTCATATTCAAACCGATAAATTCTGTAATTCTTTTGCTCCAATCATAAAAGTATCCATCATTATTTTTAATACCTTAGTCAATTTCTCTGCCAATATATTGTCATAGACTAATGAGGACTCATCCATATAGCAACTCTGTGCAATCTCAAGCTGAATAGCATAAATGGAATCATTCGGCTTGCCATATTGACGAGTGATGTAACCGCCCTTAAATCTCTCATTCAATGCAACCGAATAACCTGATTCTCGAGCAATTTCATAAATTGATCTCTCAATAATAGAAGGACAACTTTTCCCTGAATTTGTTCCAATATTTAAATCAGGCAGTTTTCCTTCAAATAAATTTGGAACCCTACTTTGAATTGAATGAGCATCCCACAACAATGCGTATCCATAGTCGGATTTAATGGCATCTAAAGTTGCTCTTATTTTCTCATGATAAGGAAGCCAATATGATTGAACGCGTCTTTTTACTTCACTTTCCTCTATCTCATCTATATCGTTATATATTTTTCCACCTGAGAATAAAGAGACTGGACATAAATCCGTTGCATGATGATCTTGGTAAAGCGAATCACCTTCTTGGGATCGATTTAAATCAATAACGAATCTTGAATAGTTGGCATTTATAACACTTGCACGAATTTTTTTACAAAATTCATAAAGTTTTGTTGTATGCCAATCTGTGTCAGGCAAAGATTGTGCTTCTGGTGTCATTACTGATGACATGTTCTCGAGTATAGCTCTTCCGTCATGCGGGATACTTACCAATAATGGTGATTGTCCTTTATGAAACCCATATATTTCAGTGGATTGCATCATTTTCAACTTTAAAGATAGTAGATTGTTCATCACTCATTTCACCTTTTATGATGCTTTCAGAAAGTCTCTCAATATCATCTGACAGAGACCGATCTTCTTTAAATGAATCTGAATGCGCTCGAATTTTTATCATGGTTGCTTGAAGTTTCTTAGAGGTGCTTAAGGGTTCATGAAATTCAATGCCTTGAGCTGCACTCAAAAACTCAATTGCTATGATATAAGAAAGATTCTCCGTCATGGCTTTAAGACGATACGCTGCATGGGTGGCCATGCTCACATGATCTTCTTGATTTGCAGAAGTTGGAATACTGTCAACACTCGATGGATGAGCAAGAGATTTATTTTCAGAGACTAATGCTGCAGCAGTTACCTGTGGAATCATCAATCCAGAATTTACGCCACTCTCTTTAACCAAGAAGGCTGGCAGGCCACTTAAATTTGTATCAATAAGCAAAGCACAACGACGTTCTGAAATAGACCCAATTTCCGCTAAAGCTAAAGCGAGATGATCGGCGGCAAATGCCACAGGTTCAGCATGAAAATTACCGCCCGATATGATTTCATTACTATCAATAAATACCAGAGGATTATCCGTTACCGCGTTTGCTTCAATATTTAAGATTGAAGCAGCATGATTCATGGCATCCAAGCATGCTCCCATAACCTGAGGTTGACAACGAATAGAATATGGATCTTGAACACGATCGCATTCTTGATGAGATGCCATTATTTCACTGCCTTGCAAGAGTTTAATTAATTCATTGGCAACTTTTTTTTTGTCCAGGTTGTCCCCTTGCTTCATGAATACGCTGATCAAAAGGTTTTTTGCTGCCTTTTATTGCGTCTACTGTCAAAGCACCTGAGTGCAATGCGGCCTGAAATAGTTTTTCTGCATCGAAATAAGCGCTAAGTGCAATTGCGGTTGAAACTTGAGTGCCATTTAACAGAGCCAACCCCTCTTTTGGGCCTAGTTCTATTGGTTTAAGGTTGGCCGCTTTAAGGGCTTCTTTGGCCTTCATTGTCTTGCCAGAAAAACTAGCATAACCTTCACCAATCAATATTTGAGACAAATGTGCAAGTGGTGCTAAATCGCCTGAAGCTCCAACGGAGCCTTTGGCTGGAATACAAGGAAAAATCTCAGAATTAACAAGTTCGCAGAGTCGCTCAATCAATGATAAGGAAACACCAGATAACCCTTTAGATAGAGCCAAAACTTTAAGCAACAGAATCAGCTTAACTACTTTATTGGGCAATAATTCACCCACACCAACAGCATGTGAAGAAACAATATTTTTCTGTAGTTTAGCTAAATCTTCAAATTCAATTCTTATCTTCGCTAATTTCCCAAATCCAGTGTTTACGCCATAAATCGCTTCATCACTCTTTGTTGCTGCCTGAATATAATCAGATGCAAGCCTGATATTTTCTTTGAGTTGTTTATTTATGGCTAGAGAAATTGGCTCTTCAAAAGCTTTGCGTAACGTATCCAATGTTAAGGGTTTATCATCAATAAGTAATTTCATATTTTTTACCTAATTATTCAATCATTGGTAGATTAAGATTATGCGCAGATGCGCATGCAATGGCTTCTTTATATCCTGCATCAGCATGACGCATGACACCAGTAGCAGGATCATTCCAGAGTACACGAGAAATCCTTTCATCCGCCTCTTTTGATCCATCACAAACAATCACTAGACCAGCATGTTGAGAATATCCCATACCAACACCACCTCCATGATGAAAAGAAACCCATGTCGCACCACTGGCAGTATTTAAAAGAGCATTCAATAATGGCCAATCAGATACGGCATCTGAACCGTCTTGCATATTTTCAGTTTCTCTATTAGGGCTCGCAACTGACCCACTATCAAGGTGGTCACGACCAATAACAACCGGGGCACTTAATTCTCCATTTCTAACCATCTCATTGAACGCCAGGGCCATGCGATCTCTCTGACCTAAACCTAACCAACAAATCCTTGC
>PYIL01211872.1_pt1 | contig 11745 bp, 11 predicted proteins | sample 3578041 | NCBI WGS metagenome assembly PYIL01 (sample SAMN08408023, study PRJNA431606) | Marine metagenome isolate SA_KN192-05_S13_150m, whole genome shotgun... | biome: marine; feature: oceanic pelagic zone; material: water; isolation source: 150 m water sample, 0.2-0.8 um fraction ... | reverse complement strand
ATCCGGCGCAACCGATTGACATATCGCTACCCGTGTTCTGCTTAATGAAGTCAATCAATTGATAGGCGTAATCGAATCCATCGGCTGGTTTGACTAGCTCGGGTGTGTCGGCCGGTGGATCGCCGCGAAGCGCGAGGATATTGCGAATGCCTTTGGCTTTGGCCTCATTGATATACGCGAGGATGTCGGCAGGTGTACTTGTTAGACAGGTCAGATGGGCCATTCCGACAAGTCCGAAATCGCGCTGGATACGGCCCACCACGCTGAGCGTCTTGTCACGGGTGCTTCCACCGGCGCCATAGGTAACGGAACAGAAGTCTGGTTTAGTCTCCGTAAGTCGTGGGAGCACTCGGTTATAGAGACTTTCTTCGCCTTTAGCGGTCTTGGGCGGGAAAAACTCCACTGAGATTGCCGGCCGATCGTGCGCGGAACACTCCGCATAAATCTCAGAGATGGACTTCACGCCATTAGTGTCGGTCAAAACGTCCGACTCCGCTAGGGTGACAATTCTGTTCGGCTGTTGCAGACTTGCCACATGCAGCTGACACAAGAACCGCCCACTCGTCCGTTTACTTCATTCGTTCCTGAGGAATCCAATCTTCCTGAACTGACGTTTCGGGCGGTGTTTCTCGGAACGGTCATGGCGATTGTCCTGGGTACTGCGAATGCCTATCTCGGTATGAAAGCAGGACTTACGGTAGCGGCGACGTTCCCGGCAGCTGTTGTTGCAATGGCGGCATTACGAATCTTTGGTGGGTCGGTGCTTGAGGAAAATATGGCACGCACCACAGCGTCGGTTGGTGAGGCGCTTGTGGCTGGCGCGATCTTCACGATTCCAGCGTTTGTCATTAGCGGAGTGTGGGATGAACTTCGATATTGGGAAAGTACTGCAATTATGCTCGTTGGAGGATTGCTTGGCGTGCTTTTCATTGTGGTGCTCAGACGGACGCTAGTTGTTGAGGCTGATTTGCCATTTCCGGAGAGTGTAGCTGCGGCAGAATTGGTTAAAGCTGGTCAAGGCGGGCAACAAACGGGGTCAGCTTTCGTGTTTAAGGCCATGGGTGTTGCCGCGGCATGGGAACTCATCAAGAATGGCAATGGGGTGAAAATCGTGGCCGATTCTGCGACGGCATTCATTTCACTCGGACGGTCGACAATCGAAATGCTCGGCCAGCAAATCACCTATGTCGGAGGTTTTCTTTTACAGTCTCCGGCTGCGTCGCCAGCGCTTGTCGGGGTGGGATTTATTGTCGGTCCCCAGATCGCGGCAACCTTGTTCGCTGGGGCGGTGATGGGGTGGCTGCTACTCGTCCCGCTGAGCCTGTATCTCAATCCGCAGCTCGCTGCACAAGCGGGAGACGCGGCAGGTTTTATTGAACTCAGTACAGAAGTGTGGCTTCGACAGGTACGGCCTCTAGCAGTCGGTACTATGATTGTTGCGGCATTTTATACGCTGTTCAAGCTCAGAACGTCGCTCCTTCAAGGGATCGGCAGTGCCGTAACTGACCTTCAGTCTTCGCAGGACAGGGTAGGTGGTCGCCGAGATATTGACCTCAATTTCCAAAAGATTGGCTTAGCTATCGGCGCGCTATGTATTCCCCTTTTTGGACTGTATTGGTACTTCAGCGAAAGCCTGGCAGGTGCGGCTTTGCTGACCGTCATGATGGTTATCCTCGGGTTTTTGTTTGCGGCAGTTGCTGGCTATCTTGTTGGATTACTTGGAAGCTCAAACAATCCGATTAGTGGGCTGACACTTAGTACATTGCTGATTGCCGCTGTTGTAATGGTTGGCATTGGTGTGACAGGGTCGAGTGGCGTTCTGGGAGTACTCGCCGTGTCGGGCGTGGTGTGCTGTGCGTGCGGGATTGCCGGTGACATGCTGCAGGATCTCAAGGTCGGACATATTCTTGGTGGTACGCCTTGGAAAATGCAGATTGGTGAGTTGATCGGCGTGACAGTCGCGGCGCTTGTGCTGATTTGGCCGATGATCTTAATGGATGAGGTCTACGTTATCGGCAGTCCTGAACTTCCTGCGCCGCAGGCTGGCCTGATGGCGCTCATTTCTCAAGGTATCGTGGGTGGTGACATGGCATGGCCTTTGGTCATGACCGGGATGGCACTTGCGATCGGGTTAATTCTTATTAACGCACCGTCGCCAATGTTAATTGCCGTCGGTATGTATCTTCCTTTTCCTTCGACGGCGGCAATTTTTGTGGGAGGTCTCGTAGCGTGGTGGCTCACTCGGTCTGTCGAGACGCAGCAGGCGAGTGAAGATCAGCGAACCCGCGCTACGAATACTGGTGTTTTGTTGTCTTCTGGGTTTATTGCCGGCGAGGCGTTGATGGCTGTATTGCTCGCATTAGTGGTGGGGGCCAGCGAGGCGTTTCCTTGGTTGGTGTTGCCGCAGATTGCTGATAGTGCATTAGGCGGTGTGCTTGTCTTTGCGCTCCTCTTTTATATGTTGGTTAAGATTCCTTTGGCGGCCATGCGTTCTGAAACTTCAGATACCAAGGTGGAATAACTCATGACTGAAGCTGAACAGTTTTGGAGTGCGCGCCCGTATCGACGTCTAGGATGGCGGGAGGGTAGTGATGGCTGTGTTGTTATCCTTCGTCCACGACTTGGCGAAGGGTGGCTGGGTCACTGGTTTGGTGGTTTGCTTCGCGATCCGTACTATCGTATTCGGTTGGATGAGTTCGGAACATATGTTTGGAAGGCATGTGACGGAGAGACATCCCTCGAGGTTATTGCTCAGCGAATGCAGCAGCACTTTGGGCGAGATGTAGAACCGGCGGATGAGCGAGTCGGTCAGTTTGTGCAGACGATGGTAAGTTCTCGCCTCATTACGGTCTGTAGAGATTCGTAATTGGAAGTCGCCGGTCTTTACCGAAAGCTCTGGTTGATATCCGGACACCCGGCGGTGCCTGACGACGTTTGTATTCAGCGCGATCGACTAGCTCGATCACATGACGTACGGTAGCAGGATCAAACCCTTGGTCTTCGATTTGCGATGGATTTTCGTCGCGTTCAACATACCGTTCCAAGATGCCATCAAGTACATCGTATGGGGGCAGAGAGTCGGAATCTAACTGCTGCGTGCGTAGTTCCGCTGTAGGGGGTCTATCAATGATGCGGCGGGGAATGACGGGGGCGTCACGGTTACGCCAGCACGCTAGCTGATATACCCGTGTTTTAAAGACATCCTTCAAAACTGCGAACCCTCCAGCCATGTCCCCATAGAGAGTGGCATACCCAACGCTCATTTCACTTTTATTGCCGGTCGTAAGGACTAGCCAGCCGAACTTATTAGAGAGTGCCATCAAGAGGTTTCCCCGAATGCGTGCCTGGAGATTCTCTTCTGCCACGTTTGGCTCGGTATCTGTGAATGCACCTTGTAAGCATGATTCGTAGGTGACAGCTAGCTCTTTAATAGAGAGTTCAAGCAGTGAGACATTGAGGTTAGAAGTCAGTTCTCGAGCATCCTCACGACTGATGTCAGCGGTGAACTCAGACGGCATTGATACAGCTGTTACCGCTTCAGCCCCGAGTGCATCAACGGCTACCGTGAGTGTCAGCGCGGAATCGATGCCACCAGAAAGACCGAGCACAACCCCGCGAAATCCATTTTTCTGTACGTAATCTCGAGTTCCTAGCGAGAGGGCTGCATAGACTTCCGCTTCGGAGGTTAACGCTGGCTTTAAAGTTCTGGTTTTAGGTGTCGGGGCCGTACCTGAAGACGATGGTCGTGGTCCTTGAGTCAAGACAATGCGGTCCGACTTCGGTTTAGCTCCGGCCCAACGGTCATCACCCTGTCGCAGGGTAGTCGCTTCATCCAGGTCGATATCAACAATGATTAAGTCGTCCGTGAATTGCGCGCCACGGGCGAGCACCACGCCGTGCGGATCGACAACGAGACTGTGTCCATCGAATACCAGTTCATCCTGACCACCTACGGCATTACAAAACGCAAGAAAACACCGGTGAGTAATGCATTGAGTAGCAAAGAGTCGTTCTCGTTCTATGCCTTTGTGCATATGGTACGGTGACGCCGAGAGGTTGACGATCAGTTCGGCCCCTCCATCGAGAGCGGCCCACTTGAGAGGTCCGCTACGCATCCAGATGTCTTCGCATATAGTGACTCCCACCAGGCAGTCGCCAATACTGATTACGACTGCTTCATTACCAGGAGTGAAGTAGCGTCGTTCGTCGAAGACTGCGTAGTTTGGGAGATGGTGTTTTTGGTACTGCGCGGCAACCTTCCCGTTTATCAGTACCGCAGCAGTATTGTGTAGCGAATTCGTATCCGGATTTATCATCGGATATCCGACGATGGTGGTGATGTTAGATACGGCTGATGCGATGTCGTTGATCGCATCAGCCGCGTTGCTGATGAAATCTTTCTTCAACAGTAGGTCTTCAGGTGGGTATCCCGTGACTGATAATTCCGGAAAGACAATCAGGTCAGCACTATGGTCCTCTGCTTGGCGGAGGCGTGCTCGCACCCGGCGAACGTTGCCAGAGAGATCTCCGACTGGCAGATTATCTTGAGCGAGTGCGATACGTACCACGCGAGGCATAGTAGTAAACGTACCGAGAATCTAACGCAGAATCACATTGCCGGCAGGCAGGTCAGAGATACCAATGACCGAGGCGATTTCTCGGATCACGCCTTGCACGATTCTTACGTTGTCGGGTCCCATTCCTAAGAATTGTTTTTGCGCCGCCGACAGGTTTTGAAAGTCCGGGTCGGTATATTCATAAAAAAAAGATGCCCGAGGTTCGATGATCGGGCGGCCCTCAATAATGGGTACTTCGAGTAGGTGGGTGATTGCCCTCTGGAAACTGCCTGGGAATGCCGAATCAGGAATACCTAGCTCGGTGTAGGCTTCGTTCATGAGCGGTAGAAGTTGACGGTATAGCTGTGCCGTGCCGTTTACGTCGAGCGATGCCACGGCGGCAGCAAGACTGTCGTATCTGGCGTAACTGGCGGGTGAGATTCGGAGAGCAGGTTCAGTGTCATCTATTGCGAATCGAGATGACGGTTGCATGAATGGTACATGCAGCGCAGGATTATTCCCGTTCGCCACATTTTCAACAACGACGACAAGTCGTCGTATCAGGTCATCAGTAATCAACCAGCTAGCAAAACCTGGATGAGTTGAGAGGGCGGATAGTAGTTCTCGGATGACGGCATCACTGTCGCTAAGTAGTGGAAGTTCGAACGGTGGTGGTTCAGGTTCAGGTTCAGGTTCAGGTTCAGGGGGGGGCGTTGCCGGCGGCGGTGTCTCGGTCACTATTGTTGCCGGCGGAGGTTCTTCTCCGGGGGTCAGCAACCAGTAGGCGGAGATGGCGATAAGGACGACGCCGCCGACCACGGCACCGATCATGGCCCGCGGTTGTTGTTTGAAGTCCATGGTCTAGTTTACTCGTCTATGAGCAGCCATCCACGGATTTCTCCATCTGGATTGCCTACAGTCTGGATCTGGAGGTAGTACTGTTCTTCTCGGAGCGCCTGTAGTTGTGGCTCCGTCAATGTCAGTGTGTGGCTAAAGTTTCCAGTGGTTGACCGGGTCGTACGAATATTGAAAGTAAATTCAATGCTCCCCCGTTGTCCTTTGGGTGCCTTACGTAGTTCAGCACGGGTTGCCGGTGAACTCAGGTCTGCGAAGTGAACGTTCAGTAGTAGCTCGCGTTCTTGAATTTCAGCGGTAAACTCGCCACTCCCAGAGATTGTGGCGACTGTCGAAAAGTCAACGGGAACGATTGACAGTCGTCCGCGATAGCGAGTGGGGTTCTGAGTATTAACTGTGGTTACTGCGCATGTGATCAGTAATAGTGTGAGGGCGATTGCGAAATGTTTAGGAGCGTAATACATCGTTTTAACCGATCACGACAGTTTATTAGTTCTCAGTATCTTGTGATTCGTCGAGCCCCAGTTCTTTCAAGATTTCTTCATTGTGTTCCCCGAGCGCCGGCGGCGGTTTTTGGAGTAATGCTGGATTCGATGACAGCTTAATGGGATTACCGAGCGCCCTGATTTTTCCGAGTTGGGGTTGCCGGATATCGACCACCATTTCTCGTGCTTTGAGATGGGGTTCTTCAAGCGCTTCCGCTACTGTTCGTACCTGTGCGCATGGTACAGCATGTTCACGTAATCGTTCGATCAGGTCATCGCGAGTGTATTGACCTAGACGGCTGGACAGTTCTTGAGCGAGTATCGGCCGGTTTGTCATTCGGTTGGTATTGTTGTGATATCTCGGATCGTCTCTGAGGTCGTTTGCGTTGATCGCTTGGCAAAACTTCGCCCAGAGTCGTTCATTGCCAACGGCAATGACGACGAGTCCGTCTTTGACGTGGATCGTTTCATACGGGGTCAAGGAGTGGTGCTGATTGCCTTCTCGACCAGGGGTTTCGCCGGTATGAAAATAGATATTGGCTGGTAAGGCTAGCGCCGATGTCATCGAGTCTAGAAGAGCGATGTCGACATGTTGCCCCTCTCCGGTACGGTCACGTTCTCGGAGCGATAACAGAATTCCGTTCATGGCGTAGAGGCCGGCCAAATAGTCGGTGATCGCGACACCAACGCGTGTGGGCGGTCCGTCAGGAAACCGGTGACACTCATGAGACCGCTGTCCCCTTGAATGACCGCGTCGTATCCAGGAAGGTTTTTATTGGGGCCAGTATGCCCGTAGCCCGTGATCGAGCAGTAGATCAATTTTGGGTTTATCGCGTGGACGTCGTCGTAGCTAAACCCAAGTTTCTCAAGACTACCTGGCCGAAAATTTTCAATTAAGACGTCGGCCGTCATAATGAGTTGACGGAGTATTTTTTGTCCGTTTTCTGTCTTGAGATCAATAGCCAGACTTCGTTTGCTGCGATTGAGACCTAGAAAGAACGTGCTCCATCCGTCTCGGTGCGGAGCCCAGTCCCGCGTGTCGTCACCGTGCGTGGGTTCCTCTATCTTTATGACGTCGGCACCCATATCACCAAGCATCATCGCGCAATACGGTCCAGCAAGCACTCGTGTGAGGTCGATAACACGTATGTCGTCAAGGGTAGGCATGCGCGCCAATTATAGGCCCGTCTTCTTATAGTGGTGTTGGCTAGTTAAAGGATGTACCGTAATTACTGGTGTTGTGAGGTGTAAGTCGATGTCGAGACGAATTCATATCGCACTATTAATTTGTGCAGCTGCCAATCTCGCGGTGGTGGCTGGTTGTCGGGAACCCTTTGGCGAGTCTTCTGATGCGTGTAGTGCTTTGGCAGGACTGCCATTAATTGACCTATTTATAAGTTCGTCTCAGCGATTACCAGCATCCGGTGAGGTGCCGGCGCACTGCCAGGTCAAGGGTGTGATCGAAACAGAAATTCAGTTTGAGTTATTGCTTCCTGAGCCTGACCACTGGAACGGTCGTTTCTTAATGGGGGGTGGTGGGGGTTTTGTCGGGACCGTCCAGAATCAGGCCCGGACACTGTATTCGCACGGTGGGAGGCCGCTTCAACGCGGATACGCGACCGTTGGTACTGATACGGGTCATGTAGGGGATGGTATCGAGGCCTCGTGGGCACTGAATAATCCAACGCGTCAGATGAACTGGGGATACCGCGCGGTCCATCTCACCACCGAGGCCGCCAAGTCGATTATTGCCGAGTACTACGGACGCGCTACTGACTACTCATATTTTGTTGGGTGTTCCCGAGGCGGTGGGCAGGCCATGATGGAGTCCCAACGCTACCCAGACGATTTCGATGGGATTGTTGCTGCGGCACCGGCCTACAACTGGACGGCATTCACCGCGGGATTTCTTCAGGCACAGCAGGTGATGTTCCCGAACGGTGAAGGTGGTGATCCGGTTGTGCGTGAGGAGACACTGGAGTTACTCGGGTCGAGCATCCTGTCTGCGTGCGATGCCGAAGATGGCGTGATTGATGGTGTCATGACGGACCCTCGCCGCTGTTCATTTTCGACCAGTGACTTAATGATGTGTGCCGATGATGTTGCGGCAGATGGGTGTGTAACGCGACAAGAACTAACTGCTATTGAGGCCGTGTACAACGGACCCAGCGTAGAGGGAGAATCCATTTTCTTTGGGTTTAACTATGGCGGGGAAAATGATCGGGGAGGCTGGGATTCGTGGGTTGTGTCTTCTGAGCGCCAGCGTGCACGTGGTAATCCCAATGCCCAATTCGGATTTGGCACTGAGTTTTACAAGTATTTTGTCTTTCAAGATCCGGAGTGGGATTACACGACTTATGACTTTTCAACATGGCGAGAGGATGTCGCATCCATTTCACCAGTGGTTGATGCTATCGCTACTGATTTGAGTCTATTCCGCGATAGTGGCGGAAAGATTATCTACTGGACAGGATGGTCGGACTTGGCATTAACCCCACTCGGAACCATTGACTATTTCGAGCAATTACAAGCGAGCGATTCTGCGGCGCGTGATTACAGCCGGCTGTATATGTTGCCGGGGGTGTTGCACTGTGCTGGAGGCCCAGGTCCTGATCAGGTCGATTGGGTTGAGGCGATACGGGCTTGGGTCGAAGATGGAGACGCTCCGGAACGATTGACTGCATCCAAACTGGATTCGTCAGGACAGACAACGGTCGCACGTCCGGTGTGTCCGTATCCAGAGTTTGCAGTCTACGACGGAACTGGAGACCCGGCCGTAGAATCAAGTTTCAGTTGTTCTGTCTGGTGAGATTACATGTAGGTTGCCGCCACCACGGCCGGCAAAGGTATACAGAGTCATACCCGAAATTGCAGCCATCTCAACTGCAACACTCGAGGCTGCGCCGACCGACACCATGACTGGAATTGCCGCATTCAGTGCTTTCTGGACGAGTTCAAATCCGGCTCGTCCGCTTACGACAAGAATGCGCTCACGTAGCGGGGCGGCATTCTGAAGAACGTAGTGACCGATGACCTTGTCGACCGCATTATGTCGGCCAATGTCTTCGCGCAGGCAGAGTAACTTTCCATCCATCGAAAAGATTGCCGCGGCATGAATGCCACCGGTGACGTCAAACAGTTCCTGAGCACCACGTAGGTGTCCTGGTAGCGATTCGAGCAGAGCTGTTTCGATGGTGATTGGAATGATTTCTGGCAGGCTATCGGTCAGGTTGTCGAGTTGATCAATAGATTCTTTGCCGCAAACACCACAGGATGCAGTGGCACGAAAGGTTCTGTCAGCAGGTTGTGTGTTGTCGGTAGGGTCGTGCTCCTCTGTTGCGATTTCGACACGGTCACCGGGGAAATGTGTGACCTTGATTCGGGTGTCAGTTGTGCTGGTTCCCGCGACACAGCGGATGTCACTAACGCGTCGGTTGTCCGTAATGAGTTGTTCGCCGTAGAGGAATCCGGCTGCCAGTTCTTCGTCGTGACCCGGCGTTCGCATAGTAACGACCACTGGTTTCCCGTCGAGTCGAATTTCAAGGGGTTCTTCGATAACTACGTAATCGTTGTTGATTTGGCCATTATTTCGCCTGACTGGTACGGCACGAATGCCAGGGGGCAATGGTGACGATGTTGACATCGCAGCATCATACTCGCTGTGGGTATTGTTGCTGCTCCCAGGTTCGGTTGAATTGTCCGGTTTTCGTTTGTAGAGATTGGTTACAATCTTAGAAATTCAATGGCTACGGATATTACTCGCCGAACATTTATAAAGGCTACCGTTGTCGGTGGGGTCTCGGCGAGTGCCTTGGGCTTTGATCTACGACAGGCGCAGGCGGCGGTTCGGCAACTCAAGATTCGTAATGCGAAGGAATACCGAACGGTGTGCCCCTACTGCGCGGTCGGTTGTGGGACCATCGCGTACGTACACGGTAGTGGTGGTCTGAATACGAAGAATACGGTTATTCACGTTGAAGGCGATCCCGACAATCCGATTAATGGAGGCACACTCTGTCCCAAGGGCGCGTCTCAGATGGATTTGGCAATCAGTCCCCGTTTACGACACCAACCGTTGTTCCGCGAGGCAGGCGCTTCAGAGTGGACAGAGGTTGATTGGGACTTTGCGATGGACTGGTTCGCGCGTAAGTTTAAAGATTCCCGTGACGCGTCCTTTACGGAGCGCGACGACGAGGGGCGGGTAGTCAATCGGTGTGATGGGATTGCATGGGTTGGCAGTGCGACGGTATCTAACGAGGATGCCTATCTCATCACCAAGACGATGCGTGCCATGGGTTTGGTGTACATCGATCATCAGGCGCGCATATGACATAGCCCAACGGTGGCCAGTCTGGCCGCCACGTTTGGCCGCGGAGCGATGACCAACCATTGGAAGGACATCAAAAATGCTGATGTCATTTTGGTTATGGGCGCCAATCCGGCTGAGAATCACCCGTGTGGGTTCAAGTGGGCGGTTGAAGCCCGTGATAATCGTGGGGCTAAGTTGGTCACGATTGATCCTCGGTTCACTCGCACGTCGGCTGTTGCGGACCGGCACTTGCAGATCCGGCCAGGGTCAGACATTGCATTGCTCGGTGGTCTTATCCGATACACGCTGGAGAATGCGCTCTATCATGACGATTATGTACGGGCGCACACGAATGCTTCGTTTGTTGTTAGCGAAGAATACGGGTTTGCCGATGGACTGTTTGCCGGGTTTGATGAGGCAGCTAGTAACTACGACAAGACAGCTTGGGATTACGAACGCGGCGCGGATAATTATGCACGGCGCGATGACTCGTTGCAGCATCCGCGGTCGGTCTTCCAATTACTGAAGCAGCATTACGATCGCTACACCCCAGATGTGGTTGCTGATATTGCGGGTTGTTCTGAGGCCGGTTTTCTGGAAATGGCGGAGATTATCTGTTCCACCGGGCGAGCAGATCGAGTTGGGACAATCATGTATGCGGTCGGTTGGACGATGCATACCGTGGGCAGTCAGATCATTCGAACGGCTGCGATTTTGCAGCTGTTGCTCGGTAATATTGGGCGGCCTGGTGGAGGAATTAACGCCCTCCGTGGTCATGCGAATGTCCAGGGTGCGACAGATCATGCCATTGTTGCTGGCATTCTTCCTGGCTATCTGAAAGTTCCGACGCCACCCCAAACATCACTAGGGCGACACCTGGATGAATCAACGCCCCGTCCGCTCGTACGCGACACGGTTAATTACTGGGGAAATTATCCGAAGTTTTATGTGTCGCAGATGAAAGCATGGTTTGGTGAGCATGCCACTCCTGAGAATGATTTTGCCTATCACTATCTCGCGAAGCAGGGCGAGGATGCGACATGGTTGTCGATCTGGGATAAAGCGCATAAAGGCACATTGGAAGGGTTTGTTGCACTGGGGTTTAATCCATTGCTCGCTGGGCCTGATGTGCCCCGCCTTCTTGACTCGATGTCAAAGCTAAAGTGGAAGGTCGTTATCGATCCTTTCATGCTTGACTCCGCTGAGTTTTGGAAGGCGCCCGGGATGGACCCATCTACCATCGATACGGAAGTATTGTATTTGCCTTCGTCGCACTGGATTGAGCGAGATGGCTCATTTACGAACAGTGGTCGTTGGGCTCAGTGGAAAGAGAAAGCTGTCGATCCTCCGATCGGTGTAAAGCCGGATACCTGGATTCTTTCGGAACTGTTCTGGCGGGTAAAGGAGTTGTACCAAGAAGAGGGTGGTGCTTACGATGAACCGATTCAACATTTGACTTGGGATTATCTCAATCCACATCCCAATTAATTGTTTGCAGATCAATTTCATTCAATAATTTTGAAACTGATTTCCAATCATT
>PYIL01044461.1_pt1 | contig 11768 bp, 10 predicted proteins | sample 3578041 | NCBI WGS metagenome assembly PYIL01 (sample SAMN08408023, study PRJNA431606) | Marine metagenome isolate SA_KN192-05_S13_150m, whole genome shotgun... | biome: marine; feature: oceanic pelagic zone; material: water; isolation source: 150 m water sample, 0.2-0.8 um fraction ... | reverse complement strand
GGATTTCACGGGTAACAGTTGTATGTCTACCTCTCTTATCACCTGATCTGACTGCACCTGTTTCTACGATCTCACCACCCAGCAGAGCATTTACAAGCGATGACTTGCCGGCGCCAGACTCTCCGATTAATGCAGCTGTGTAACCTGGTTTTACCATGTCTCTTATCTCTGCTAATCCCGGATCAGATCCATTGGCTGAATCAACAGCGACAGTTGCAACTTCTGGAGCTATGGCTTCAATTGTTCGGATTGTTTCTTCTGATAGCTCATCTTTTTCTTTAACTTTTGTCAAAACAACAACTACTTCACTCTGACTATCCCAAGCTAAAGTCAAAAGCCTTTCGATCCGACCAGGTGGAAGTGGGCGGTCTATACCGTGAACTATAATCACTAAATCTAGGTTGGAAACTAAAACTTGTTCGACTCTTTCATCTGATGGGTCACGACGGGACAACTTATTCTTTCGAGGTAAAATCTCGTCAATGACAGTTCCGACCTCTGGATTCGTTATCAATTTGACCCAATCACCTGTTACAGGAGCGACTTCGCCCTGAGATCTATTGGAATCTGATATAGCTCTTACTGTTCCTTTTTCTGAAATTACATCGCACTCGCCACGGTCCACTCGAATGATTCTTCCAAGTTCATCAGAGCTAGCTAAAAGGTTCTCATTAGCTCCATAATCTGAAAGGTCAACAGTCATATATGAAATATTAGGTCCAAATCGTGTTAACCGAGGCGAAGGGTTTCCAAAGGTTCAAGACGTGCTGCTTTCATAGAAGGGTAAAGACCTGATGCAACAGCGACTGCGACCGAAACCAGGCTCCAACCTATTAATGAGGGTAAAGAAAGAATCATGACATAATCGCGAGACCACGAAGTGAACCAAACAACACCCGCTCCAGCGAGAGCTCCAAAAATGCCCCCTAGGACACCTACTACCAGGGCTTCAAAAAGAAACTGCATGGCTATTGTCGTACGCGTGTGGCCTAGAGCACGTCGTATGCCTATCTCAGAGGAGCGCTGAATGACAGAAATAGACATTACATTTGCTATTCCCACACCACCCACTATTAAAGCCAATCCGCCCATCAATTTTGTCAAAGTATTCAGACTCTCATCTACTTGTGACTCTGCATTAAGAAGATCTGTTGGAACACTAGTTCGGGCTCCGTCTGGCCCTCCCAAACTGACTACAGTCGGTATTTCTTCTGCTACCAATTCAGTATTAGTGGGAGCGCGAACATATAGGCGAGTCGGGTCTTGATTTTCTATTTCCCAGTCTTTTTCTGCAGTTGAAAAAGCTATAAAAACTGCAGAATCCATCGATGGTTCGAGTAAAACCCAATCAAGCACACCTACAACTCCGTAATCAATTCCATTTAAAGAGATGGTTCTTTGCTCCCCTCTCATGTAACCGTATTCATCAGCTAGATCTCTTCCGATTACAGCCGCTCGAGCAGAGTGGTCATAATCAAATTGATTGATAAACCTTCCGCTCACCATTGGAACTTTCATGGTTTCTGGAAGATTTAAACCAGTGGCAATAACTGGAACCGGAAAGGCCTTGTAGTAGTCTTCCGCATCATCAAAGGGCAATGTCACTACATTAGAAATCTGATACGTACCAGTAACCGATGTGACATCGGGAAGGCGTGAGACTCTCCCGGTAGCATCCTCAGGTATTCGTGGTGTCTGCCCGAAACCACCAAGAGAATCCTGAGCGTTAGCTACTATCAAATCTGTACCTAACTCTTGAAGCTGAGACTTTAAATACCCTTTTGAACTTTCATTTATTCCTATAGCCGCAACAATCGCGCCGACTCCTAAAATCGGACCCAGCAATATTAAAAGAGTTCGAACTTTTCGAGCTGTGAGACCCGCTATAGCTACTCTTACTAACTCAATGAAGCGCTTCACTTTTTGTCACCTTGGATCAAATCTTGAACTATTTCTCCGTCTTTCATGGAAATTTTTCGCTCGGTGGAATCTGCTATTTCCATGTCATGAGTGACAAGACAAACAGCTCTTTCTGGTGATTTTAAATCTGCGAAAACTTTCATAATATTTTCAGCATTTTCAGAATCGAGTGCCCCTGTGGGTTCATCGGCCAGCACTACTAAAGGGTCGGTCACTATGGCTCTTGCAATTGCGACTCTCTGTTGCTCTCCACCTGATAATTGAACTGGTATATGATCTTCTCTACCTCCAAGTCCCAACTTGTCCAAAGATTCGGCTGCCTTTTTCTTACGCTTCTTCGGTGATAAGCCACGATACAAAAGAGCGGTTTCTACATTACCCAGTGCACTCAGGTGTGGAATAAGGTGAAATTGTTGAAAAACAAACCCTATTGCATCGCCGCGCAAGCGTGAACGTTGAAAATCATTCATACTTGTCGCATCTACACCTTTTACTTTGACATTTCCCTTCGTTGGGACGTCTAGAAGTCCCAATAATCCCAACATGGTCGACTTGCCAGATCCAGAAGGACCAACGATTGACATGAAATCACCTGAAAAGATATCTAAAGACACTTGATGCAGAGCATGCACTTCAATATCAGTTCCATATATACGGGACACTGACTCCAAAGAAAGCAGACTCTCAACCATCAAGAAATATCCTCTTAAGAACGATCAATTTCTATTATCACAAACTCTTCTGGTGAAACTCCGGAAATTATTTCCACCCACGCCCCGTCTAACATGCCTGTTTGCACGACGCGTCTTTCAACAGTTCCATCTCTAGTGACAACCCTAATTTTCTCTGAAGAGTTCTCTGTTAAAACTGCGGCAATTGGAACAACGATGGCATCTACTACTTCGGCCACTACCACATCTATTGCTACTACCGCGCCTTCGACAGCGATTAAGTCACTTAAAGCTTCAACTTCCCCTTCATAAAGTTCACTTGCTCCATTTTTTGTAACTGCATCATCAAGTTGTGAAATGATTCCATCTGATTCTTGATCACCAGCATCAATTTCTATTGTTACTTTTTGACCTATTTCTAATTTTGCTCTATCTGTTGGGCTTGCAAACAACGCCACCTTAAAAGTCGGTTCAGTAAGAGACAAAATTTCTACACCTGAAGAAACTAAATCTTCTTTTTCAAAATTTATTCCTCCGACTCTTGCTGGCCAATCAGCGACAATCATGTCTCCTGGCATGAAAAAGACGTCATCACGAAGCGAACGTATCGGTATCTCTACCGAAACCTCTCCTGCTTTCATAAGAGCAGACCCTTCTAAGACTTCGTAATCAACCCCTTGTTGAGCAGTACCTGAAACAGAGTAATTTATAGATGTATCCACCGTTACGGCCTGATCTGCTCTAACAGTAACTACCGCTGTCTCTCCTTCAAGAATAGTTCCGCCACCTGTGATACTTAGTTCAGGTAAATCAGGAGACTGTACTAGCACCGTGGCCTCCACTTGACTACTCAATTGGTATTCTGAATTCTTAGCTTCCAAAAGACGAACTGTTAAGCTTTCATCGACTTCTACGAGATCATCATCTCTGATCTCTATCGATATTGAAGTTTTTTTGCTTCCCTTTGCCATGGTGACGTCACCACTTGGAATGATGTAATCCTCCCCAGGTTCAACCTCACCTACCAACTCAAAAAAGACAATTAACTCTTCTGCTAAGTCATCTGTAGTCTCTACATAAAACAACGCCACCCCAGGTTCTGTTACATAGTCACTCGAAGATGCAATAACTAAAACCGGCATGTCTGGAGCTTCAGGATCGTCTATCACAACAGTTGCCATATCAGATTCAGCCAAAAGCCATCGTGAAGCTTTCGCTATTCTTAATTCTTCATTTTTAGATTTAAGTAAAGGAGCTAATCTCTCAAATTCGTCCTGTTCACTCTCTGTTCTCTCTTCTTGTGCCTTTTCCAAAGCATCTTCATAAGCGTCCAATGCTTTCGCCTTAGCTGCAGCAGTAATACTTTGATTTCGGTAGTCACGTTCTGCCTCGTCAAAAGCGTCTTTTAGATTCATCAAGTTCTCGGCTTCAGATGGTGAAAAATCGTATTCCCAAGCCTGTGTTCCAGAGATTATCTGTTCGTCTACAAGTTCCTGTTCGACATCTGTAAAAATTCTTTCAGAATCAGATAGTTCCGAGTATCTTTCATCTAATTCTTCTATCTCAGTTTCCAAGTCGTAAATTTTTAAATCATGAGGGGCAATGTTTTCTTCATTTTCAAATCCTCCAACAATCGAGATTTCCAGATCCTCATTTGCTTCCAGTTCATCATCTGACAAAATGTCCAGTTCAAATTCCACACTTTCTGAACCAGCTAAAATCAAAAATTTCTTATCATCTAATTCAAAATCTTTCCCCTCGACTACATCACCTGAAATCTCAATATCGACCTCTATGTCTTCCTTCGGTGCTGGGTCAGAAATTATTTCAACTGTCACCTTGCCACCTTCCAAAACAACTGAAGGAGTGGCCGAAATTCTCACAGTGGGTATTTCCTCGATCTCAGAAATGACAATACCTTGCCGTTCTCCCAGGTCATTAATTTCTTCGCTAAGAGGAGAGCCAATGGTCACCCCAACTGTGTTGACAGCTCCAAGACTGTAACCAAAAGGGTTTGAAACTAAAGAAAAGTTGACCAACTCATCAACTTCGGTTATACCTCCCTTAAATCCAAAATCGTCCTGCCAAAGTGCTAGCCCGTTTCTAGTTTCTTCTGTGTAAAACTGATCAACGATTCCAACTTCATATCCAGCCATTTCGAGAATAGTTTCGAGTTGCTCAACGTCAGGACCTTGAGATCCCACATTTAATTCTCGATAGAAAGAAAAATCTCCATTTACAGACACCGACGGTCTGCCATCCAATGTAAAGAGCGTAGTGAAGGCATCGACCATGTCACCTTCTTCTAGTTCAAGTGAAGTTAAACGACCTGCAGAAACTGAATTTATAGACTGAAGTTCCTCTCTACGCATTTCACCACTTATTGTTATCTCTTCTGACAAAGTACGAACACTGACCTTTTCAGCAATAAGACGATCGACATTAACATCACTAATCTCATCGCTTTCTGAAAAAAGCAAAATAGCGACTGCCACCCCTACTCCGAGAAGTAAAAAAACCAGAACAGTAAGTATCCGCTTCAACATTTCTCTCCTTTAGATATTCTCTCGTCTTCGTATTTCTTGTCGAAAAATTCTTCACTCTTAATATTTTTCAAATTAATCACCATCCAAAGAAAGCTCAGAAGCACATGAACGAATGTCCTCAGTATTGATCGAACCATCTGGACTCTCGAATTGACTTGGGTTTAATAGTCCGTTTTCATCTGGAGATAGATTTCCAACATTCCAACCTTTTCTATTAAGGCACTCACCTAGAGCTATCGTTTGCTCATTTTGCTCTCTTATCTCATCAGGTGTCATTTCATTTCGTGATTGTTGGAACTCCTGAAAAGTGCTGGCTATGTTTGTTCGACTATTACAAAGCACTAAAGCCTGCAAATAATCAGGGTTGTTCGCTGGATCTTCAGGTCCTCCCTCTTGGTTAGGCAGTCCAATGAACTCATAACCTTCGGAAGACAAGCAAGAATTAAAGTCATCTAAAGTGTCCATCAGTTTGACACCTGCGTTTTCTTCTTCTTCTGCTATAGGGATTGTGACCTTAGTGGGTTGTGTAGTGGTGGTGGTGGTAGTGCTTGTAGTCGTTGTCGTCGTCGTACTCTGTTCTACCTCCATCGTGGTTGAGGTTTCTTCTTGCAGAGAATCTGGATCGTCAGCAGAACTTTCTTGCACCTCTGGTAATACTTTTTCAACTTTCACGACAGTAACTTCGGTTGGTGCGGAAATATTGGTGGTGCTGGGCGGCAAGGTCACAAGAACTTCATTCTCAAATGCATCAGGAGGTAGAACGATTTCACCCACTTCATCAGGTGTTAAAACTACGACCGTACGCGATCCAACAGAATCACCACTATTACTGCAAGAACTAGCAATAAATAAAGCTACAAAAAGTAAACAAATCGAATTACGAGACATTAAGACTTCCTCTAACAAAGTTCAAACAATTAGCTGACTCTATTCTAAATTGGAATTCAATATTCATAATCTGTTTCATAATCTGTATATGTCTTATGATATTGAAACCTTTCTGCAAAATAACAAAACTATGGCTTTCGTGGAGATGATGGGAATCGAACCCACGGCCTCTACGTTGCGAACGTAGCGCTCTAGCCAACTGAGCTACACCCCCATGCGAATGAAGCGTATCTATGAAGCTTTATTTAGTGTGAAAATTCTTTTATATAGCTTCGGGGTAGCTGTATTCTTCTTCCATTGAATTAGTAATAAAAGAGTGAGTTAAAACAACAGACGTTTCCTCTGTAGCAAGATCACTACGTTGTGTAATAAGAGTTACGTAACCAACCAACGCTAAATCTACGACAAAATGGACTGTCCAGAGAAAAATTCCACCTACTGCTATAGATGCCAGAAAGGTGAAAACTACTACTCCGCTTAAAACAATAGCCACATCTCGGCGTCTTCTTTTCGCCGCTACTGCACTTTGAGGTAATGAAATGTTGTAACCCTTCATCGCTGGGACGCTGTAAACGTCAAGATGATTAGCTATTCCAGGTGCAGAAGATCTTGTAGAAATTTGACTTCTTATTATGGGAGGTAACAAAACTGCTGCCCATAAGGCTCCTAAACCAAGAAGTATCAACATACTTTTCCACCTTTAAATTTTCCGCAATAAAAAGATAATAGTATGTTTACCCTTCAACAATGGGGATACTTTCGCGCTTTAAGCGCGAAAAGGATTACTGCAAGCGCGAAAAGGGCCTATTCAGATCTTTTCCAGTTACCTGATTTCCCACCAGTTTTTTCTAATAGTTTGATTTCTTCAATAGTGATTGACTTGTCTATGGCTTTACACATGTCATAAATGGTCAATGCAGCGACGGTGCAAGCCGTTAGGGCTTCCATTTCGACACCAGTTTTTCCGAATATTTCAACAATCGTTTCTATTTCAACATGGCTTTCTTGGATTCTGAAATCTACCGAGACAAAGTTGACTGCCAATGGATGACAAAGTGGGATTAGATCAGATGTCTTTTTAGCGGCCTGTATCCCAGCAACTCTTGCGACTCCTAATACATCGCCTTTTTGAAGTTCTTGCTTTTTCAAAGCCTCTATAGTTTCAGAACTCATGGAAACTTTTCCTGATGCAGTAGCTCTTCTCTTCGTGTCTTCTTTGTTGCCGACGTCGACCATATGAGCTTTTCCATTTTCATCTATATGGGTCAATTCGTCGTTGTCAGATTTCAAAGTCTTTCCTTTTCATCCACCTATTTGAGACATGCTTCGAGCTGGACGTATGAAGTCCACATTTCCAATCCCATGACCTTCACGCTTTGCTAAAACTGACAGCTCTAAAAGATCACATATTTCTCTATCACTACTTCCAGATCTAAGTGCTTCTTTAAGGTTTAATTCCTCGTTTGAAAATAAACAGTTTCGGAATTGCCCATCTGCTGTAATTCTTATTCGGTCGCAGGTGCCACAGAATTTTTGGGTGACACTAGCAACGATTCCAATTTCTCCTTGACCATCTAAGTATCTGAACCTACTAGCCGGAGCGTTTGAGCGTTCGACGGCTTCTAATGGGTAGACAGAATTTATTGTGGAAAATATTTCTTCCTGCGAGAGAACTGCAGAAGCCGACCAGTTTTCATCAGCGTCAAGAGGCATGAACTCTATGAATCTGACTATCACACTTCGATCTCTTCCAAACTTTGCAAAATCTAGAATCTCGTCATCGTTTACCCCACGCATTGCCACAACATTTATTTTTACCGGTAATAAGCCTGCTTCTAGAGAAGCTTCGATACCGGTTATAACTTTTTGCATTTCATCTCTGTGAGTGATTTCTTTAAACTTTTCTGCCTTCAAAGAGTCAATGGAGATATTGATTCTACTCAAACCTGCGGAACGGAGAAGGTGGGCATTTTTTTCTAGAGTTATGCCGTTCGTCGTAAGAGCAATTTCAATCGGCAACTCGGAAAGCATCGAAATTAAGTCGGAAAGATTTGCACGCAGGGTTGGTTCTCCTCCTGTGAGGCGAACACTGTCTATTCCGTAATTTTCGACCAGAATTTTAGTTACACGGGTAATTTCTTCAAAGGTTAAGAGTTCTTCTCGCTTTAGCCAATCTAGACCTTCTTCGGGCATACAGTATTGGCAACGAAAATTGCATCTGTCTGTTACCGATATCCGGAAATCTCTATGGACTCGACCAAAGAGATCAACTAGTTCTTTACCCATAAATTAAGCGTAGAGGTCTAATCTATTTCTGGCTCGGTTAATTGCAGCACGTCGACAAAATCTCCTTTTTCTACCCCTTCTCCATTTGGTAGAACGGCAAGACCTTGAGCATTCGCCATTGCCGCTAGCTGGTGTGATCCTTGTCCTTCTAAGAGTGTCGCTTCGTATGAATCTTCCTTTCTTGTGAGGGTGACTCTAGCAAAATGCACTTTCCCATCTTTTCTTCGTTTTAGTGGGGTGGTTGCTTTAGCTTTGATACAAGGACGCCAGATTTGTTGGCATCCCATCATTTTCAACAATGCTGGGCGCATGAAAAGCTCAAATGAAACCATTGCGGAAACTGGATTGCCGGGCAAACCAAAAATAGGCACACTATTGAGTAAACCAAAAGCGAGTGGTTTGGCTGGTTTAATTGCTACTTGCATCCATTTCATTTCGCCTAAACGATCTAATACCACTTTTACGTAGTCGAAATCTCCCATACTGACTCCGCCTGATGTTACTACCGCATCACATTTTTCAACGGCAGAAAGAAGTGCAGATTCGATCGCTTTCTCATCATCTGGAATCAACCCCAAATCGATAATCTCAGCCCCAATCTCCTCTAAAAGAGCTTTTATGGAATGGCGATTAGAATCGCGAATCTGGCCCGGTTTTAACTGTGAGGAACCTTGGACTAATTCATCGCCCGTTGACATTACTCCCACTACCGGCCTTTTAAACACAGTTACTTTTTCAAGCCCTATTGTTGCAAATACCCCAATATGTGCAGCTCCAATCAAGGTCCCTGAATTAAATAACTCTGAACCTTTAACAAAGTCTTCTCCGGGTTGTCGAATAAAATTTCCATTATTGACGGTTTCTTCGACAATGACTGAACTGCCGTTTTCAACTTCTTTGGTTTTCTCGACCATTACTACTGCATCTGCACCTTCAGGGATTACAGCACCCGTCATAATTCTGACCGCTTCATCAGGTCCAACTTCAAGATCAGGAACCTTTCCTGCGGGCAGCGTGCCTATGACTTTTAATTCGACTGGTGCATGTTCCGTATCTAGGGCTCTAACTGCATAGCCGTCCATTGCTGTATTTGGAAACGGAGGAACATCGTCATTTGAAATGACAGTATCCGCTAGAACAAGGCCGCGTGATTTAGAGATCTCCACCTCATCAGTGGAAAGTTTCAAGCACTGGCTGAATATAAACTCTCGCGCTTCTTCTAATTCGATCACATAGCGAGAATAGCGACTGAAACCGTTTATTCACCAATCCCAAGTGAATGTTCAGATCCACTTAATAATCTCTGCAAATTTGTCCGGTGTCTTATAAGGATCAAAACAGATAAAGAAACCGCTGCTATTAGTTCTTCTATCGAAGCTCCTAGCAAACCGACACATAAAGGCATTAATATGGCGATCGAAATTGATGCTACTGAAGCTTTTTTTGAAATTTTGGCGATTAATGAAAATCCCACTGTGCATATTGCTCCCACCAAAGGGAAGAGCACCCAGCAACCTCCTGCACCTGTTGCTACTCCCTTACCACCTTTAAATTTTCTTGTTATCGGGAAAACATGACCGAGGACTGACGCAAGCCAACAAGCTAAACCTAATGAGGTGTCATCAACTAGCAAGCCGACTGCAGCTGCTATAGAGCCTTTACTGAAATCGGCGAGTAGGACCAAAACACCTGCACGACGACCAGCTACACGTAAAACATTTGTCGCTCCGGGATTACCAGAACCAGATTGTGTGGGGTCAAAACCTTTTCTGTTGGAAACAAGATGTGCAGAAGGAAGATTGCCTAAAAAATAAGAAAGAAAAATTGCCAACACCCAAAGGAAAGCCACCCCTATAGCATGACCGATAATTAAGAAAAAAACATGTCATTGTTTAATAGCTGTATCTTTTATAGTTCAGTTCTTAAAGAATTTAAATGGGTGCCGATTATGCCAACATACATTTACAGGTGTCAGACCTGTGAAAAAGAGTTCGAGATAGTTCAATCTTTTAAAGATGACCCTCTCGAAGAATGCCCTTCTGAGTGTGTAGGTACCGTTAAAAAAGTATTTTCTGGAGTTGGAATTTCTTTTAAAGGTTCTGGTTTCTACAAAAATGATCATGGAGCAAGTTCAAAGAAGAAGCCTTCAAACAGCGCTTCAAAAGAAACTCCAAAAGAAACTGAAAAGAAGTCAGATTCCCCTACAGAGAAAACAACTACTGAATCTAGTAAAAAAGAATCTAAAGCTTCAAAGGAATCAAGCTCTTCTTCAAGTTGATTAAAGGGATCTAAGCTCCAGAAACTGTTAGTTCATTTATTACTACCGTCGAGCCTGCGGAGCTCATTGGGAGCCACTCTAAATCACTTCCTACTTCACTTACATCTTTCAACATTTTTTGGATTGTCGAACCTATTGTGAACTCGCGAAGAGGTTCAGACAACTCTCCATTGCTGATCCGTAAGCCTTCGGCGCCAGTTGAGAAGTCACCACTGATCGGATTAACCCCTGAATGGAGGCCTGTGACGCTCTGAATCAATATCCCATTATCTATACCTGAAATTAAATCAACAGGGTCTCGATCTCCAGGCTTAAGCGATATCGCTTGGATCCCAACTCCAGGCGTTGAGGCGTAACTTCTTATTGCCGAACCAGTAGAAGTCGATACTGCTTTTCTAGCTGTCCAAACATTGTGCAAAAACATTTTCAATTCACCGTTCTCTATAAGAACGTTACGACGAGTCGCTAGACCTTCACCATCAGTTTCAGTAGCAGTAAATGCTTGAGGGTTTGTCGGGTCATCTACAAGAGAAATGATGGGACTTGCTACTGTCTCGCCTAGACGGTCAGCAAACAAAGATCTTCCTTTCAAAACCATCTCAGCACTCAAAGTGCTCCCTACTATTTGTAAAAATTGAGCAGAGACCCACGGGTCTAATACAACAGTTAATCTCTCAGATTTAGGTTTGGTGGAGCCGAGCATTCTCGTAGCTCTATCCGAAGCGTCAGATGCTGCTTTTGCAACATCAAGTTCATCCGGATTTCTACCTATAGAAAAACCAAAACCAGTTTGGGTTTCGCCTTTCTCTTCAGCAAGAGCATAAACCATGAGGCAGCAGCCACTCTCTTTCGAAGAGGAACGTATACCGGTGCTGGTCGCTATAGCGGACTCGCTAACTACATCTGTATATTCCGATGATTCAATACCACTAATTCTTTTATCAGTTGCCAAGGTGAGTTTTTCCAGTTCGAGCGCATAATCTATTTTTTTATTAGTAGCGAGTGAATTGACACCGTCGCTATACACATCAAGAGAAACGCTCTCCACCCCGTCGGGTTCGGCTAATCCTGAAAATTCATCAGGACTGGCAAAACTGGCATTGTCTCGAGCTTCACTTAAAACTTCTAATAACTCGTTTTCTTCCAAGGTGCCTGCATAAGCAAAACCTTGACGACCGT
>PYIL01342425.1_pt1 | contig 11788 bp, 9 predicted proteins | sample 3578041 | NCBI WGS metagenome assembly PYIL01 (sample SAMN08408023, study PRJNA431606) | Marine metagenome isolate SA_KN192-05_S13_150m, whole genome shotgun... | biome: marine; feature: oceanic pelagic zone; material: water; isolation source: 150 m water sample, 0.2-0.8 um fraction ... | reverse complement strand
GGGATGTTCATTCTCTTGGGAGCTGAATTTGTAGCAGTTACCCAAATTCTCGTTTATATAGGAGCCATAGTTGTTCTTTTTCTTTTTGGAATAATGCTGACAAAAGGCTCATTTGGGGCAGAAGAAGGAGAGTTCAGAGAACGAAATCAAATGGCTATTTTGGTAGGAGTTTTGATAGTTGCAGTTACTTCAGGATCTTTCATAGATAGTTTTCGAGATGCCGAACTGAACCGTAAAGCGCCAAGTACCACAGCTGAAATAGGCGATACGATTTTCGGACAGTTCATAATTCCATTTGAAGCCATCTCGGTCTTGTTGCTCGCAGCTTTAATCGGATCAGTTGTTATAGCGAGGAGGGATCTGTAATGCTACTAAATCAGTTTTTGATTCTTTCTGCAGTGCTTTTCTCCATTGGAGTGTATGGAGTATTGACAAGACGTAATGGCGTTATGGTTTTGATGTCAATAGAACTAATCCTTAATTCAGTTAATATCAATCTTGTTGCCTTCGCCGCTTTCAGAGAAGCAATTCCAGGAGAGGTATTTGCACTTTTTGTAATTGCAGTAGCAGCAGCTGAAGTGGGTGTAGGCCTAGCTATGGTTTTGTTGCTTTATCGCAATCGTCGAAACATCGACCTTGCTGGAATTGATTCGATGAAGGGCTGATGTGATGATCCAATTATTAGCAGCTACGACTTCGTCCGCAACCTCAATTCCTTTGGGAATAACACAAGAAGGAAATTGGTTTTTACAGAATGCGTGGCTTATCCCGCTTATACCAGCCTTGTCGTTTATTGGGATACTTTTTTTCGGTAAACGTTTACCTCGTGGAGGATCGGAACTTGGGATAGCTGCTTTATTGATTGTGTTTCTTCTATCAATATGCACCGGATTCGCTTGGATGGATCATCGTGATAATTTTCACGGAGAGGAAATAAGTCAAGTTCTTACAACTGGTGAGCATGGTGAGCATGGTGAGCATGGTGAGCATGGTGAGCATGGTGAGCATGGTGAGCCATCTTTAGCTGTTGTTAATACAACAACTTGGTTTATAACAGGAGGCGTCGAATTCTCTGTTGGAACGCTTGTAGATGGACCAGCAGTGATGATGTTATTTGTAGTTACTTTGGTTTCTTTGCTAGTTCATATTTATTCAACAGATTATGTAGCCGGCGATAGAAGGTTCACACACTTTTTTGCTTTCCTTTCACTATTCAGCGCTTCGATGCTCCTGCTTGTAGTTTCTGAAAACACACTTCAGTTACTAGTTTCTTGGGAGTTAGTAGGATTGTGCTCTTTTGCATTGATAGGACACTGGTGGGAGGAAAAAGACAATTCGAATGCTGCATTAAAAGCATTTTTAACCAACCGTGTTGGAGACATGGGTTTATTAATTGGGGTGACAATTCTCTTTTTCGCTTCAGGAAAAATGATTCCGGACTCTTTCGGTTCTTTTTCTATAGCGACTACTAATGCTTTAGCTTCATCAGGCCTACTTCCCCACACCACCTTGCTAATAGCCGCTTGCTGTCTCATGGCAGCGGTTATGTCAAAATCTGGCCAGTTCTTCTTGCACACCTGGTTGCCTGATGCAATGGCAGGACCGACGCCAGTGTCAGCTCTTATTCATGCTGCGACCATGGTAGTAGCTGGAGTCTTTATGATCGCTCGCCTTTACGGAGTCTTCTTTGAAGGATTTTCTATAGGTGGAAGTTCGATAAACCTAATGGCTCTTGTAGGTGGGCTTACAACACTAGTAGGAGCATGTTTAGCTTTCGTTCAGCGGGACATCAAAAAGGTTCTTGCTTATTCAACAATTTCACAACTTGGTTATATGGTCATGGCACTAGGTGTAGGGGCTTGGACCGCAGCGATGTTTCATCTTTTCACTCATGCTTTCTTTAAAGCTTGCCTATTTTTAGGTTCTGGATCTGTTGCTCACTCAGTTCATAGTTTTGATATGAAATCAGATATGGGCGGATTAAGAAAAGTAATGCCACAAACATTTCGAACTTTCATAATCGGTTCTATTGCTTTAGCAGGCCTTCCACCTTTCGCAGGATTTTGGTCCAAAGATGAAATACTCGCAGGAACAGGTGGATGGGGAATTATGGGAGGCACGGATGGCAACGGCTCCTATACATTCATGTTGGTAATGGGAATGGTTACTGCTGCTCTGACAGCTGCGTATATGACTCGATGTGTTTATCTAACTTTCTTTGGTGAATTTAGGGGCCATGGTGACCCTCATGAATCAGGTCCAAGAATCACTGTCCCTCTTTGGATTTTGGCAGTACTTGCAATTTTTGCTGGATTCCTGAATTTACCTAAAGGCTTTCAACTTGTACCAGAATCGCTTCAGGAAAGATTCGGCCATTATGTTGAACCTGTAGCGGGTTATTTCCCCAAAATTACTCATGCCACACCTAGCTGGTCACTAGCAATAATTTCGACAATTGTTGTAGTTGCTGGCATTGCAGTAGCTTGGAATTACTATTTTGTAAAAGTAGAAAAGGCTTCGAAAGAAAGTGGTCAAAGTTTGACCGAATTACCTGATGGGCTTACTACGCGTTTGGTTATAGCGAGAATGGGACACACGCTTCTGGTCAACAAGTATTATTTAGACCATCTCTATACCGGAATTATTACCCGAGCTGTTAAAGAACCGATAGCTGAATTGGCCTATCGATCGAACCAAGAAATCTTAGATCGCACTGTTGATACTTTTGGCCGAACTGCGGTAAAAGTTGGTCAACTTAATTATTACAAGATAGATCAGGTTGTTGTTGATGGTTTTGTTAACGCTTCTGGTCGAATTTCATCCGATAGCGGTGAAGAACTTCGCAAAATTCAATCCGGAAAAGTTCAGAGCTATGCAGCGATTTTGTTTGCTGCTGCGACGATATTAGCCGGTTTACTCATAGTCATTGTGTAGGAGATATTAAATATGGAGAACTTGCTTGACAGTTGGGGCCTTACCGTGGCCACTTTCTCACCTTTAGTAGGTGCGTTAGTTATGTTCCTAATTCCAAAAGAAAAAGAATACGAGCACAAAATGATTGCTCTTATAACTTCTCTTTGGGTTGCATTTGTGGGATTAATGCTCCTCATATGGTTCGATCTTGACGCTACTGACAGGCTCCAATATGTGGTAGACAAGAGTTGGATCCAGGCAATTCATAGTCGTTATGTCGTAGGACTTGACGGAATTTCTCTACCCCTGTTGTTGCTTACAGTGCTTATAGTTCCGCTTTGTATTGTTTACAGTTGGAATCATTTTCCTGATCCAAAAAATCCAAAAACATTTTTGATCTTGATCCTTGTTTTAGAGACAGGCATGATTGGTACTTTCGTAGCCCAAGATATGGTTCTTTTCTTTGTTTTCTTCGAAGTCGTTTTATTGCCAATGTTTTTTATGATTGCTGTATGGGGAGGACCGAACAGAAAATATGCTTCTCTAAAATTTTTCCTTTACACACTTTTCGGATCAGCGTTAATGCTCGTCAGCTTCCTGTCACTCTTCTTCTTGACAGGAGCGGAGTCCTTTGTATTCAGTGAAATTGCTGACAATGTTGTTGCCCATACTGTTTCTCGCACAGCACAACTTTGGATATTCGGTGGAATGTTCCTTGGCTTTGGAATTAAAGTCCCGATGTTCCCATTTCATACTTGGTTGCCTGATGCCCATACTGAAGCACCGACTGTTGGATCCGTAATACTTGCGGCTGTATTGCTGAAACTCGGCACTTATGGATTTGTCAGAATAGCGATCCCTCTACTTCCTGATGCGGCAGTTGAATGGGCGCCTTGGATAGGACTATTGGCTGTAATAGGAATTATTTACGGAGCATTCTGTTGTTTGGCACAAACAGATATGAAACGGTTAATCGCCTTCTCTTCAGTTGCTCATATGGGATTTGTAATGCTTGGAATTTCAACTCTTACGGATTTCGGAATTAATGCAGCCATTATGGGCATGGTTGCTCATGGTCTCATTACAGGGATGCTCTTCTTTTTAGCCGGATCTATGAAAGAGCGTTATCACACTTTAGAGATTAATAGATTAGGTGGATTGCTTATACAAGCGCCCAAAATGGGTTGGGTTTTAGGATTTTGTGCGATGGCATCTCTTGGATTACCTGGCCTCGCAGGGTTCTGGGGAGAATTTCCCGCAATACTTTCTGCATACAATCCTGCAAATGGTTTACCGGTGGAAACCTTTAGAACATTTATGGTAGTAGCAGCGTTAGGCACGGTTCTTGCTGCCGGCTATTTGTTGTGGCTACTTCAGAGGTCAGCATTTGGTACTCCAAAAGAAGAATTTGCTGATGACCCTAATATCCATGACGCAACAAAAACAGAATGGATTGCATGGGCTCCTCTACTCGCTTTAATACTCGCGATAGGCATCTATCCAAATCTTGTTTTTAGGGCTACAGATGCAGCAGTAGATGCATCATTGACTCCATGTCTGACTATTAATGCAGATGAATCAACTCATGAAGAAATCGAATCAGCTCACTGTTCTGATGTTTATGGTTTGAGTGATCATGGATCTGACCATCACGCGGTTTCGAAGGGTTAATAGTGACCACTAACCTTATGCTCGTAGCGTTTGAACGCCCTGCAATTGACTGGCACGCTGTCGCTCCTGAAATAGTCCTACTCTCTGTAGGGGTCTTCATCACACTTTTAGACATCTTATTTTTAGAAAAGGCACGACCTTATATGGCAGCGTTATCTGGGTTAGGGATTCTTGCTACAGCAATACCCCTACTGACTCTTGGTATTGATGGAACTGAGAGAGTTCTTTTCGATGGAGCATACGTGGTTGATAATTTTTCATTAGTACTAAAAGCCATTTTTCTTCTAGCAGGATATGTAGTTATTCTCCTTTCAACCAACTACATAGTTGAAGGTGACTACTGGGAGAGTGAATACTACGGCCTTCTTCTGGCTTCTCTAATGGGAATGATCATGATGGCGTCCTCGAGAGATTTGATATCTGTCTTCGTAGCTTTAGAACTACTTTCGATCCCTGCTTATCTAATGGCTGCTTGGAGAAAGCGTGATCCGAAGTCAAATGAAGCAGGTCTTAAGTATTACCTAATGGGTGTTTTTGCATCAGCAGTGATGCTCTACGGAATGTCACTTTTGTTTGGGGTAAGTGGCACCACCATACTAAGTGGGATTGCTGACTCTATTGATGCTGGCAATGGTTCTAGTTCTGTAATGACATTAGGAATTGTTTTTGTAGTAGCTGGCTTTGCGTTCAAAGTATCCGCCGTTCCATTTCACACTTGGGCACCTGATGTTTATGAGGGAGCTCCAACACCTGTAACAGCTTTTCTTTCGGTGGCCTCTAAAGCCGCAGGTTTTGTTGCTCTACTTGCTTTAATTTTCGTTGGTTTCTATGAGCTTTCAAATATTTGGGAACCGCTTATTTGGATACTTTCAGCGCTCTCTATGACTGTAGGTAATTTGGTTGCATTAAGACAAACGAACATAGTTCGTCTTATGGCTTACTCTGGTATAGCGCAGACAGGATTTATGATTGCTCCTTTAGCTGTAGCTGGTAACAGTTTAGCCACTGGTGACCAAGCTCTTTCGGCGATAATTACCTACTTAGCCATTTATGCGGCCATGAACCTTGGTGCATTTGCAGTGATAATTACTTTGGCGAGACGCACTGGTAGCGCAGAAATTGATTCATTTGCAGGGGCCTTTCACTTTGCTCCCGGATTGACAGTTGCTATGACGATTTTTCTATTTTCCCTTGCAGGTATACCTCCTTTAGGAGGATGGTTCGCCAAATTTGAGGTGTTTAGGGTTTTAGCAACCTCTGGAGAAACTTGGGGCTATTTGTTAGCTGTTATTGCGGCTATTAACTCTGTTATAGCTCTTTTTTACTATGCAACAATTGCTCGTAAAATGTGGGCTGATGAACCTTCAGAAAGTGATTTAAATACCGTTGAGATAACACCATCACTTGTATCCGCTTTAGCGATTTGTGTATTAGTTACTCTACTATTCGGCATATTCCCTCAATTAATAGCACGCTTTACAGAAGTAAGCCTGTTGGCTTTTGGTACGTAAACCCGTAACAATTGGCATGTTAGCTAATGATTTAAAAAATCGAATTAAGAAATCCGGACCTCTCTCTTTTTCCGAGTTTGTTGAATCTTGTCTCTATGATTCGAATGACGGTTTTTACACCAAAGGAGGAAGAGCAGGACGACGGGGAGACTTTTTGACAAGTCCTGAAGTTGGCCCCTTTTTTGGTTTTCTTATCGCAAATTGGTTAGACGAGACGTGGAGAAATCTAAATAAACCTAAAAACTTCCAGGTGATTGAGGTTGGAGCAGGTAGTGGAACCCTTGCCAGAGCAATAATTGACGCTAAACCTAAGTGCCTTGAAAATGGAATTTATACGATGGTTGAACGTTCCCAGAAGTTGCGAGAAGAGCAACCTACTTCGGACAAACTGATCTCTATTGCAAATATCCCTGAGGTTCCTTTAGTGGGCGCAGTGATCGCAAATGAACTTTTAGACAATTTACCGTTCGATCTCTTAGAGGGGAATGGTAAATGTTGGAAAGAAGTACGTATAGGTCTTATGGATGATCAATTTGTCGAGACTCTAATAGGTGAAAGGAAAGAACCAGTTGGAGTGTTTCCTCTGAAAGGAGCACGGATACCAATTCAAACTCAAGCTAACAAATGGGTTGAAAGTATCTTAGAGATGATTGTGGCAGGTTCGTTACTGGTAATTGATTATGGCTCCACAACTCAAGAAATGAGTCAAAGAGATCAAGATTCGTGGCTCCGAACTTTTAGAAACCATTCAAGAGGCAACGATCCTCTAGATAATGTTGGGAATCAAGACCTCACAGTCGAAGTGGCTATTGATCAACTCCCAGAAGGCGCATTGATTTCCAATCAAAAGGACTTTCTTAAAAATCAAGGGATTGATAATTTGGTGGAGGAAGGACGTCAAGTATGGAAAGAATTTTCTTCAGTTGGTGATTTAAAAGCTGTTAAAGCACGAAGCAGAGTAACTGAAGCAGAAGCGCTTCTCGACCCCCTGGGTTTAGGAGGGTTTTTTGTTTTAGAGTGGCATCTCCCGTTTAGCGATTAGATAATCAGGAACCCTTTTACCCCGTTGGGTAAGTAACCCTCTGACTTTGTCTAAAATTACCTAATCAACCAAGGGAGCAATAATGAGCGAATCAACAATCGAAGAGTTCTATGTTGAGGATCGAACATTTCCACCTGATGCAGATTTTGTAAAGAATGCATTACTTAATGATTCTTCTCATTATGAAGAAGCAATTTCTGACTATGAAGCATTTTGGGCCAGGCAAGCAAGAGAGTTGATTAGTTGGGATGAGGATTTCCACACGACACTTGAGTGGAAACTGCCTTTTGCCAAATGGTTCATAGGCGGTCGACTTAATATTTCTTACAACTGTTTAGACAGACATGTAGAAGCGGGTTACGGAGAGAGGGTCGCTTATTATTGGGAAGGAGAACCAGGTGATACTCGAAAAATTACTTATCAAGATCTTCTTATAGAAGTCTCCAAATTCGCGAATGTATTGAAAGAACTTGGATTAAAAAAAGGAGATCGAGTGGCTATATACATGCCGATGATCCCTGAACTCCCTGTAGCAATGCTTGCTTGCGCCAGAATCGGATTGGTTCATAGTGTTATATTCGGAGGCTTTTCACCTGATGCAATTATCGATCGATGTGAAGACGCTCAAGCAAGGCTTATCATCACAGCAGACGCAGGTTTCAGACGTGGAGTCCCGTCAGTATTAAAAACAAATGTTGATACGGCATTAGACAATGGTGCCCCGACTGTAGAGCATGTAGTAGTTGTTAACCGATGTGACACGGAAATACAAATGATTGCAGGGCGTGATCATTGGTGGCATGAACTAGTTGAGAAAGCAGACTCTGATTGTCCGGCCGAATCATTAGAGAGCGAGGATCTCCTTTATTTGCTTTATACCTCGGGTACAACTGCAAAACCAAAAGGCATTATGCACACAACTGCAGGTTATTTAACTCAAGTCATGTATACGCATCGCTATACCTTCGATTTGAATAGAGATAAGGATATTTATTGGTGTGCAGCGGATATCGGATGGGTTACAGGGCATAGCTACATCGTTTATGGTCCTTTAGCTAATGGTTGTACGTCAGTGATCTATGAAGGCACACCGGATACACCACGTTTGGATCTTCGTTCAGATGAGCCATCAGAATGGCCTAAAGATCGGTTATGGGACATTATTGAACGTTATGGCGTTACTCAGCTGTATACCGCTCCGACAGCTATAAGAACTTTCATGAAGTGGGGTGCGCAAGAACCTGCTTTACATGATTTGTCGTCTTTGCGAGTTTTGGGAACAGTGGGAGAGCCAATAAATCCAGAAGCATGGATGTGGTATCACGAAAATATCGGAGGAGAAAAATGTCCGATTGTTGATACCTGGTGGCAAACGGAAACTGGGGGTCACATGATTACGCCACTTCCGGGTTTGACTACGACTAAGCCAGGATCTGCTTGTCAACCAATACCCGGGGTATTTGCAGAAGTAGTAGATGATGATGGAATTCAAATTCAACAAGGGGGAGGCTATTTGACGATTACACACCCCTGGCCTGGAATGTTGAGAGGTATTTGGGGCGACCCTGAGAGATACAAACAGACCTATTGGTCACGTTTTGAAGGTAAGTATTTTGCTGGAGATGGAGCGAAGTTAGACAAGGATGGCTATTTGTGGCTTTTAGGAAGAGTCGATGATGTAATGAACGTTTCGGGTCACCGAATTTCAACTGCAGAAATTGAGTCAGCTCTAGTAGATCACCCTGCAGTAGCTGAAGCAGCAGTAGTTGGAGTTGCTGATTCGACTACTGGACAGGCAATTGTTGGGTATGTGATTTTGAGAGGAACTTTTGAAGTTTCAGACTCACTTGGAGAAGAGATACGCGCTCACGTAGCAATCAAGTTGGGGCCAATTGCTAGACCAAAAACAGTTGTTTTAGTTCCTGACCTGCCTAAAACTAGAAGTGGAAAAATAATGAGACGACTGTTACGGGATGTCGCAGAAGGTAGAGATTTAGGTGATACAACTACTTTGGCTGATTCAGGGGTTGTAGAGGAGATTCGAACTAGAGCGGCTGAATCGCCAGAGGAAGACTAAACACTTAATGTTTATTTACAGGGATCTAGAACCTCCTTCTGGTTTTGTTTTTATAGTTGATATAGATGGTGTGATAGCCGATGCAACAGCACATCAACATTATTTAAATGGTGCGAGTCAAAATTGGGAAGAATTTTTTGAAGCTACTTTAAATAGTCGAGTGTTTAAAGAAGGTCGAGAACTTGTGAAAAGTCTTGATGCATCAAAACCCATTTTTATAATGACAGCAAGGCCTTCTTATCTTCTCGAAAAGACTGTTGACTGGTTGAATCAAAATGAAATTTCCTGGGATGCTCTTTTAATGAGAGAAGGAAATGATGATCGTAGTTCCCCAGAAGTCAAGTTGGATTTATTAAGAGATTCAATTGAATGTGGATATAAGCCGGCACTTGCTCTTGATGATGACCCGAGGAATCTTTTAATGTTTTGGGAGCAGAAAATTCCTTCTATTTATATCCATTCAGGGTATTACGAATAAAACAAATTTTAGGTATTGTTATATTTCAGAAAAAAAGGTGAATAATGGTAAACACAGCAAAGACTTTCGGCCTTTTGGCACTTTTAGGCGGTCTTTTTATTGTTATAGGTGGCGCAATCGGTGGTTCTGGTGGCCTTATTTTAGGTCTTGTAATTGGCTTATTATTTGTTGGTGGAAGTTATTGGTTTAGTGACAAACTTGCAATAGCTTCAGCTCGAGCAGTTCCAGCGGAGCCGTCTGATTATCCCGAATATCACCGAGTGATGACGGAGTTATCGATGGCAGCCGGGCTTCCTATGCCAAAGTTATATATTTCACCTAATAAACAACCCAATGCTTTTGCGACTGGTAGAAATCCTGAACATGCAGCTGTTGCTGTGACACAAGGTCTTTTAGACAATCTGGATTGGTATGAGATCAGAGGAGTGTTAGCTCACGAATTAAGCCATGTTGAAAATCGTGACATTCTTATAGGGTCTGTTGCAGCTGCAATTGGGATGGCAATAACTCTTATAGCTCGGATGGCTTTTTGGGCGGCTATGTTCAGCGGGGGTCGTGGTAGAGACAGGAATCCGTTAGGTGAAATAGCATTTGCAATAATGGCTCCTATAGCAGCCATGCTTATTCAGGCAGCTATAAGCCGCACCCGAGAATATAAAGCTGATGCTACAGCAGCGCGACTTATTGGAGATGGAGAACCTCTTGCGAGAGCATTGGAGAAATTAGAAATTGCATCTGGCCGTATACCTTCAGGAATTGACCCGAATCAAGCGTCTTCTTATATTGTCAATCCATTAAAAGCAGAGGCTCGTGGTCGGGGAGGGAGTCGTATTTTTTCAACTCATCCTCCAACAGTTGAGAGAGTGGAAAGACTCCGAAATGGTTCTTGGAATCAAGGGACAGTTGGTAGCGGTCCTATTTCTTAGTCTCTAAAGTTTATGAATTGAAGCGGTAATTCAATTTTACTGGCTTTCAGAGAAGTGATTACCTCCTGAAGAGCATCACGTTTTTTACCACTTACCCTTATTTGGTCGCCTTGGTTTTGTGTTTGGATTCCTTTGATGCCTAAGTCTTTTATTTGACTATTGATAGATTTAGAATCTTCACTCCCTATACCTGATTGCAATTTTGCTACTTTCTGGCTTCTTCCTCCAGCAGCAGATTCCAGGTCTTGCCATAAGAGCGTTTTTAAGGAAACTTTTCTTTTCACTAATTTTTCTTCAAGCACTATTAACAAAGCGTTAAGTCGATCTTCTGTTGAGGATTCGATTCGTATTGAATCGTCTGTAAGTTGAACTTCCGAGTTTGTTCCTTTGAAATCGAAACGATTATTTATTTCACGTTCTGTCTGATCGACTGCATTTCTTACTTCTTGTTGGTCATATTGTGAAACAATGTCAAAAGATGGCATGCATTTACCTTACTTGTTTGTAATGGATGTAACTTACAGGTGTCGTGTGCTTATGAGTCCATTAGCATCCGATTAAGGGTCGGTGCCCGAGTGGCCAAAGGGAACGGGCTGTAAACCCGTCGGCATTTGCCTTCGGAGGTTCAAATCCTCCTCGGCCCACAAAACAGTGGTCCAGAACTATTTCGGTTCTGGACCACTGACATTTAGTATCGTTTGCATTATGACAACGTCTTGCCATTTCCCGAATTTTCTACCTATTTCTTTTTCAGTACCTACAATTTCAAAATTAAATCTTTGATGGAGAGCGATACTCGCTTCATTAGCGCCTCCAATTCTTGCGATTACGGCGTGAAATCCGCTTGACTCTGCTACTTCTAATAAGTGAGAAAGTAGCTCTCCTGCTATACCTTGATTTCTAAAATTTTCATTTACATAAATTGAATCTTCTACAGTTGTTCTATAAGCAGCCCTTGCCTTATAAGGAGAAAGAGAAGCGAAGCCCAGTATTTTGTTACCCGTTTCAGCAACTAATACGCTAAAGGCACCGGATCTTTCACTAAGCCATTCTTCTTGTTCTTTAGTGGTTCTCTCCACTAAATCAAAAGTCGCTGTTGAATTTCTAACTTCGTGATTATAAATTTCTCGGATTGCCTCTGCATCTTTTTGTTCAGCTAGGCGGATTTGT
>PYIL01048866.1_pt1 | contig 11817 bp, 7 predicted proteins | sample 3578041 | NCBI WGS metagenome assembly PYIL01 (sample SAMN08408023, study PRJNA431606) | Marine metagenome isolate SA_KN192-05_S13_150m, whole genome shotgun... | biome: marine; feature: oceanic pelagic zone; material: water; isolation source: 150 m water sample, 0.2-0.8 um fraction ... | reverse complement strand
GATCACGGGTACGCCCTAGTAGCCACAACTCAGGACTGGCACATAGAGCCGGGAGATCATTTCTCCGAGGAGCCAGACTTAATAGATTCTTGGCCTCCGCATGGCGTCGCGGGCACTCCGGATGCTGCGTTACACCCTGCATTGGCAGATGAGGCGCAACACATTGACTGTGGAGTTCGAAAGGGTCAGTACGGGGCCGCGTATTCAGGTTTCGAAGGCACCACTGAAGAGGGAACATCGCTCGCCGCACTTCTCCGTAACGCTGCAGTTACAGATGTCGATGTCGTGGGCTTGGCGTTAGATCACTGCGTTCGCGCTACCGCTCTTGACGCAGTCAAGGAAGGTTTTGCAACCAGGGTGCTTGTCGAGCTCACCGCTGCCGTCGCAAATGACACCGCGGTCTCTGCGCTCGGAGAACTGCGAGAAGCCGGCGTAGTCCTGGAGAACTGAGCTTGGTGATAGATGCTCTCAGACGCCAGTTCGATCTGCTACTCAGGATTGCGGTTGGAAGCGTCGAGCGACCGAACGATGCCGGGTGAGATTTTCCTCGAGGTTCGGGTCCACAAGGATTCCGTTACTTACAACTTCGCGGCCGTGCACAAACACGTGTGTGGCCCCCAACGGACCGCACCGAAGCCATCCCTCAATTGGGTCGTCGAGAACACCCGCGAACTGAGGGCCGTCTAGTCGCCATACCGCGACGTCGCCAACAGATCCAACCGACAGTTCGCCCAATTCTCCAAGGCGGCCAAGGCACGCCGCGCCGCCCCGCGTCGCAATTTCTAAAGTTGTCCGCGCATTCATCTGATCAGCGCCTGAAACCAGCTTGCCTTGGAGCATCGCTAAGCGTGCCTCTTGCCACAATGACGCCGAATCTGCCGAAGAGGAGCCGTCACAGCCCAAACCCACCGGGCAACCCGCGTCTCGCATCGCCACAACTGGGGCGATTCCTGACGAAAGAATCATGTTCGAACTGGGGCAATGGGCCACCCCAACACCGGCGGCGCCGAGACGCGAAATCTCCGCTTCGTTGGGTCGCACCACATGCGCCCCCCAACTCCGATCAGTGAGCCACCCGACGTCTTCATAGAGTTCAATTGGTCGGCGCCCAAATCGAGCCAAGGAAAACTCATCATCTTCGGCGTTCTCCGCTAGGTGGGTGTGAAGCCTGACATCTAACCGTTCCGCTAGTTCGGAGGTGCGAAGCATCAGATCCGGGGTAACGGTAAATGGTGAACAAGGTGCAAGAGCCACTCGGACCATCGCCCCAAATGAGGGGTCATGCCAACGAGATACGTGCCTTTCGCTTTCCGCAAGAATGTCGTCTTCGTCGCGCACTGCGTCATCCGGAGGTAATCCGCCATCTTTGACAGACAAACTCATCGAACCGTAGGTGGGGTGGAACCGTATAGAGAGTTCAACTGCCGCCTGAATCTCAGCAGCAAGCAGATCACCCGCGCGCGTTGGATGGAGGTAGTGATGGTCGCTTGTCGTCGTACATCCCGACAGTGCCAGTTCAGCGAGCCCTACCCACGCTGCAAGAAACATGGATTCTTCATCAATCGAGCCCGTCCACAGTGGATATAACGACTGCAACCAACCGAATAGCGGCGCAGATGTCATCGGTCTATAAGCGCGAGTCAAATTCTGGAATAGGTGATGGTGTGTGTTGACCAGGCCAGGCGTCACCAGGCAACCCGACGCGTTGACTTGCTGTAGCGAACCTGGGGTTGGATCGTTCATCGAACCAACACCAACGACAAACCCGTCATCAATCGCGACCCAACCGCCCGCTAACTCACGCCTTTGATCATCCATCGTGGCGACCAGCCAAGCGTCCTCAATGAGGAGGTCAACGGGCTCAGCCATCAGCGACAGTTTGGCATCATTGCTAGCACTCTGTCTTGACTTAGCGCAGACTCAGCGGTCTATCTTGGAGAATGCCTAGGTCTCTAGCAGTCTTCGAAGATTTTGATCCCGTCGGTACTCAGTCCTATGCCAACGCGGTTACTCGCTTCCGTGAAAAGAACATAGTTTTGCCACGATTTAGCGAGTTGAGAGACCCAACCACCTTGGACCCCGAACTTCTCGACGCTCTAAACCATGTCGAAATCAACGACGCCCATGCACTCAACCTGTTTCGGGTCCACTGGTTCAATCAACCCGGGCAACACTCCCCTGCTGCGGTGCCCGATCACATAGAACTTCCGTCAGAACTCACCGGTACCAATGCCCGCATAGTCGTCGCATTGGGTAATCGATTCCCCATGATCGGCGCACACAAAGTACTCGCCGCCTACTCCTGCCTCGTCGCCCGTCTCGTCACCGGGCGGTTCGACCCAACCTGCCAGCGTGCAGTCTGGCCTTCTACAGGGAACTACGCCCGCGGGGGTATAGCCATCTCCAAGATCATGGGTTGTAGGGGGGTAGCAGTCCTCCCCGAAGGGATGAGCCGCGAACGATTCGAATGGTTAGACCGCTGGATCGAACACCCCAACGACATAATCCGAACGCCCGGCACCGAAGCAAACGTCAAAGAAATCTACGACGAATGCGCCCGTTTAGAATCCGACGATTCAAACATAATTCTCAATCAATTCAGCGAATTCTCCAATCATCTTGGGCATTACACAATCACTGGAGCGGCACTCGAGTCGGTCTTTCACCACGCCACAGCGGGCCGTCCAGCGCGACTAGCTGCCTTCGTTTCGGCTTCAGGGTCCGCTGGAACTCTCGGCGCTGGCGACTACCTCAAAGATACCTTTGGTGCTCGAATCGTGGCAGTTGAAGCCCTAGAGGTACCCACGATGCTTTACAACGGATTCGGTGATCACAACATCCAGGGCATCGGCGACAAACACGTGCCCCTTATCCACAACGTCACCAACACCGATCTGATAGTCGGAATTTCTGACACGGCTACTGACCAGTTAGATGTGGCATTCAACACACCAGCCGGTCACCGCGCATTAGATCGCAAGGGAGTGAACTCCGGACTTGCTGCATTACTAACCAACCTGGGCTATTCCTCAATCTGCAACGTACTGGCAGCGATCAAAGCCGCGAAACATTGGGAACTGACAGGCGATGACATGATCGTGACCGTGGCCACAGACGGTTCGGAGCTATATAACTCGGAGCGCGAAAAAGTCATGCGTCGCGACTTCCCCGAGGGATTCGACGACTCAGAGGCCGAAGACGCCTTGACGATCCACATCGCTGACATCACCACCGAAGACATACTCGATATGGACGAGGCGAACAGAAATCGGGTCTTCAACCTTGGTTATTTCACTTGGGTTGAACAGCAGGGAATCACTACCGAAGATTTCGAACGTCGGCGCAGTCAAACCTGGTGGGACAATCTCAGACCCCTCATTGACAACTGGGATGCTCGAATAGACGACTTCAATGCTGCCACCGGAGCAAAGCACCACTAACGCGATGGCCGACACCAATCCCTTTATCCGATACCGCGAACGACTCGATTCGTACAGTCGAGCGCTCTCACTTGGATGGAGTGACCAACAGTTCATTGATTTAGTGTCCAGCTTGGACGACCAAATCGCGGCCGTGGACGGTCGCGGGTTTACCGTGACCCCGATTCTCGACGGCGCTCCCCTCGCGACAGCTCTCGATCTTGACGTCAATCTCAAAGTAAAGGTTGAAATTGACTCGGTCAGCGGATCCCACAAAGCCCGACACCTTTTCGGGGTCGCACTTCATTTAGCTACCGAGGAGACCGATCTACGTTCTTCGAACAGTCCATTGGCAATCGCCAGCTGCGGCAATGCGGCTATCGCGGCGGCGATAGTGGCCAAAGCAACCAACCAACCGATACAGGTCTTTGTGCCTACCTGGGCTGAAGAGCAGGTGCTTGAACAACTCGCAGACCTCGGAGCAACGCTCCAAATATGCGAACCCCGCGCCAATGAGAACGGTGACCCCTGCTACGCCCGGTTTACCGAAGCTGTAGCCAAAGGATCACGCCCGTTCGGGGTTCAAGGAACCGACACCCCCACCACCTTCGATGGGGCACGAACCCTGGGGTGGGAGCTACAAGACCAAGTAAAAGACCTTGACACTGCGTTTATTCAGGTCGGGGGTGGCGCTCTTGGCACAGCCACGGCGCGGGCACTCCCAAATGTGGCTGTGTACCCAGTCCAGGTTGAAGGTTGTGCGCCATTCAAGCGAGCGTGGGATCTTCTGGCACCCGATTTCGATATCGAAGCAGCTGCGTTAGCTCCCCAGAAGTTCATGTGGCCTTGGAATCAACCAACCAGCGCCGCCTCAGGACTTCTTGATGACATCACCTACGATTGGCTGCCACTGCTAAAAGCCACTCTCGCTAGCGGCGGGGAGCCTGTGGTCGTTACCGAAACCACACTTGTTGAAACCCACCGTGTTGCAACTAGCGTTAGTGGATTAGATGTTTCCCCAACCGGGGCAGCGGGCCTAGCTGGCCTGGTATCTGCCCCTCAACACGCCGGAGCCGTTGTGGCGGTTGTGTTCACGGGCATCGACCGCCAAAACAAAGTGACGACATGATCAGCCTCGAAGAGTTCCAGGTTCCAGGGCACGGCGGTGATCTTCACGTTCGGCTCTGGACACCCAGCTCAACTCCAAGAGGGCTGATTTTTGTTCTTCACGGCTACGCCGAACATGGAGGCAGATACGCACACGTTGCCGAAGCATTGGCGGCTGACGGTCTAGCGGTCCTGGCGCCAGACCACGTCGGCCATGGATTGTCAGAAGGCGAACGTGCACTCATTACCGATTTCGGTCTAGTGGTCGACGATCTTGGCGCCACGGCATCGACGGCATCGGAGAAATTGAACGTCACGGCACCGTTGCTTCTTGTCGGCCACTCGATGGGTGGCCTCCTCGCCGCTCGCTTTGTGCAGCGCTGGCCAAATCGTGCAGCTGGAGCAGCTTTTCTCGGCGCAGTGATCGGTGACTGGAAGTGGGCTCGCGAAGTTCTTTCTCTGCCGCAATTGCCACCTGAGGATTCCGACCCAATGGGGATGTCACGCGATCTTGATGCCTGCCGAGCCTACGATGCTGACCCTTTGGTGTACCGCGGCTTATACAAACGCCCTCTCTTGGAAGCCGAGGTTGTCGCTCTAGACGAATTTCGGGAAGAGATAAACAAAATCCGAATTCCCGTTGGATTCTTTCACGGTACCGCTGATCCTTTCGTGCCCTATAGCGATTCACTGCAAGCCATCAATGACATGCCCAGCGCTGCAAAGACCATCAAGCTTTACGCGGAAGCGAAACACGAACTGCTCAACGAAATCAACAAAGAAGAAGTCATTGGCGACCTTCAGGCTTGGATAGATAACACGCTCGCGTATGAAACAGAAGGATCGCAGTGACTGCGGAAGCGGGGGTGCTGCACGAGTCGCAACGCCCTGGGATGCGAATTGGAAAAGTTCTCCGTCCTACCAGTTGGTCAGAAGCAATTGAGTTGTACGCCTCGTTGCCTGCAGCGCTCCCGACTGCGGGCGCGACAGACCTCTTGCTGGAGATGGCACGACAACCCGCGACTGCCGAAGCTGAGGCTGTCACCCTCATAGACCTTTGGGGGCTACCGGAGTGTTCTCAGATCACAATAGACACCGACAATGTAGTAGTTGGTTGCGGGGTAACCCACAATCAGATCATCGCCGAACCAGGTCTTGACTCGGCGCTTGATCTGCTTCGAATGGCATGCTTGGAGATTGGGTCTCCCCAACTTAGGAACCGTGCAACAGTTGTTGGCAACGTCGTTACAGCGAGCCCCGCTAACGACACGATCTCAGCCCTGATGGCACTCGACGCCGCCATCATCATGGAATCTGCTGATGGTCAACGTGAACTCCCTATTCGCGAATTTTTTACTGGCTTTCGAACCACAGCACTACAGCAGTCAGAACTAGTGCGCGCTATCCGAATTCCCAGGTGGACTGTTAACACCTTGGGCACATGGCTCAAGGTCGGGAACCGTTCTTCGCAGGCAATTTCAGTCGTCCACGCTGGCGTTGTTCTTGGATTTGACGAATTGACGTCAACCATCACACGGGCGGATCTAGCAATTGGCAGTGTCAGTGCGACAATCACATTGTCTGCTCCGTTTCGTAACGCCCTTGTAGGCAGGTCGCTCGATGCCGAAACCGCAAGCGATGCTGCTCGTGCAGCTGTAAACGAGATAGAACCAATTGATGACATCCGCGCTAGCGCTACCTACCGTCGCTCGGTTACAGAAACCGCTGTACGGCGGGCGCTAATCAGTCTGACCGAGGTGACCAGTTTCGAACGTCGAAGTCCGCCATTGCTTGGTTGGGTCGTAGATCGCCCTGAGCCCCCAAGGTTTGATGTTTCCTCCGACACGCCGATTTCGTGCATCGTCAACGGAACCAAGACCTCGGCCCCAGTTGCTGGCAACCAAACAGTTCTTGAGTGGCTCCGATCCGAAGTAGCTACAGGCACCAAAGAAGGATGTGCCGAGGGTGAATGCGGAGCTTGCACCATCACGCTTAACGGTGCCGCGGTGACGAGCTGCTTAGTGCCAGCCGCTCAAGCTGACGGAGCCAGCATCGTCACTGTCGAAGGTCTCGCCCCACGCGGGGAACTTCACTTCGTACAAGAACAATTTCTGGACAATTTCGCGGTCCAGTGCGGATTTTGCACCCCCGGGTTTCTTGTTGCGGCTTCAACCTTGCACGATGAGCTGGAATCGCCGACCGAAGACGACGTCAAAGCTGGCCTTGCCGGCAACCTATGCCGCTGCACTGGTTACTACTCAATAGTCGACGCATTAGCTCAATCTGCTCCTAGCGGGGAACCAACTCCGTGACGGTTGGGGCGACACCTCCTCGCGGTGATGCTGTCGACAAGGTCACCGGCGCTGCGACATACCCAGCCGATCGCGTCCCTGAGAACGCCTTACACGCTGTTGTTGTTTTCACCAACCAGCCACACGCCCGCCTGGTCGAACTTGATGTCAGCGAAACCCTCTCCGCCCCTGGAGTTGTCACAGTGGTAACCGCGGCCGACGTCCCAGTCAACGAATACGGTCTTACGCTATTCGATCAGCCTGTGTTCATTGGGCTAGATGACACCGGTCGTAGCTCGGTTCCTTGCAACGTCAGTCGCTGGGAAGCCGACCACCTCGTGGTGGTAGTTGCTGACACTCTCGCCGAAGCCCGCCAAGCTTCAACTCTGATCCGAAGCGAGTGGGAACAACTCCCCATAGCCGACGATGTCGCCGCGGCCCGTACAGATGAAATTCTTGTGCATCCAGGCGCAACAACTAACACCTACCACGAACTGCGAATCCGCAAAGGCGACATCGAAAAGGGAATGGCGGCCGCGGACGTAATTATCGAAGGTAAGTACGAACTTCCACATCAGGAGCACGCGTACTTGCAAGTGGAGGCTGCGACTTCCTGGGTCGATGGTGACGGACGAGTCACCGTAGAGACGGGGGGTCAATGGATCCACGAAGATCGGGAACAAATTGCTCACGCCCTTGATGTTGACCCTGAAGAGGTACGTGTCCGATACGCCTCTATTGGAGGCGCTTTCGGCGGCAAGGAGGACATGAGCCTCCAGATCGTTCTGGCGGCAGCGACCAGCAAACTCAAGAAGTTAGGGATCAACCGGCCGGTACATTGCAGTTGGTCCCGCGAAGAGTCAATCGTTGGACACCACAAACGTCATCGGGCAACCGTCCACGCTCGTCTGGGCGCGACCACCCAAGGAATCATTACCGCAGTCGAGGCTGACGTTTGGCTTGACGCGGGCGCGTACAACTACACCTCAAGCAAGGTGCTGGGCAATCTTCATCTGTCGATAGCTGGAGCGTACGAGGTTCCAAACGCCCGCATCGATAGCAAAGCTGTCTACACCCATAGCGTCCCGGGGGGCGCGTTCCGTGGATTCGGCGGCCCACAGGGCACCTTCGTCGCTGAATCACAAATAAACAAGCTCGCCGACGAGTTAGGGATTGACCCACTGATTCTGCGTCGACAAAACGCTCTAACTGATACCTCTGCCGGTATCACCCAGTCAGGCCTTCCCGAGGGTGTCGGTGTTACACGCGTTATCGACGCGTGCGCCGAAAGAACCTCAACGTCAGTACAGCCAACCTCTATCGAACCATTTCGGTCAATCGCCTCCCTACCCGCCGCAACTGACCAGCTGCGACGCGGCCGAGGCTTTGCAGTTGGAATGAAAAACGTGGGTTTCAGTTTCGGTGCCCCAGAAGCTTGCGAAGCGGACGTCATATTCCACGGCGAGATGGACGATCAACGTCCCGCTGAAGTCGAATTTTTTCATAGTGCCGCAGAAGTTGGGCAAGGAGCTCACACCGCTCTCGTCCAGATGGTTGCTGACGCCGCAAACATCGATACGGCTCAAGTCCACGCGACGTTCAGCGACACTGCGACCGGGGGTGATTCGGGATCGGCATCCGCGTCGCGTCTCACCTTCATGGCAGGAAATTCGGTGTTGGGAGCGGTAGAGGAAGCGGAAAAGGCATGGGCCGACGGCGCACGCCCCGCTCTGGGACATTTCCGTTACACACCGCCAGCAACTGAGCCCTTAGACCCACAGACCGGTGTCGGCCAACCGAATTTCTGTTACGGGTATATGGCCCAAGCAGTGGAGTTAACAGTTGATGTCGGAACGGGCCACGTACGCGTTGACCACGTTCTTTCAGTGCACGATGTTGGCAAAGCAATTCATCCCCGCATGCTTGTCGGCCAGATTGAGGGGGCTATTGCTCAGGCTCACGGTTACGCGCTCAGTGAACAACTAGTCGTCGAAAACGGCAGAATACAAAACCCCCGCTTATCTCAATACTTAATCCCCGGTATTGGCGACGTACCAGCGAAAGTAGAGTGCGTGATTTTAGAAGCCCCGGACCCGTTGGGTCCGTGGGGTGCGCGGGGCGTCGCTGAGATGCCCTTTATTACCTACGCCCCCGCAGTTACCGCTGCCGTCCATGATGCGACCGGTGTGTGGATCAATACCTTCCCACTCACGCCGTCAGTGGTCCTTGAGCATCTAACCTCGGCAAATCTGTAAACCCAGTTACAGCGTGGTTTCAAGCGCGGAGAACAGCCGCTTGGCTTGCTCGGCAGCTTTGGCGCGTATTTCCGCGGCGTCGACACGGGTTGCGACTCCATTAGCCACAACAACTTCTCCCGCGACTTCCACTGAAATCGGGCGAATGCTCGTGTGATATGCAACACGCCACGGGTCGACTGGTTCATCCGACCATACGACCCTGTCTTCGGCTGCTTCGGGGACAAGTAGATACCCCCCTTCTAACCATTCCCACACCAAATCTGGGGTCACTGTCACATCGCGTTCACGGGCACATGCATACGCAACTCGAAATTCATCAAGCATGGCTGCCCCAATCCCGTCGGTTCCCAAAGCGATGGGGAGTCCAAGCCGACCGGGTGCGGCGTACCCGACGGAGTTGTTCATATTGGAGCGCGGATTGTGGACCAAGTGTCCGCTCAAGCCGTGGCTGTCGGGTAGATGGACACCGTGGACAAGGAGCCAACTCGTCTGGGTTAAACCTTGCAGGCGATCCACCGCGTCAATGTCATCGACGCCTTCAGCGACATGAATATGAACACCTACGCCATGCTGCTGAGCCAGTTCGGTGGCTGCGAGCAGTGTGTCCTGCTCGCAGGTAAACGAGGCGTGGACGCCGACCATACCGTTTCCGCCTTGAGCCAAAAACCGGGAGTTTTCTTGCAGCCCACGGCTTGCGCCCTCTGGCCCATGCCGGTCGGTGATGCCATAGGAGCAGTTGACGCGAACACCAACTTCAGCGCACGCGCCCGCGATCACATTCAACGAACCTTCAATCGCGTTCGGTGACTCGTGGTGATCAACTATCGCCGTGGTACCTGACTCGAGCGCCTCAAGAGCCCCCAATTTCGCGGACCATTCCAACATTTCGAGATCCATTGCACGATCTAGTCGCCACCACACAAGCTCCAAGATTTCGCGAAAGGTCCGGGGAGTTCGAGGAGGTGCTGGCATACCCCGTGCAAGCGTGCTGTAGAGGTGATGATGAGCACAGACAAGCCCGCTGGTCTCATTGGGCTGGCCATTCTTCAAGTCCACGCGTCAGCTCGTTCGCGGTTGGCGAGATTGCGTATTGGCAGTTCGTTGGGCCAGGGCTCGCCGCTCGCTCGGACAGCCGCAGCTACTGCGCCGGCGGTGGGGACAAGACCAATTTCTCCAACTCCCTTAATTCCGTATGGCGCGCCTGGTTGCGGGGATTCGACGATGATCACTTCAACGGGTGGCATGTCTTTAGGTCGAATGATGTCCAAACTGCGAAGAGTGGTGTTTGTCGGGTAACCCGAGGAGTCGGTTGGGAATCCTTCAGACAGGGCGTACCCCAATCCCATGTGCACCGCTCCTTCGATCTGCCCTTCACATAAAAGCGGGTTGACGGCTCGACCGACATCATGTGCTGCAACAACTCGCCTGACGTTGCCACTATTGGGGTCCAGCACCGCCACTTGAGCGGCGTACCCGAACGTCGAATGAATAACGGGGTGTTCGAGGCCTTCGCTAAGTGAGTTCGTCCAATTCACTCGGTAGCTGCCTTCATAATCGATACCGACTTTGCAGTCATCGAGGAGGGCCGCACGGCAAGCATCTTGGACCGCGCCTGCCCCCATGAGTGTTCCGCGACTCCCGGTTGTCTGGCCTGCTCCCAATTCACGAGTTGAGTCGACGATGACTTGGATTTGGTCGGCGGCGACGCCTAGTTCTTCAACGGCAACTTGAAGCGCGACATTGTGTACACCTTGACCCATCTCAGTCCAGCAGTGCCGAACTTCCACAACACCGTCATCACGGAATCGCACTACCGCTTTAGCCAGCTCATCGAAGCCGTTGCCTAATCCAGAGTTTTTCAACCCCAAACCGACCCCTACGGGTAGCCCTAAGTCAACGGCTGCGTCGTAAGAGGGTTTAATTGCGTCGAGACAGGCTCTCGCACCAAGACAGCCGTCGTCCATGATTTGACCGGGGCCCCACACATCCCCCGGGTTGACTACATTTCGGGATCGGATTTCCCATCCGCTGATGCCGACCTGTTCAGCAAGGCGATCCATTATCCCTTCCATTGCGAACTGGGCCTGGTTGGCGCCGAACCCTCGAAACGCTCCACAAACAGGGTTGTTAGTTCGGACCGCTACAGCTTCAACATCTACTGCTTCGAGCACGTAGGGGCCGGTGGCATGACCGGCAGCCCGTTCCAAGACCTTCATACCCACAGACGCATAAGGGCCCGAATCTCCAAGCATCCGTGCACGCACCGCAATCAACTTGCCATCAGTGTCACAGGCCGCGTCGTAAGTCATCCGAATCGGATGTCGTTTCGGATGCATCAGCAACGACTGTTCTCTCGAAAGAGTGACCAGCACGGGACGATTCAAAAGCCAGGCGGACAACGCAGCGTGGACTTGGTTGGACATGTCCTCTTTCCCGCCGAACGCACCGCCGTTGCTAACTAGTTCAGTGGTGATCACGCTGGGTTCAACACCGAGAACACGTGCTATGTCGTCACGATCGTCCCAGATTCCTTGACCTCCGGTGTAGACATGAAGGCCGTCGGCGGCGGGAACCGCGAGGGTGGATTCAGGTTCGAGAAAGGCATGCTCAACTCTTTGGGTTTGAAATGTTTCGGTGACGACATGCGCTGCAGTTTCCAGAGCCGCGTCAACGTTGCCTCGACGATACGAAGAGGTCGATAAAACGTTTCCATCCAGACCCCATACCGCGTCTTCCTCATCG
>PYIL01185585.1_pt1 | contig 11833 bp, 7 predicted proteins | sample 3578041 | NCBI WGS metagenome assembly PYIL01 (sample SAMN08408023, study PRJNA431606) | Marine metagenome isolate SA_KN192-05_S13_150m, whole genome shotgun... | biome: marine; feature: oceanic pelagic zone; material: water; isolation source: 150 m water sample, 0.2-0.8 um fraction ... | reverse complement strand
TGGACTCCCTTAGGTCCATCTCGACCCTACGCTCCATCCTATCGATACCCTGAGCAGCCTCCAGTTCGAGCCTCTCCTCCAAGAAGGCCTTCCTCCTGGAGAACTCCACTTCCATCTCCTGGCTCAGCCTCTCCTTGACCTTAGACGAATGGGCCTCCATCCTCCGGTCCCTCTCCAGGTCAAGCTGCTCTCGGAGCCTGTTCTCCTCACGCCGGAGCCTGTGTAGCATCTCTTCACGTAGGAGCCTCTCCTCTCTCTCTAGGGATTCCTTCTCAAGCCTCTCCATCTCGTCCTCTAGCTCGTCCCTTAGATCGGCCTCAATCTGCTGGAGCTGCTCCTCGAACAGAATCTCGTTGGCCTTCCTCATGGCACCGTGCATTCCCGATACCCTTTCTGTCATCTCAGCGATGCGCATCCTCCTTTCTCTTCGGATGCCCGACCTTAGGGTGGATTCCTCTTCTAGGCGCTCCCTGGCCCTTGCAGCCTTGCTGATGGAGGAGGAAGAGGATAGTGCGTGTTGGGCCCTGAGCGTATCTAGCTCATCGACGCCTTCAGAGTCATCCGAATCTGGTGACTTGCTCTCACTCAAGTGTCCATCCCCATGCTCACGCACTTTTCGGGGTATTTGAGGGAAGAGGGTCTCCGAGGCCTCTAGGATATGGTTTCTAGGGGACCTGGTTCATCTGCGGGAACCTAGAAAGTGACGTTGAATTCTTCACTGCAGGCAGGGCAAGAGAGTTCCCTCTTGCCTGGTCTTGGCCTAATTCTGAGCCCCCTCTCGCAAGCGGGGCACTTGATGTCGACCTTGACTACCTTCCTGGTCAGGTTGAAGATCCCCGAGCATGCAGAGCATGTGAGCTCTATCGGCCTCTTGTCGGTCCCGGAAACCACCACGGTCATGCAATGGGGGCAGGGGACCTTCTCGTTCCTCAGTAGCTCTACGGTCGGCTCGTGAGACACCCGGCAGACTGCTTTGCAGAGCTCACACTCGATCTCACCAAGCCCCTGTGGAAGCATGTGATCGCAGTTTGGGCACTCCGCCAAGGGGGGTGCGTGCTTGGACTCTACATCAGGAGGTGCCACGAGAGTCCGAAAAGCGCCCACTTAATCAAGCGGTCGCTGATGCTTCTTCTGCTTCCCTTCCTAGCAGGATGGAGGCGATCTCAGCCATATCGGAGACGAGGTCGCTCCCGAGGGCGGTTAGGGTGGAAAGGCGCTTGGCTCCCGAACCAGACACCCACATGCCATTGAGTATGATGATTATAGCGCTGGCCTCGTGCAGGGCGATTCCTGCAGCTAGATTGATCCGGAAGTCCATGATAACCGCGAAAACCAGGGTTAGGGTGACTATCACCGAAATCGCGATGTTTGCCCACACCACCCTCCGAGTCCTCTTTGCGAGGACTACCATCCTGGAAAGGGCCCTTGGATCCTGTCCGGGTATTAGGACGTCCGCTGCCTCGAGGTTGACCTGATCGCCGCTGCCGACTGCGACACCAAGGTCGGCTGCGGCTAGAGCCCCTGCGTCGTTGAAGCCGTCTCCAGCCATCAGCGTGTGACCGTCTACTGATCTCTCGGTGACGTACTTGGCCTTGCCCTCCGGATCTACTCCTCCCTTGCAAAGAGAGGGGTCAATCCCTATCTGCCTGGCGAAAGCCTCCACGCTGGCCTGCTCGTCTCCGCTGAGAATCTCTACCTTGACTCCGTTTGACCTGAGTTCTTCTATTGCCTCCACAACGCCATCCCTGGCGTCGTCGTGTGCAAAGCCGAATGCAGCGATTGCAGTGCCGTCGACGGACAGCACGCTGGCCCCCCTCCCAGATTCCCTGGATTCCTTGAGTGCTGACTCTATCTCCTTGGGGAAGGTCGCGCCCTCGGAACGTAGCCAGTCTGGTCGCCCAAGCATGACCGTTTTGCCATCCATGGTTCCGACCACCCCGGCCTCTCCGTCGGATATGTGTCCGACTTTCGACGGTTGGATTCCACGAATGTCGGCTTCCTGGATTATCGTCCTGGCATATGGGTGATTCGAGCGGATCTCTATTCCGGCCGCTATCGCGAGGGCCGAGTCCTCAGACTCCCCCTTGGCGGGTGAGATTCCCGAAATCGTGGGCTTCCCGCTTGTTAGGGTCCCGGTCTTGTCGAGCATGGCGAGTTCCACCTCAGAGGCTGACTCGAGAACGTCCCCCCCTCTGGCGATCAGCCCAAAGGAGGAGGCTGTGGTCAGGGCTGCCGCATGTGGAACAGGGGATGCCAGGAGAAGGGAGCATGGGCAGGATACGACCCAGAGGAGCAGTGTGGTGAGTACGGCCTGCTCGGTCGGCCCGGCGAAGGCGAAGGCGATGATGGGGGAAGCGATGACTACTAGCGGGGTCCAAATGAGCGTGAACCGCTCAATTACGCTCTGGGTCCTGGTTGGTTGATCCTTGTAGTGCCTGACTAGTTCTATCAGGCTGGAGAGTCGTGTTCCCTCTCCGGTTGCCTCGGATTTGATCACCAGTGGACCACGGGCCAAGGTGAGGCCTGCCTCAACCCGATCGCCTTCCTTCACCGGAATCGGGATTGGTTCTCCCGTAAGGGGTGCCCTGTCAATGGCACCGGTTCCTTCGACGATCACCCCGTCAACGGGTACAGTCTCGCCCGAGCGCACCTCTACCATCTCTCCGACTTCGAGCGCCTCTACTGGAACCATGTCGTCGTGGCAGTCGGGCATGGAGGGAGTGACCGAGGGCTGGATTACTGTCAGGGTCCTGTCGGAGCCAACCTGCTTGGGCTCGCTCTGGCTGGTTACCAGCCTAGCTCTCCGAGGGAGGCGGTCCAGGCCCCCCTGCATAGATTCCCTTGCCCTGATTAGGGCTCTATTTTCCAAATGCGAAGCGAATGAGACCAGTGCGACCACCATCAGTGCCTCGATCAACTCTCCTAGGGCAACCGCCCCGATTATCGCCAACGAGGTGAGCACCTGAAAGCCAACTATCCTGTTGCTAAGGCTTGCCCACGCCTCCATGAAGAGTTGTGAGCCAGCGAATGCGACCCCTCCCAGGGCGAGGACCCACGTTACTATGGAGGGAATCGAATCGATCGCCGTTATTACGGCTATGATTAGAATGAGGGGAATGGTCAATATGGCCGATAGGAGGTTGATCTGGTCCTTTCTGAATCCAGACTGCCGGGATTGCTCCAGTCGGAACCCACTCCCGAGAATTTGGGATAGCTTTTCCTCGGAGGATTCACGGAGTTCGGGGTCCTTGATCCAAATTCTCTGAATCTCAATCCTGCCTTCGTTGGTTCTAACATCTAGAACTCCGGGCACCCCATTGAGCCAGTCCCTGAGCATCTTGATGTCCAGGCCCCTCTGCGCTGCGAGTCCTTCGGGGTTCACACCCACGACGTGAAGCCAGCCCACGTCAGGGGAGTGCCCAAGGCTAGAGAGTACTGCTGAGGCCCTGGAGGTCGTTCCCCTGGAGACGTCCTGGGATAGCTCCACCGTCCCATCGGCAACCGAAACCTTGCACGACTCGACTCCTGGAAGTCTACTCACTGCACGAGTGGCCTTCATCGCGCAGTCAGGGCAATCCATCCCCCTGATCCCCCAGTCAAACATATGTTTACCATCGAAAGAAAGGGAGATGTCAGCCTCTTCCACGACCTCGTCGGGGGTCGACTCTTCGGCTGCCCTCTGTCTGCGCTGCTTGATCCTCGGAATCGGTATCTTTGGGAGTGAAAGGGTCTTTTTCTGTTCCTTCGGGGAGTCGGGTGCGCTACCCTCGTCGTCCAGGAAAAGGAAGTCCTCCGATTCGTCCGACATTGGGCTCCCATCGTCCGGTCCCGCTTGAACATGATGATTCCCAGCCGGTGGAATCATCAGCACGCGTCCTACCGTGAGTCCATGGTCGAGCTGCCAGAATCTTCGGATTGGGACATGATTGTATTCGACGTAGATGGCACGCTGATGGACATCGACGGATTTCACCACGACCTCGTTGCAATAGCAAGAAAGGTTGACTCCGAGGTGATGACCGTCTCTCTGGCTTCGGGAAGGACTCTCCCTAACGTCACGCCAATCAGGCAGGCCCTGGGTGTTTCCGGATTCGTCGTGGCAGAGAACGGTGGAATGGTATGGGACAGCGGAGAGGGGCACGATATCACTGCTCTAGCGGATGGCTCACGCGCCAGGGAAGCAGCCGAGTGGCTCGCGACCAGGATAGAGGGTCTGGACCCCAGGGGAATCGAGTCGAACAGATGGAGGGAGACCGAGTGGTGCCTCAAGGAGACGGATGAGCACGATGTCATCAGGGAGATGCTGGCAGAGAGCGAGTGGTCAGACTTGGAGGTCGTCACCACTGGGTTCGCGGTGCACATTTCGAGGCCCGGGCTGAACAAGTCGCTTGGCCTTAGGTTCGCCCTCGAGCAGAGGGGGATCGACCCGTCGAGGGTAATTGCCTGCGGCGATGCCCCCAACGACGTTCCGATGTTCGAGACGGTTGGTTTCTCGGTCGCCGTGAGCGACAGCTTCCCCGAGGTGGTGGAAGCCGCGGACACGCTTACTGAGCACAGAGGTAAGGAGGGTGCGGTCGAGCTACTCAAGGAGCTTGTTTCCCGGAACTAGGGAAGTGGGTGGTGCAGGCGGCAGGATTCGAACCTGCGAAGCGCTATGCAGAGGATCTTGAGCCCTCCCCCTTTGACCACTCGGGTACACCTGCATCTTCCCGAAAGGAGTCGTGGCTTTGATTCTCGCGCATGGAGGGATTCTGGAAGCCGGTTAGGAATTGTTGATGTATCGCCTCGGTGGCATCGGCCATAGGTCGCTTATGATGACGGTTGATTCGAGGACGCGTAGGCTCTCCAAGAACGAGCTGATGGCAGTGGAAAAGTCGATTTTCGAGCTGACTAGGAAGCAGAAGGGGCAGGACTCGCCCGTGGAGATCTCCATGCCCGACGGGATCAGCTTCTGGGACTCCGTTGGCCAGCTACTTCAGCACATGGAGACCGAGCTTACCGAGACTGTCCGGGACGAGGGGATGAATGCCAAGGCGCAGCTGCTCTCCAGGAGGCTCGGAGTGGCAAGGACTTCCATCAGGGACCTGACCAGGATGCGCCTCAACGCGTTCACCAGTCACGCTGTGATGTCCAACCTAATCAGCGAGAGAATCGAAGGGTCGACTCTGAGCGGTTTCCAGAGGCTTGAGTGGGAGAAGCACGACCCGGCGGAGAGAATTTTCTACAACGGCATCAGGGAGCTTACTGAGAGGTACAAGAGGGACACGACCTGGTCCACGATGCTCAGCGGTTCGGATGCGGAGGCAGTTGGACCCGGTCCCGCGGTCCTCGACACACTGACTAGGTTCACCGAACCAGAGGAGGCTCCCGTCGGAAAGCCACGGGCCCGCCCAAGCGAAGGGGATGCGTGGGAGGAGCCCGACTTCGACGAGGAGGACAGGATAAGGGACCTGGACGCTTTCCCGGAGCACGCCTCGTCCCTAGCGGAGTCGAGAAGCGTTGAGGAAGAGGAGCCTCAGGAAAGTGATGGCTTGCTCAGAATAAGGATACTGAAGGACGTCACCGACCCCATTCTCAGGGCGGATGGCACCGAGATGACCCTTACGGAGGGGGACATAGAGTCATGCCAATCAATGATCGCCGAGACCCTGATAGCAGCCGGACTGGCAGAGGCTGCCCCGATATAGCGGGGCAATTACTAACGCTCTCCGGCGCCGCACTGTGACCGAGGCTTGAGCAATGGGCAAAGGAGTAACCAACACACAGATTAAGCGATTCAGGAAGTCATTCGACGCGGATCCGTCCGCCAAGGTCGCTCAGAACGCAGTCAGCAACACCGAGCTCACTTCGCTTGCCCTAAGCAGGGATCTCGTCCAGAACATGGACTTCTCCTTCAGCACCAAGCTGGACGAGTGGAGCGTCACCAACCAGCGTAGGAGCGGGAGGTGCTGGCTGTTCGCCACGCTGAACCTTTTCAGGGTCGGGGCCATGAAGAAGATGAACGTCAAGGAGTTCGAGTTCAGCCAGGCACACCTCCACTTCTGGGACAAGCTCGAGAGGGCCAACCACTTCCTGGAGGCAATCGTGGAGACCTCCGACCGTCCCGTGGACGACCGGACCATCCACTTCCTGCTGGGCGACCCGATAGGCGACGGGGGGCAGTGGAACATGGCGATGAACCTGATCAGGAAGCATGGACTCGTCCCCATGTCCGCCTACCCCGAGTCCCACAGCAGCAGCAGCACCAGGTGGATGAACGCCGTTCTGAGGGACATTCTGAGGTCCTCAGCCAGCGAGATAAGGGCGATTTTGGACAATGGGGGCTCCAAAAAGGAGGCCCGGGACCACAAGGAGGCACGCATGGCTGACATCTGGAGGGTCCTCTGCATCCACCTCGGGACCCCTCCCGAGAAGTTCGACTGGCAGTGGCGCGACAAGGACAAGGAGTTCCACAGGAAGGGCGAGATGACCCCGCTGGAGTTCGTCGAGGAGTACGTGGAAATCGACTGGGAGGACTACGTCTGCATCGTGAACGACCCCCGAAACGAGTACTACCAGACGTACACGGTGGATTTCCTGCAGAACGTCGCCGGAGGGCCACCCGTGGTCTACCTGAACGTGCCCTCTGAGGAGATGAAGTCAGTTACACAGAGGCTGTTGGAGGACGGCATGCCTGTCTGGATGGGGTGCGATGTTGGCAAGCACATGGAGCGAAAGAGGGGCCTTTGGGACGCCGAGCTGTTCGAACTCGAGGGATTGTACGGGGTCAGCTACGGGATGGACAAGGCAGACCGCCTGCGATTCGGGCAGACTATGATGACCCATGCCATGCTGTTCACGGGAGTGGACGTGGTCGACGGCAAGCCCAGGAGATGGAGGGTCGAGAACTCTTGGGGCTCAGAGGATAGCGGGATCAAGGGATTCTTCACGATGAACGACAACTGGTACGACGAGCACATGTTCGAGATAGCGGCACCGAGGGACTACCTAACCGACCAGATGAGGTCCGGGCTCGATGGGGAGCCCGTGGTTCTGCCTGCCTGGGACCCTATGGGCTCACTAGCACGCGAAGAGGCCCTCGAGAAGCCCTAGTTCAGGTTTCGAAGAGACAGTTCTATCGTGACAGAGTCTGGGATTGGTATCCTGAGGACCTTCCTCAACGACTTCTCGTCCTTGGCGGTGTTCGTGACCAGCTCCAGAAGTCGCTTGTGGACCCTCATCTCCCAGTGGTCCCAGGTCTCTGAGCCCTCTCCATCGGGGCTCTTCCTGCATGGAACGACCAATCGGCGGGTCGGAAGCGGAATCGGTCCCCTCAGTTTCACTCCGGTCTCATCGGAAATCCCCTTGATCTGCTGGCAGACCAAGTCGACGTCCTGGTGGTTGTCTCCGGTAAGCTTGATCGTTGTGACTACCGGCATCGACTTCACCAGCGCTGCATCACTTCTTCTCTATCTTCATGCAGACGCCAGCGGCCACGGTCTTGCCCATGTCGCGGATAGCGAAGCGGGACAGCTCGGGGAACGTATCCATCTGCTCGATGGCCATCGGCTTGGTGGGCGCGAACCTTACCAGAGCTGCATCGCCGGTCTTCAGGAAGGCCGGGTTGGCCTCCTTGGTCTTGGAGTTCTCGAGTAGCTCGACGAATCGAACTGCTACCTGCGAGGTGTGAGCGTGGAACACCGGGGTGTACCCAGCTCCAATCGCCTTCGGGATGTCCATAAGCTGGATCTGCCCGACGAAGGTCTCGTCGTGTCGGACGAATGCAGGCTCGTTGTCCTGGTATCCTGCGACGTCGCCTCGGCGGATGTCGGTTGCAGCTAGTCCACGCACGTTGAAGCCGACGTTGTCGCCTGGCTCGGCCTTATCGACAATCGTGTGGTGCATCTCGATGCTCTTGACCTCGGCAGCCTGCTGGCTGGGGTTGAACACGACTGTCTTGCCGGCGTTCAGAACGCCAGTCTCGATCTTGCCGACCGGGACAGTCCCTATTCCGCTTATCTTGTAGACGTCCTGTATGGGCAGGCGCAGAGGCCTGTCAGTTGGCTTGGGAGGCATCGAAATCGAGTCGATTGCCTCGAACAGAGTCGGTCCGTTGTACCAAGAGGACTTGTCGCTCTTGTTGTACACGTTGTCGCCATCGAAGGCGCTGCAGGGGACGAAGGGGATGTCCGTCGGGTTGAATCCAGCCATCTTCAGTAGGTTGGAGACCTCCTCAACGACGCTGTTGTACTTGTCCTGGGACCAGTCCACACCGCTTATGTCCATCTTGTTGACGTTGACGATTAGCTGCTTGACTCCCAGAACCTTTGCGAGGAAGGCGTGCTCCTTGGTCTGCGCGTTGACGCCGTCGTTGGCGGCTACGTTCAGAACTGCGGCGTCTGCCTGGCTGGTTCCGGTGATCATGTTCTTCACGAAGTCCCGGTGACCAGGTGCGTCTATGACGGTGAAGTAGTACTTCGGCGTGAAGAACTCCTTGTGCGCGACGTCGATCGTGATGCCACGCTCCCTCTCCTCCTTCAGGCCGTCCATCACGTAGGCGAAGCCGAATCCGGCCTTGCCTCGCTCTGCAGCTTCCTTCTCGAACTTCTCTATTACGTGCCCTTCTATGTGACCGGTATCCAGCAACAGTCTCCCTACTGTAGTTGACTTTCCATGATCGACGTGACCGACGAACACGATATTCAGATGCGGCTTGCTCTTGTCTTCCCATTGTGAACTCATTTGTTACACCTCTAAGGTGCCCCGCCGACCGAAGAGGCCTATATGAACCGTTCCCCGCTGTTTTCGGTGGGCTAGTACAAGATTGTAGGCAATTCACGTTTTCCGAGAATATGCGTCCCAGTCCGCTATCTGTACTGCAGTTCGATGATGAGCTCGTTGACCTCTGTGTTGTGTGTCTCGGCATTCTGGAGGTCCACGGTCCAGTCCCCTGGCAGGTACCCCCTCACTGTGGAGCCGCCGATGACCATCCAGACGCAGTACTCGTCGCTGTCGCAGTCCCCGGCGTCCCTGTTGTCGTTCTCGATGCCGGAGGTGTTCGCCACCTCCTCTTCTGTGCTGTTGTACATGTAGAGGTCGAGCTTGTTGTTGGTGGTGGTGCCAGGCAGTCCCCCGGCCGGCTGGTCCTCGTCCTCCTGGGGGTACGAGAGCATGGCCCTCATGTAGCGTATCCTGTCCTTGGTGTCCTCTTCGTATGACACGGGGTACTCCCACGTCATTATCACGGGGTTCGTGGTTGCCCTGTCTATGATGAAGTCAGCCCAGACACCCCTGTAGTTGACGTACACCATGGACTCGGTGCTGTCCTCGAACCCGTTGTTGTCGACTACGGTGAGTTTGACCTCCCAAGCTCCTGCGGGCCTCTCAGACCAATCGTACGTCTCGCCCGTGGCATCCAGGTCGTTGTCAGTCACCCCGTCGTTGTCCGAGTCGGTGTAGGTGTCCAAGTCCCACCTCCACTCCACGAGGTACTCCTCCGCGTAGCAGTTCGAGTCCTCGGGGTCGCAGCCGGCCCAGGAACCAGAGCCGTCGAGCGTGACCGTGGTTGACACCTCGATCTCGCGGTCGTTCTCGTCCTTGTCGTCCTCGCAGACCCACACTATGACGAAGTCGCCGTTCGGGGGGTCTTCGCCGTCGCATTCGTCGTCCTTGTTGGACGTGATCTCCGCCTTCGGCTCCCTGGCTGAGGAGTCAACGACGGTGATCGTGGTGCTAGTGGTTGTCTCGTGGGTCCCGTCACCCACTGCCAGCTTCGCCACGTACTCCCCCGGCTGTGCGTAGCTGTGGCTTGTCGTGAGCCCGGTTCCGGTGTTCCCGTCCCCGAAGTTCCACTCGAAGGTCATCGAGTCGGCGTCAGGGTCGGAAGAGCCGGCTGCGCTGAAGGTCAGGGTGTCACCAGCCTTCACCGTCCCGCTCGGGCTGACCGTCATTGTGGCGGTGGGTGGGCTGTTGCCCCCGATGAGGTCCATGCAGCCCGCCAGCATGGGTGCTAGGAACACCAACACGAGCAAACATGCAAGCCCACGCGCTCTCGCCATGTATTCGGGCAATAGCTTGGTGAAATCAATCCTGCGGCTCTCTGGATGACTCAGAAGTCGAAGAGGCTGCTCTGCCTTGTTCCCTTCAGTAGGTTCTTTTCGTCCCATCCGAATGCCTCCGTGATGCGTCCAAGGGACTTGGCCAACCTCCCGGCGTAGTACTCCCTGTCGTACTCGGGCGGTTCGCCCCCTATCTCGTCCACCAGCCATGCCCTGACTCCGAGCTTCTTGTCGCCCTCGTCGGGCTCCGTGACGATGTATCCGACCTTCATGCCGGGGGTGAACTGCAGCCCGGCGGCTATCCTCTGCCTCGCGGCTCGCACGTACGGGAGTCCGTCCGGGTTCGCGTAGACGCTGAAGTCCCACTCATTCTTCCTGGAGTCCCACTTGCCCTTGCAAGACCTGCTGATCACCAGCTGGGACGGTTCCACGCCGCCCTCCCTCACCCTGTCTATCACGGACTTCGTCATGTCCACGGCAGCCAGCGTGTCACCGTCTAGTATCATCTCGAACATGTCGGTCATGGTGTTGGAGAGCAATTGGAAGGAGTCCGTGCGCCTGACCTCGTAACCCCTGATCAGCATCTCCTCCCTTGGCCATATCACCCGGCCGACGTAGCGCTTCTTCGCGCCGTGGCTGAAGAAGGAGGAGAGGGCAGTCTCGAACTCCAGCTCGGCTCCCTCCCTGGTGAACTCCTCTGCCAGGGAGTCGCCGAAGTCGAGGGTCGTCTGCTTGGCCTCCTCCCACGAATCGAGGTCAGCAGCGTCCTTTGGCCGGTTCATCGGGGCCCCGGACTTCACCGGGGCCCGGACGAAGATGGAGTCCGTGTCCGAGTATACCACGGAGTGCCCGTCCGTCTCGACGCGGGAGATGATGCCCTTGATGTTGTGCCGGGCCCACTCGGTTATGCTGGCCCCGAGGCTCGGGTGGGTGAATCGGTAGAAGTTCGAGGCGAATACGCCGTAGAACGAGTTCATCAGTATCTTGACTGCGTACTGGAGCTGGTCCTGAAGGAAGGCCTCGGCCTCGTTGCCCTCCTCGTTCGCCTTCGCGAGAGCTGCCTTGTGGCGGTCCCTGCTCTCCATCAGGCCCTCCAGGAGCTGGGGGATCAGGCCCAGCCTCTCCTCCTTCGAGATGTACCGGGTCTTGGTCGTGGGGGAGACGTTGTGCGAGGTGTCCTCCCTATCGCCCCTCACCAGAGTGGTCGAGCATATGTTGTTCGAGATCATTATCGAGGGGTACATCGACTTGAAGTCGAGCACGACCACCCACGGCTCCACGCCCGGCTCCACCTCGTGGACGTAGCCGCCGGCTATCTTGTCCTGCTTCCTCGGCCCCTGGTTGGTGTTGGGGACCGCGAACCCCCTCCTGTCTGCCATCCGTATCACGAGCGAGTCGATCCAGCGGCTCGTGGTGCTGGTCGCCGCTATGTCGACGGTGGTGAGCGACACGGATGCGAGTGCCTCCTTGCGTGCGATGGACTGCATCTTGTCGAGTATGTCCAGCGGGAGGACCGTGTCGCGCACGCAGTACTCCAGTACCTCGTCGGGCCTGGCGGCCCACTCCTCGTCCATCCTGCTGGCGTCCACGTCCATCTTCTGCATCTCCTCGTCGTCGGGCCAGAGGAGACGTGAGACGTAGCGCAGGGACTCCCTCTGCGGTCTCAGGGTCTGCCGAGCCTGCCACCATGCGTCGAGCGGGATCCTGCCCTTGATCGTCCAAACCCTGTTCTGCTCCCTGTTGGGGAATATCCGGCCGGGCTTCCTCCACCCGCGCTTGGTCTCGGCGTCGTTCAT
>PYIL01020669.1_pt1 | contig 11876 bp, 12 predicted proteins | sample 3578041 | NCBI WGS metagenome assembly PYIL01 (sample SAMN08408023, study PRJNA431606) | Marine metagenome isolate SA_KN192-05_S13_150m, whole genome shotgun... | biome: marine; feature: oceanic pelagic zone; material: water; isolation source: 150 m water sample, 0.2-0.8 um fraction ... | reverse complement strand
CTCCGGTCCGTCGATCAGGCCACAGGCGTACCAACCGGGGCTGCCCTCGAAGGTGATGTTGCACCTCTTGAGGATCCCCACGCCAAGCGAGTGCTTGGAGCCCGGGTTCACGATGGTGACGTTGTTGACGCCCTCGTCGTAAACGATGCGCTTCAACTCCAGGTTGATCTTCCGGGTCGTGAGGTCGGTGGCGTCAATGACAGCGCTATCGCCGTCGATCTCGGCCGTCATGGGTGGCTCGGGATCTGGTTCGACGAGACCACGAGCGTCGTAGACGACGCCGCTCTTGGTGTTCATACCTGCCATGTCAGAACCTCTCGCTCGAACGGATCGCGACTCTGAACCTCGCGACCCATAAGGGCCCGGATAGCGATCTCTTCGGAGGCCATGACGACCAGGTCGTCGGTCTCCATGAGTACCAGCGGCTTGGCCGCCATCTCGTCCTTGGCCACTCCCAGTTCGTTGCCGGTGGCAACCAGGTAGGTGAACACGCCGTCGAAGTCATCGAGGCTGAGCTTCATGGCCGTCTCTAGCGGCACGCCGTTCTCCAACTGCTGAGCCAGGTACACGGCGATGATCTCGGAGTCACACTCGGACTGGAACCTGTGGCCCATGCGTTCGAGGCGCCGGCGCCACACGTGGTAGTTGGTGAGCTGACCGTTGTGCACCACGGAGACGTCAGCAAACGGATAGGCCCAGTAGGGGTGGGCACTGGCCAGGTCCACGTCGGACTCGGTCGCCATGCGCACGTGCCCGATGCCATGGGTGCCCTTCAGGTTGCCCAACTGATACTGCTCGTGCACCGACTCCGCGTCGCCGAGGTCCTTGACGATCTCCAACGAGTTTCCCAGTGAGAGCACCTCACAGCCGTCGATGTCCTCCAGGTAGTCGGCCAGCGGCTTCAGGTCGCCGCCGTACCGGATAGTGGCCCGGAAGGCGTAGCCACCGGACTCGGTCTGGATAGTGGCCAGGTCTGCACCGACCTTGGCCAACCGGGCCTCGACCTCGGCCCGATTGCGCTCCATCTTCTCGTCCATGCCAAAGCCGCCGACCTCGTTCGGCTCAGCCAACATGAACCGCACGACGACCAGGTCGTCGGGCGGGCCGTACATGGCGTAACCGGTGGAGTCGGGGCCCCGGTGCTTCATGGACTGGAGCATCGCGGTCAACTCGGCGCCAATGTCAGCCGAACCGTCACGATGGATGATGCCGGCGATGCCGCACATAGGAGTCTCCTGATCTCTCGTATCGCTCTGTGGTCTGTTCCGTATGGCTGTGGTCAGGGCCGAAACAGGCTCCCGGGAACTGGCCCTACGGCAGAATGTCGAGGTACTCCTCGACGTCCCAGTCGGTCACGGTGTGCATGAAGCGCTCCCACTCGTCGCGCTTGTAGTGCTCGAACACCTTGAACATCTCACCGGGAAGGGCACTCTTGATGACCTCGTCGGCCCTCAGAGCATCCAAGGCCTCGCCAAGGTTCATCGGGATCTTCTTGACTTCCTTGCCTTCTTCCATGGCCTCGTAGATGTTGCGCTCCTCGGGCGGGCCGGGATCCAGGTTGCGATCCAGCCCGTCATCCATGGCCTTGATGAGGGCCGCGAAGGACAGGTAAGGGTTGACTGCCGAGTCCACGGACCGGTACTCGAAGCGGCCTGGGGCGCTAATTCGCAACGCCGTGGTGCGGTTCTGGAAGCCCCAGTCGGCGAAGACGGGCGCCCAGAAACCGGTGTCCCAAAGTCGTCGGTAGGAGTTGACGGTTGGTGACCCCAAGCAGGTCAGCGCATTGAGATGCTCCATGATCCCACCAATGGCCTTCATCCCAATCTCACCGGGAATCTGCGGGTTGTCACCCTCGGGCATGAACTTGTTCTCGCCACCCTCGTCGGGTTCGCCGGTCCACAGGGAGATGTTGTGGTGGCAGCCATTGGCCGACACACCCACGAAGGGCTTGGGCATGAAGCAGGGGAAGGCACCGAGCTCTCGGCCGACCTGCTTGCAGATCTGGCGGTAGGTGGTGAGCCGGTCGGCGGTCAGCTCGGCCCGGTCGAAGTTGAAGTTGAGTTCGAGTTGGCCCGGAGCGTCCTCGTGGTCGCCCTGGATCATGTCCAGGCCCATGGCCTCGCTGTACTCCACCACCCTGTGGATGAGCGGCTGGAGCTCGGCGAACTGGTCGATGTGGTAGCAGTTCGGCTTGGTCATGCCCTCCACGGTGGGCTTGCCATCGGCGTCGGCCTTGAGCCACATCATCTCGGGCTCGGTCCCGGCACGCAGATGGAGGCCGGTCTTCTCCTCGAAGGCCGCATGGATGCGCTGTAGGTTGCCGCGGCAGTCCGAGGTCAGGAACATGCCACCGTCGACCTCTTCTTCACGCCCCCGGAACAGCGTGCAGAAAACCCGGGCCGTCTTGGGGTCCCAGGGGAGTTTCATAAAGGTGTCGACCTCGGCTACGCCGACCAACTCGCGGGACTCCGGGCCGTAGCCGATGTATTGGCCGTGGCGGTCGACGAACAGGTTGGCCGTGGATCCGTAGACCAACTGGAAGCCCTTATTGGCGATGGTTCCGAAGTGCTTGGCTGGGATGCCCTTGCCCATGATGCGCCCGGTGACGGACACGAACTGGCAGTACAGGTACTGGATGCCCTCCGTCTCGATCTGTTTCTGGACCTCGGCGACCCGCTCGGCGCGCCCCTCAGCCTCGATGAAGGCCTGGATATCGGTCATTGTCTCCCCCTGGCGTCGTTCTGTGCGTTGCGCGTGGCAATCGTTGCAGCTGCGTCCTGCCCGGGCCCACGCATCCCGAACTCGCATACCATACCGATCAACTACACTCACTGCCAGTGAAATCTTCCTCCCCAGGAAACCGCCTCCACACACAGGGGTGGTTTACTCTGGAAGCGCTGGTCAGCACTCCGTTTCGATGCCAAGATCGGGTCGCACCCCGACCAAAACGGGCGAAGAGATGGGGGTCAGGATGACGATCACAACGGCTGAGGGCCCCCGCCTGCTCATGCCGGGCATGGCCAACTTCGAGCCCGGTGTCGAGCGCTACCGGATCACCGGAGGGGCGGTCACCGCGGTACTCCTCGGACCCGGAGACCGCCTGGAGGTCATCGACCCCGAGGGCTGTCAACCGGTCGAGGTGGCGGCCTTCGATCGTGACGGAAGTTCCGACCCAGGTCTCCTCGGCGAGTCGTCGGGCGCTCCGGCGACCGGCATCGCAGCGATCCTGTCCGGAAACCAGAACGACGCTCAGCGGGTTGCCGACGCCCTAGCCGTCAAAGGGATCGATCTCGGATCGGCTACCGCGGTTCACCTGTTTGCCCCCGACTCCCCGGCCGCCGAAACGGCATGGCTGACCGCGTCGGTAGACGTGGTCTGTGTAATCGGTGTACCCGGCTCGAAGATGTCACCCGACGAACAGAACCCGCCGACCGACATCATCACGTTCGTCCACCGGACCACCCCCCCGGCACCCGGCCTGGAGGTCCTCCCCACTCCCTTGGCCGACCAGAACCAGGACCTGCGGGTGCCAGCTGCCACTGCCCGGACCTACGAGGTCAAGGCCGGCGAGTTCATCCAGATCATCGACGTGGAGGGCAGGGAGTGCTCCGACTTCCAATGCTTCGACGCCGACCGACTGGATGGCGGCGTGGAGGCAGCGCTGGACGCCACCATCACCCGCAGCCTGATGGGCGCCAGCTACCCCATGCCAGGCCTCTACGCCAAGTACTACACCCTGGACTTCCAACCCATGGTGGAGGTCGTCCATGACACCGTGGGCCGCCACGACACCTTCAACACCGCGTGCAATGCCAAGTACTACGAGGACATGGGCTACCCGGGTCACATCAACTGCAGCGACAACTTCAACCAGGTCCTAGCGCCCTACAACATCGCTCCCCGACGCGGCTGGGAGGCCATCAACTTTTTCTACAACACCAACCTTGACGACGCGAACCAGATGTACTTCGAGGAGCCCTGGTCTCGTCCCGGCGACTACGTCCTGTTGCGGGCACTGACTGACCTGGTTTGCGTCTCGTCGGCCTGTCCGTGCGACATCGACGCCGCCAACGGCTGGCAACCCACCGACATCCATCTCCGCGTCTACCCGGCGACCAACACCTTCAAGAAAGCGACGGCCTTCCGCATGTCTACCGATGCCGACCCTGAGCTGACCAAGGAGACCGGCTTCCATGCCCGGACCTCCGCTCTGACCCGAAACTTCACCGAGTACGCCGGCTATTGGTTGGCCAACAGTTACACCGGACACGGAGCCATCGACGAGTACTGGGCCACCCGCCAGAAGGCCGGGATCATCGACCTGTCTCCACTCCGCAAGTACGAAGTCACCGGACCCGATGCCGAAGTCCTGCTTCAGACTTGCGTGACCCGCAATATCCGGAAGCTGGCCATTGGCCAGGTCGTTTATACGGCCATGTGCTACGACACCGGCGGCATGATCGACGACGGAACGGTGTACCGACTGGGCCAGGACAATTTCCGTTGGATCGGTGGCTCAGACGCCAGCGGCCTGTGGTTGCGCAAGCAGGCGAAAGAACTCGGACTCCACGCCTGGGTCCGAGACTCCACCGACCAGCTACACAACGTGCAGGTCCAGGGACCTCTCAGCCGGGAGATCCTGTCCGAGGTGGTCTGGACCCGACCCGACCAGCCGACGATCGAGGAACTGGGCTGGTTTCGACTGTCAGTAGCCCGTATCGGAGACGAGCACGGCACCCCGGTCGTGGTGTCGCGTACCGGCTACACCGGTGAGCTGGGTTTCGAGGTGTTCTGTCACCCATCGGACGCCGAAACGGTGTGGGACGCCATCTGGACCATCGGCCAACCAAAGGGCCTCACCCCTCTCGGGTTGGAAGCCCTGGACATGCTGCGGATCGAGGCCGGCCTGATTTTCGCCGGCTACGAGTTCTGCGATCAGACCAACCCGTTCGAAGCCGGCATCGGCTTCACCGTGCCCCTCAAGACCAAGGAGGACGACTTCATCGGTCGCGATGCCCTGGTCCGGGGCAAGGAACACCCCCAGCGCACCCTGGTCGGCCTGGAGTTATCCGGCGATGATCCGGCCGGAAACGGCGACATGGTCATGGTCGGCCGCCAGCAAGTAGGCACGATCACCAGCGGGACCCGCTCCCCCATACTCGGTAAGAACATCGCCCTGTGCCGGATGGCCGTGGAACACGCTGAGATCGGCACCGAGGTGGAAGTAGGGAAGATGGACGGCCACCAGAAGCGCCTCCCAGCCACTGTGGTGCGGTTCCCGCACTACGACCCGGATAAGGAGCGTGTGCGGGCCTGATCCTGTGACCTCGACCGTTGTACGGTCGAGGTCCTCAGGCTGCGAAGGAGGCCCGGAAGAGGTCCCGGTCGACCTCGCTCGGCCAGGAGTTCCCGAGCAGTATTCCGGCGGCCAACTCGCCGAGGGCAGGAGCGCACTTGGCCGCGTAGCCGTTGCCGCCGATGCAGCAGAAGACCCGGTCGTCCAGCGCGTCGATCATCGGGTGCCCGGTCGGCGTGTAGGTAGTAACACACGAGGTCATCCACCGGTCGAGCCACCGTAGGCCGGGAAGGAGGCCACCGATCGTCCGGTCAAGGCGGGCAGCAAACGTCGGGTCGCCGTCGGTCCGATACCAGGCCGCCAGATCAGTCGCCGATACCCGCACATGGTCGTCCTGGGGCTTGCCGACTTTCAGAACAGTCCGGCCCCGGGGGTCGACGATCGGTGGGGTGAGGTAGAAATCCTCATCTGGATCGGGGCTCTTAGCGATGATGCTCGGCATCCCGGCCAGGCGAGCCGCCTCGTCATCGTCCAACTGGATATACCGCTGGGTGTGGAGGGCATATTCGACGTCCAACCCGGCCGCCGGCGTCTCACCGAAGCCCGAGAAGGCACCGGTGGCCAGTAGCACCCGGTTGCCAACCACCGTTTCGGATTCTGTCCGGACCTCCACGGCCCCGTCGACCGAAACCACCGAGCCGACCAGCGCGTCCAGGACTGTCGCCCCGGCGGCCTCGAGCGCCGCCTTCTCGGACCGCACGTAAGCCCGCGGATCTACCCAACCAGCCGGGGCTGGCTCCCACAGTGTTTCCAGTTCCTCGGGCAAGAACAGGTAGGGCATAGCGGTCATGGTGTCCGCCGCGTTCCGACGAATGCAGCCCAACGAGAACCGGCGGTCGGCGGCGACCAAAGCCTCTAGGCCATCGGTGGCCTCTACCCAGAGGTGCCCGACCCCGTAAACGGTCTGGATTCCGGTGCGTATCGCAAGGTCGGCGAATTGAGCGGTCGCTCGGTGCCCCAGCCAAGCCCGGACGGGATCGGGATCGATAGTCCGGCTGACCCGGCCGATGTCGTGATGGCTGGCGAAAACGCCGTCGTGCACCTTGGGGTCATCCGGCTCAGCCTCACCGACCAGGGCCACTCCACATCCGCCGTCGGCCAGGTGTCGGGCAGCCGAAGCACCGAGCATGCCCGCCCCGACCACCACGACGTCGTAGGAACCGGGGGTCATGCGACCGCCCTCGGGCGGCACGCCGAACTCACCTCTCAGCGTTCTCTCGGATCTCAGCCAACAGGTTCCACACCAGAAAAACGACAGCCACCGTCGCCGCCAGAGCGCCCAACAGGGGGCCCAGGCTTCGAAGGCCGTCGCCTCCGTCGAGCAGCTGTCGCCACAGCACAGCTGCCGAAAAGCCGGCCGCAAACCACGACAGGCGCTTACGAAGACGGATCAACACGATGGTTGCCACCGCCGTAAGGACAACCAACTGCCCCTGGCCAACCTGAATTCCCCGCAGGGTCTGTCCGTCCTCAACCACCCAGGGCAAGAACAGCGAGATGACGATGACGGCGGCGGCGACCTCCGCAACTCGGAGGCGCACCGCCGCCGGCATCTAACTGCTTCTTCTACTTCTTCTACTGTTCGCCTGGAGTTAGCAGGACATCGCCCAGGTCACGTCGGGATCGCACGTGGGGCCACTGACGACGTTCACGGCGATGATGACAAACACGATGCACGCAAGGGACAAGAGCAGCATCCCACGCTCATAACTCTTCTTATGCGTGTGGTTCTCAGGAAACTCGACCTGCTTACCGGCCATCTCACTCACCTCCCATCGGTGCACTCGGTGCATTCTTGGCGGCCAGACGAGCGGCCGCGTGGTTGAGGTTCTGATCCTCACTCCTGATGATGTAGACGAGGCTCAGAACGAACGCTGCAATCCCCAGGGCCGTGAGCACGAAGATCGCGCTCTCGTTGTCGGCCCAGGTGTAGATCGCACCGTTCGCTTCGAGTGCCTCAGCCCAATCGGCATACGGAAAGGTATCCATATTTATTCACACTCCTTTTCAGACTGAATTTTCGATGTCGTTCTCTGCCAACTCACGTAGGGCCTTCGACTTACGAGTCGCCCAGATGCCCGCCGCCAAGACGACGGCGTACATCAGTGCGATGGCCCCGATGAGTTCAAGCATCGATCAACCTCGGATGAGTTGATTGGCCGCTTGGGCGAGCACCGGTCCTGCCGATACTTCGCTGCCATCGGCTTCCACAATGACCTCGTCGCTAGCGCCGAAGTCCGGGTAGAAATCGCCACCGAACTCGGCGACGTCGAGACCTTCGAGCTCGACCTCAGGTGGTACGCGGAGCAGGTTCCCCTGCTTGAGCAACCACGAGATGATGTAACCGGAGAGGAAGGCCAAGGGCAGAAGGGCGGCGATGCCGACCAGCTGGCCGAGGATGGTGACATCGACCTGGTTTCCGGCGCCGGAGGCGGCGGGGTAGCCGCTGGCAAAGATGCCCATGAGCAGAACACCCAGGAAACCGGTCCAGCCGTGGACGGCGACCGCCCCGACGGCGTCATCGACCCGCATCTTCTCCTGCTGCCAGGTGCCGATCCACACGGCAAATGCCGCGCCCAGCATGGCCAGCAGGTAGGTCAGCGACGGCGCGTAGACGTCCGCACCGGACGACACGGCGATCACACCGGCGAGACCTCCTGAAAGGGTCCAGAACGGATCACCCTTCGAGCAGATGTATCCGCTCATGAAGCCACCAGCGAAGGCGACGGTGATCGTGAACGTGATGGCACCCAGCGTGGTTGGGGTGTAGTAGATGGTGTTCCAACCCGGGGCCTCGCCCGGCAGCACTGCCAGACACGCCGCGTAGAACGCGTAGAACGCCGTGAAGATGATCATGAGGCCCATGAGGGTCATGTGGAGGTTGTGGGGCTTGAAGGCCCGCGCCCCTCCATTGTCATCGAAGGCGCCAATCCGTGGTCCGAGGTTGAACAACACCCCAAGAGCGAAGAGCCCGGCGATTCCGTGCACCACACCCGAGGCGGCAAAGTCGTGGTAACCGAAGTGGATTACCAACCAACCGTGCCAGCTCCAACCCCAGGCGGCACCAAGGATCCAGACGAACGCACCGAGAAACACGGTGAGCACCAGATACGCCGATACACGGATGCGCTCAATGGTGGCACCCGACATGATCGATCCGGTAGTCCACGAGAACAGCAGGAATGCCGCCCAGAAGACAGCCAAGACATGGTCGCCGATGTTCGGACCCATGAACTCGCCCCATGGGTTGGCCAGCGTGCACTCTCCGCCGTGGAGAGCATCGCCGACATTCGGGATGAACCCCCCTGGCATGCACCAGTAGGCCCACCAACCGGCGTAGTAGAACGCCGGCGTGACGACCGCGATGGTCATTATGTTCTTGATCGCCGTCGACATGACGTTCTTACGTCGGCTGACTCCGGCTTCGTAACACATGAAGCCCACATGGAGGAACCACATGAAGACCACGGTGACGAAGTAGTAATTCTCAATGAAAAGGTCATCGCCCATCATCGTGCCAACACCCCCTCACCGGGACTCGTTACGGGCATGGACATGGTGGTGTCTCCCCCCATTGCTTGTTGGAAACGCGGCTCACCAATGACTCGGCTACCAGTCTCGGTACCCTTCGACATCGGGATCGCCGGCATGACGAGCGTCACAGTAACAGGACTGGAACATCCTTGGTAGGAAAACTTTCCCCCTGCGGGGAAACCTTTTCCCAGTCGTGGCCTCATCGGATCAGGGTGGAAACGGCCCCCGAAACACCCCGGTAATCACTAGCCCCAGAATGGCGGGATCAGGGGTCGCTGTGGATCTTTAAGACCTCGCCGGTGTCGGCATGGACCTCGACCGCCGTCCGACGCTCGAACCCGCCCTCGCCATCTTTAGCCACGATCCAGAACGTGACCGCCCACACGGGCTTCGGTGGGTACCCCTGCCGACCCAGTTCGGCGTTGAAGTGCTCGGGCTCGAAGTCAATCTGTGCCCGGGCGATACGGACCGCCTCGTCACCAGTGACATCGGTACGGCCTAGGCAACCACCGAGGTAGCCAACGACCACGACGATGGCTAGGCCAGTGAACATCTTTGCCGGCATGGACCACTGGCGAATCGACTTCATCAGGATTTCCGTTCCCGATTGGCTACCCAGGCTCTCAGCGCCAGATAACCCAAGACGTGGGTCATACCGACCACCGAGGCCCACCAAAGGGTCGTTCTGCGGTCAAATTTTTGTTGACGGGCCTCCCAGACAGTGAGTCCAAGTGCGGCGATCAGCAGAACAAATAGAACTGCGCTGTTATGGGCTCCAAGGAGCCAGAGGATTCCCACAGGTCGTTCTATTCCGGGACCGGGAAGACCTTGACCGACATGAAGCGGACCGGGAGGTCGACCAGGGCAACCGGCCCGTGGGCCACCTCGCCGTGGATCTGGATGGTGTCTCCGGCCCCCAGGCGATACACCTTGGGTCCGTACCCGTAGTCCATCGATCCCTCCAAGATGTGGAGAAACTCCACACCCTCGTGCTGGAACAACGGGAACACGTCATCGCTGGCCTCCAGCGTCACCATCATCGGCTCGATGATCCGGGTCTTGCCCCGAAGCGACCCCAGGTCCTCATAGATGTGACCCGGCCGACTGCCCTCGTGGAGGATCTCCATTCGCTCGTCGGCCCGCACGATGACCACGTCATGCTCCTCGTCAAGGCCACGAAAGAAGGCCGTGATGGGCACCTGCGCAGCGTGAGCCAGCCGGGTCAGCGTAGAAAGGCTGGGTGACGTCTGGCCGTGCTCAATCTTGGACACCATGCCAAGCGAGATCTCGGAAACCTCAGCGAACTGGGCCATGGTGAGACCAAGCGCCCGTCGGGCGTCACGGACCCGCTCACCTACCACCCGACAGACATCATCGGAGGAAAAGACGTGCCCGGTTCCTGCTTCGGTGATGGCCATCGTTCGTCACCCTTCGCCGGACCGTCGCCCGGGGCCCTGCTCGTTCCGGCCACCAACCAGAAACCTTGGCCCCGATGACACCTAGGAACCACCACGGTAGCGGTAACGCCCCTGAGGGTGAAAGCCGGGAACGCGAGTCCAACCGTCGCTCTTAGGCTCCGGGCCGTGCCGGACGTGGTGGTGGTCGGAGCAGGGGTCATGGGAGCCTCCGTCGCCCTTGAGTTGCAGAGGTCCGGACGGACGGTGGTCGTGGTCGACAAGGGGGCCGCCGTCGGCAGCGGTTCCACCAGTTCCAGCTCGGCGGTAGTGCGGTTCAACTTCTCGACCCTGGCCGCCGTCACCGCGGCGTGGGAATCGGCCCACCGGTGGGAGGCGTGGGCCGACCACCTCGGTCTGGTCGACGATGCGGACGCCAGCGGGGGATCAGGCCCGCTGGCCAGGTTCGTCCGGTGTCCGATGCTGTTCCTGGAACCCCCGGGTTTCCCCCGGGCGGACGCCACGATCCTGCTTTCCACGGTCGGTGTGCCGTACGAGGTCCTCGACGAGGGCGAGCTCCGCCGCCAGTTCCCGGCACTAGACACCGGCCGCTACCACCCACCCCGCCGACCAGACGACCCCCGGTTCGGCCTTGGACCGTTTGGCCGGCTCGACGCCGTCCTGGTCCCCGACGGCGGGTTCATCGATGACCCCCGGTTGGCAGCCGCCAACCTGATGGACGCCGCCTGCCGGTGCGGGGCAGAGGTCAGGCTGAGGACCGAGGTGGTAGCCGTCGAGACCAACTCCGGAAGGACATCTGGAGTCCGCCTAGCCGACGGCACCACCTTGGACGCTCCGGTAGTAGTCAACGCCGCCGGTCCGTGGAGTGCCCGCCTGAACGTCCTAGCGGGAGTAGTCGACGATGGCGTGGTGCCCACCAGGCCCCTACGTCAGGAGGTTCACGTGGTCCCGGCCCCGGTGGGCTTTGGCCTGGACGATGGGGGTGCCATGGTCGCCGACCTGGACCTCGGCTACTACACGCGCCCGGCGCCTGGCGGCACCCTTCTGGTAGGCGGGGTCGAACCGGACTGCGATCCGCTGGAGTGGGTAGACGATCCCGACGACGTGGCACCCACCCCGACCGTGCCCTGTTTCGAGGCCCAGGTGTGGCGTCTGGCCCGCCGCCTTCCTAACCTCGCCGTCCCCCACCGTCCTAGCGGTCTGGCTGGCGTCTACGACGTCACCCCGGACTGGATGCCGATCTACGACCGCACATCGCTGAATGGCTTCTACGTGGCTATCGGTACGTCAGGCAACCAATTCAAGAACGCACCGCTGGTCGGCCAGATCCTCTGTGACCTAGTCGACGCCTGTGAGGCAGGCCACGATCACGATGCCGACCCGGTGATAACCAACTGCCACCGAATCGGCCGCCCGCTAAACCTCGGCGCCTTCTCCCGGTTGCGATCCATGACGGCGACCACTGGAACAGTGATGGGATGACTGACCAAGGTCCGTTACCGGCCTGCGTTCTGGTGGTCCGAGTAACGCCGAAGTCCCGTAGTACCGATGTGCGGATCACCGACGGCGTG
>PYIL01011693.1_pt1 | contig 11897 bp, 11 predicted proteins | sample 3578041 | NCBI WGS metagenome assembly PYIL01 (sample SAMN08408023, study PRJNA431606) | Marine metagenome isolate SA_KN192-05_S13_150m, whole genome shotgun... | biome: marine; feature: oceanic pelagic zone; material: water; isolation source: 150 m water sample, 0.2-0.8 um fraction ... | reverse complement strand
CATGCATTTTGTGCTGATATGCCGCAAGCGGTAGAAGAATTCAGAACTAGATTTGATCTGTCACGGGATGTTCTAAATGGGGTTGGTATAGCACCAGATGATTATGAAATGGCAATACGTTTTACAGAAGATTTCTACAATGAAAACAAAGATTTGATTGGTGAAATGGTCAAAAAAATCGGAAAGCCAGTTCTTATTGAAATGTGGAAAGAGCGATTTTTTTATTTTGTTCTAAAATGGGAGTTTAATTATATTGATAATTCTGGAAAGGCATCAGCATTATCAACTGATCAGATTGATGTAGAAAATGGTAGTCGTTATGGAATAGAATTTGTAGACGAGAATAATACACCAAAAAATCCTATTATTTTACATAATTCGCCTAGCGGTGCTATAGAACGAGTGATGTATACATTATTAGAAAAAGCAGCTACTGACTCTAGAGAAGGTCGTAAACCACAATTACCATTATGGCTTGCACCCACACAGGTTAGAATTATACCATTGAAAGATGAATTTTTGGACTTTAGTGAAAAATTGTCAGAAAAACTATCTAATCAAAAAATTAGGGTAGACATCGATGACAGAAATGATACTATAGGAAAGCGAATTCGTGATGCAGAAAAGGAATGGATCAAATACATACTAGTGATAGGTGAACGTGAGGTTGGCTCAGAAAATCTTAGTATACGTGAAAGAAATGTCAGTGATGTGAAAGAAATATCATTTGGCGAATTTGTTACAGAGATTCACTCTCAAACAGACGATAAGCCATATTCCTCACTTAATGTCCCTTTGTTACTCTCAAAAAGACCAGTCATTCAAGTATGAGTTTATCTAATAGGACAATTTGAATCTGAGATAAGATGAGTTACGCAGATTTGTATTTGACACAATCACCATTGATAATTTCACCTAATAATGATTCAACACCAATTACTACTATTTTTGGGGTTCCATTTGATTCAACACATTCTTACAAACCAGGATGTAGATTTGGTCCTGATGTTATACGTGATGCATTTAACAATATAGAAATATTTGAACCTGATCTTGGCGTAGATTTAGAAACTGTAAACATACAGGATCTAGGAAATATACAGCACACTGTAGTTGCAACGGAAATGCTTGATATGGTAGAGAAAACCACAAAAGAACTACAAAAAAATAAGAATCAATTAATAATTTTAGGTGGTGAGCATCTTCTTACATATGGCACATACATGAGTTTTCCAAAAGAGACCGGTTATGTTGTTTTTGATGCACATTATGATCTACGTGATGAGTATGCTGATACCAAATTAAGTCATGCAGCATATCTGAGACGAATTGTGGAAAAGCGAGGTGCTGAAAATTTAATTCATGTTGGGGCACGTGCTTACGTCAAAGAAGAATTAGAATTTTTACGGGAGCATAATATCAAAACCATCACAAATCAACAGATTCGAGATGGTGATGGTCCTAAATTACTCAATCAAATGACTGAAAATTTTGATAGTGTTTACACAAGCATTGATTTGGATGTTCTAGATCCTGCATTTGCACCAGGTGTTGGAAATCCAGAGTCTGTAGGAATAACATCTCGTGAATTATACGATATGATAAGATCACTTCAGGAAAGAAACATTGTATCTGCTGATATAGTCGAACTAAATCCATCATTTGATAATGGTTCTACTGCGTCACTTGCAGCAAAAATGATTTCAACAATAATTGCAATGAATTATGCTAAACAATCTTAGAGAATCATTAAAGCCTGTACCCGAAAAAGTAGGGAAAACATTTGCAGCTACTGGTTTATCACCAAACACTTTTACCGTAATTGGATTAGTTTTTGCATTCATTTCATCAATAGTTTATGGATTAGGTTATGAATATTCATTGATAATTGCAGGAATAATTTTACTTGTTTCAGGATTTTTTGATATAGTTGACGGTCAGGTAGCACGCTACGCTAATAAGATGTCTAAAAAAGGCGGATTCTTAGATTCAATATTTGATAAGATTGCTGAAGTAGCAATATTTTTTGGCATTCTAGTTGGAAATTATGCAGAGCCATACCTTGTATTTTTGGCAATCACACTATCATTATTGGTGAGTTATACACGCGCAATAGCAGATTCTACTGGAATCAAAATGCAGGGAATAGGAATTGGTGAACGTGCAGAAAGATTACTTGTGATTGCTATCATAGGTATGATTGGATTTATCGAAATAGCTGTAATCATAGTGATAATAATAGCATCAATAACACTGGCACAGAGAGTTGCAGTTCTGGTAAAAAACAGATAGGCTATCGTAGTTTAGTATGTTGACGTCTTTGAGACGCAGATCGAATTTTTAACACTTTGAAGTGTATTGCACATGAAATGCAATACCATTTTGTAATTTTTGGTGCAGATATGTAAGCACCTTGTGCACGTAATTCTTTTGCTAATTGATGTTCAACTAGACTAAGTCTTGAAGTGACTTTTTTTGCTTTATCTTTTGGAACTGTACCACCACAGTTTACGCATTGAATAGTTCCAGATGAGCCTTTTCCACCTTTTCTTCTACCTCTACTAGCTCGTTTTAATGGCATGAATCTTATCTGAATATTCTATATATAAATGCGATATGATAATTTGTAAAAAAATTTATTATCCAATAATATACGCAGATCATGAAAGGTATGTGTCATGCCTGTTTAAGATCAAATATCGATATTGAAGTAATACATGGAAAAATATTATGTAAAGAATGTCATCAGAAAAATGCAAAAAACTAAATCAATACAGATTATCGAATTAATATGAGAGTTGGGGTATATTCACACTGTACAATTGATACCATAATATTTGACGATGACATGTATGAGGTTCCTGGAGGACCTGCTTGTTATTGCACATTAGCTGCACGGAATCAAAAATTTGATGTCAGTCTTGCGACTAAATACGGAGAAGATTTTCCCCTAATAGAATTTTTGCAAGGCAAAAAAATTAGTATGGAAAATAAACTCTCTGATAAAAACACTACCAGATTTAAAATAGTTTTAAACAATTCTGAAAGAGAATTATTCATTCAGAATAGATGTGAGTCATTAGAGTTTATTGATGAAAAAACTGATGGTGTTATAATTAGTCCAGTTTATGATGAGATTTCTAGTGAGTTATTTGAAAAAATTAAACAGTCAGTAGATTTTACAATATTAGATCCACAAGGATTCTTACGCCAGCATGATTCAGAAAATAAAATTTCACTTAAAGAAACAAATCTTGCCTTAGACGGTATTTCCACAATAAAAGTTAATTCTGATGAACTCTTTGCACTTACTGGTACTAGTGGCGATAATGCGCTACTAACATTACAAAAAAATGGGGTTGAAAATGTTATTTTAACAAATAAACAGGAAATTTCATTGTTGGTAAAAGATAAGGTTTACTCAATAACATTACCGAATTTAGAATTATTTGACACTACAGGTATAGGTGATATTTTCTGTGCGACTTTTTGCTGCACGATGTTACGAGAAAAAGATTTCTTATGGGCATTGTCATTTGCTGGCGGTGCCGCTCAGGCTGCACTTGAGACAAAAAAATTTGGACTAGATAAAATCCCACGAATGGGTGCAGTCGAAAATAATGCTTCTTATTTTTATAATATGGTGAAATTCAGACAGATCTAACATATATTGTAGTTTGGGAGACTGATTATCCATGCTTGTTGGTATATTTGGTAGTGGCCTTAGTGATTCATCGTTAACATATCTTAATCAGATATTAAACGAACATGAAATTAATCATTTTAATTTAAATTCAAAGACTAAATCTAAAAAAGCTGACTGTGTTCTTGTGTTTGGTGGAGACAAGGGCGTACGGAATTATTTTCATAGAACATTTGATTCTTCTATTCCAGTACTAGGAATAAATGAATCAGAGTCGGATGGATTTCTAGCCCAGATTGATCTAAAACAATTTTCAGCATATGCAAAAAGATTGAAAAAAATGGATTTTCGTGTAGAGGAGGTGACTAGACTTGGCGTAAAGATTGATGGAAAGAATGTATATCCTGTACTAAATGATGTTGCAGTTTTTCCATCAAAGAGTGCCATGTTGATGGAGCATGTATTACGTGTAAATGGGGATGAGGTGTGGCATGATAGTAGCGATGGAATTATAATTTCAACACCTATAGGTTCGTCAGCATATTCAATGTCCGCAGGTGGACCAGTAATATTCCAGGACTCATCTGTTTTTGGGATAATATCTGTTAATTCGTTAGATATTATCAGACGTCCGCTTATAGTTTCAAATAACAGTGTAATTGAAATTGATGAGATTTCAGCTAGACTTTATTGTGAAGTCGTACTAGATGGCTTAGATCGTTACAAGGTGAATAAAGTGGTTGAAGCTACAAAATTTGTACCATCTGCAAAAATTGTTCGTTTAACCAAAGACACCACTGCAATATCAGCACTTGCTAAAAAAGTTAAACTTGCAGAGGATCTGTTTAATATGCCTCCAAGTTCTAAATTACTACTAAAAACTTTAGAGTATGAGGGTTCAATGACACAGAAAGAACTAGTGTCCAAAACACTACTACCTGATAGAACTGTAAGGTTAGCTATGAGTCGATTGTTACAAGAAGGTATAGTCAAGCGAAAGACGTCAATAAGAGATTCAAGACAGAAAATTTACGAGATTTCAAAAATAGATTAATTTTGTCCAGATGCAGTTATGAATGCCTTAAACATCTGTTCTGGAAATCCAGGCCTACTATCAAACTCGGGATGATATTGCACACCAATGAAGAATTTATGTGATGGAATTTCTAGTATTTCCATTCTCTTTCCACCATCACTTTCACCAGAAAATACCATGCCGTTTTGATTAAACTGTTCGAGATATTTTTTATTAAATTCGTATCTATGGCGATGTCGTTTAGAAATTAAATCAGATTGATAGATCTGGTATGCATTGGTTTGTTCGCTTATGTTTATTTCGTTTGCACCTAATCTAAGTGAACCACCCATATCAGTGACTTCATCTTGCTCAGGAAGTAAATCAATTATTGGATGTTCTACTTTGTCGTTAATTTCAGTAGTGTTAGCATCTGTTAAACTACAAACATTTCTTGCAAATGATATAGCAGCAAGTTGAAAACCAAAACAAATACCCAAGTATGGGATATTTTTTTCACGTGCAAAATTTGCTGTATTCATAATTCCCTCGGAACCTCTAGTACCAAATCCACCTGGAACCAAAATCCCATCATGTTCTTGAAGACTGTTTATGTTACCATTTAGAGTCTCTGAATCAATCCATTCTATATCAATGGGTCTACCTATTGATGCACCTGCGTGTTTTAATGCATGATTTACACTAACATAGCTATCAGCTAACGTCACATATTTTCCAACCATTGCAATCTTAATCGGTTCACCATTTGGGTTCATCGAATTAACAATCTCATTCCACTTATCCCAGTTTTTTGATGCGTTAACATATCCAACTTTTGCAAATTTCTTAAAAATCACATCAACTAATCCTTGTTCAAATAGTGCTTGTGGAACCATAAAGATTGATTTTACATCATGACACGAGAATACGTCCTTTGTTGTGACATTAGTAAACATGGAAATCTTTTGTTTTGTTTTATCTTGCAGTGGCGATGAACATCTAACACAAAGTAAGTCTGGCTGTATACCAATTCTTCGTAGTTCTTGTACACTATGTTGTGTTGGTTTTGTTTTTTGTTCGCCAACAACATCAAGTGATGGAGCAAGCGTGACATGAACAAAAATAACATTTTCAGGACCTTCTTCAACTTTGATTTGTCTTAGCGCTTCAAGAAATGGAAGACTCTCAATATCACCGACAGTACCACCACATTCCACAATTAAAATATCCAACTGTTCATCTGTAGCGATTGTTTTAATACGATTTTTTATTTCATCAGTGACGTGTGGGATTATTTGTACACACGCACCAAGATAGTTACCTTTTCTCTCAGCTTCTATTACACTAGAATAAATTTGTGCAGTAGTAATATTATGTGATTTTGGTATGTTTTGGTTTAGATATCTTTCATAATTGCCAATATCCATATCACATTCCCCACCATCATCTGTCACAAAGACTTCTCCATGAGCAATAGGATTCATTGTACCTGCATCAAAATTCAAGTACGGATCAATTTTTACACATGAAACTTTTTGATTTGATAATTGTAGTAGTTTTGAAATTGAGGAGGCGACTACACCTTTACCAAGACCGGACATAACTCCGCCTGTGACAAAAATAAACTTCGTCTGCACATAATTGAAAGAATTATCCCATTTTTATTCTATTCGCTCTACCTGGTTTGCCTTTTCAATTTTTTTGTGAATGAGGAAATCTCTTTCTCTAGTTTTGAGATAGGCGTGTTTTCCATAATTTTGATATTCGCACTACCAACTATTACTGCATCTGCACCTATAGAGACATATTTTTTCACATCATTTTCACTCGATATTCCAAATCCAACACCAATAGGTATTGATTTCACATAACGTTTTGTAGATTTTAAGGCATCAATAGTGTATTGATGAATTTTAGTTTGAATTCCCGTGGTTCCAAAAACTGCGACCATATACAAAAATCCAGAAGCCGCTTTAGCAATTTTTAACAGTCTATCCTTTCGTGTATTCGGCGAAACAAGAAATATTGTATCCATATTTTCTGTTTTTGCAGCTGAAAGATAGTCTTTCGCTTCTTCTATTGCCATATCCGGTAAAATCAATCCGTCAATACCAGCACTTTTTGCGTTTTTAATGAATTTTTGATATCCTTTTTTATACAAAATATTAGTGTAAGTCATTAATATGAGCGGTATGTCGGTTTCTTTTCTAATTTTTTCTACAAGTTTGAAAAATTTTTCAATTTTAACTCCATTGTTCAATGAACCAGTACTTGCTTTTTGTATAGTGGGACCATCAGCGATTGGATCAGAAAATGGAAATCCAAGTTCAATAATATCAGCTCCTCCTTTTACAAGACCCCTTATAGCTAATAACGTCGCACTTTCAGATGGGTATCCCATCATAATGTAGGACACTAGTGCTTTTTCCTTTTTAGATTTTAATTCACTAAATTTTTCTTTTATCCTTGACATTTTTTTTCATATACTCCTGTACAATTCCAATATCTTTATCACCACGACCTGATAGCGTGACTACAATTGATTCTGATTTTTTCATTTTTTTTGCAATTTTCATCGCATATGCGATTGCATGAGCAGATTCTAGTGCTGGTATAATTCCTTCGGTTCTTGTAAGAGTTAGAAATGCATTAATCACCTCATCATCAGTGATTGCTTTGTATTTTACACGTCTTTCATCTTTAAGAAATGAATGTTCTGGACCGACACCTGGATAATCTAATCCCGCCGAAATACTGTGTGTTTCTTGAATTTGGCCCTGTTCATCTTGCATCAAATACGTCATCATTCCATGTAAAACACCTTTGGTTCCTACTGAAAGTGGTGCTGAGTGATGGTGTGTGTTTAATCCTTTACCTCCAGCCTCAATACCTATCATTTCTGCCTTGGAATTGATCAATGGATAAAACGTTCCAATTGCATTAGAGCCTCCACCAACACATGCAATTACAGTATCAGGAACTTTCTTCATTTGTTTTTTAATCTCATTACCAATAACTGATTGGAAGTCTCTCACCATTAATGGATATGGATGTGGACCAACTGCAGAACCTAGCAAATAATACGTTGTTTCCACATTTGTAATCCAATCTCTCATTGCCTCATTAATTGCATCCTTTAGTGTTTGTGAACCAGATTTAACAGAATGAACTTTTGCACCTAGTAATTCCATACGAAAAACATTTTGTTTCTGTCTTTCTGTATCTATGTACCCCATGTAAATTTCAGCTTTCAAGTCAAGACATGCACATGCCATTGCTGTAGCCACACCATGCTGTCCCGCACCAGTTTCTGCGATAATTCTTTTTTTGCCCATCTTTTTTGCAAGTAATGCTTGTCCAAGAGTATTGTTGATTTTATGTGCCCCACCATGTAGAAGATCTTCTCTTTTTAGATAGATTTTTGCACCACCAATCTTTTTGGTCAGATTTTTAGCTAAATATAATGGGGTTGGACGACCAGCATACTCTATAAGGAATTTGTTAAGTTCTTTTTTGAATGCAGAATCATTTCGAATCTTCAAATAGCTCTTTTCAAGTTCTTCTATTGCGGGAGCCAAAGTTTCTGGTATGTACTTACCACCAAAATCACCAAATCTACCATCTTTTGGAATTCCAATTTTCATATTGCATTCACCAAATTTTGTACGTTTTGTTGTATATTGTCTGCTTTCATAATACTACTTCCTACTAGATATGCATCAGCATCACATTTATGAAGAAATTGGATGTCTTTTTCTGACTCAATCCCACTTTCAGATATAATAATTTTTGAATGATTGTATCCTTCTAAGATATTTCTAGTTGTATTTAGATCTATTTTCAATGTATCTAAATTTCTATTATTAATTCCAATAATGTCGGCATTAGTGTTGCATGCATTTTCAAATTCTTTCATTGTATGTGCTTCTACTAGTACTTTTAGTCCATTTTTATGTCCAAATTCAATAAATTCTTCCATATCTGGAACCAATTTTTTATCAAAAAGAGATTGTATGAGTAGGAAATAATCCGCACCCATTCTTTTTGCAGCTTCGATTTGTATTTTATGAATTGTTATGTCTTTCATTAGCATTGGGATCTTTGTGGTTTTTCTAACTTGCATAAAAAGTTCAGGGGAACCATCAAACAGAAATGGCTGAGTTAGTACTGATAACGCACATGCTCCCCCATTTACCATTTCCCTAGCAATGTCTACCGGATCTGACACATTTCTAATGTTTCCTAATGCAGGAGATGAAAATTTTATTTCTGTAATTACTGCTGCATGTTTTGCTTTAATTATACGTTCTTTCAAATCAATTCCTGAATTTGGTAAAGGATGGTTAATTTCATAAACATCATTATCGATTGCTTTTTTAGAATTACTAACAAGTTTTTCTAGTATATTTCCCATTCTAACTAATCTCCTCTAGTTTGTTTAATCCGTTGTTTATTTCTGAAAACTGTCTTAATTTTTTAAAGGCACTTCCATTGTTTATTGTTTCTCTAGACAGTTCTAGGCTGTCATCAAATCTGTCACATATCCCACTTACTAAAATACCACCTGCAGCATTTAATATTGTAACATCTTTCATTGTTTTGTTTGATGTATCATTTAATACATTGGTGAATGCATTGATAGCTTCTTGTTTTGTTGAGATTTGTATATCAGATAAACTGCCATTTCTAATATTATAATCTTCTGGGTTAATTACGAATTCTGTAATCTCATTATTTTTTAACATACACACTTTATTTTTTGATGTGGCTGATAACTCATCCATACCATCTTCAGATCTTACTGCAAGAATTGTTTCAGAATTATTCTTCTGCATCATTTTTACAATTCTTTTAATGTAGCCATCTGCAAACACACCTACTAACTGGTGTTTCACATTTGCTGGATTACTTAATGGACCTAAAAGATTGAAAGCAGTTCGTTTTCCTAGAATTTTTCTAGCATTTGCCACATTTTTCATTGCAGGGTGAAATGTAGGGGCAAACATGAATCCTATACCAATATTCTCAATCATATTGACAACTTTTGTAGGATCTGAGCCTAAATCAAAGCCAAAATACTCAAAAATATCAGCACTTCCAGACACGCCTGAAACTGAACGATTTCCATGTTTTGCAACATAACCACCTGCAGCGGCTACAACAAATGATGCCGCAGTTGAAATATTGAATGTTTTTAGATTGTCTCCTCCTGTACCACACATGTCAATAACACTACTTTTACAATTTGGTGATATACTAACTGAGAACTGATTCAATTTGTTGAGCATTGCCAAAAGCTCATCATCAGTTTCGCCTTTTGATGTCAAGTTTTGCAAAAAGTTTGCAATAGTTTCATCCTTGTGCTCACCTTGAAGAATTTCATTCATTGCGGTTGCCATTTCTTCAAAAGACAAACTCTGATTATTTTTCAATGTATCTGTTAATTCATCAAGCATTTTTTACCCTCTTTATGAAATTTCCTAGAATTTTTGTACCTTCATCGGTCAGTATTGATTCAGGATGAAATTGCACGCCTTCAATTAGGTATTCCTTATGACTAACTCCCATAACCTCACCGTCATCCTCTGCTATAGCAGTGATTTTTAGCGAATTAGGAATTATTGTTTTATCACCAACTAATGAATGATATCTAGTTGCTCTAAACGGATTTTTTATTCCATTAAACATTGAATCATCATAATGTTTAACTTGACTTGTTTTTCCATGACGAACGTTTCCTGCGTTGATAACTTTTCCTCCAAAACATGATATTATTCCTTGATGGCCAAGACACACACCTAAGATCGGTGTAGTAGGACCAAGATCTTGTATCACTTCTTTACATATACCAAAGTATCTTTCATCATCTGGCGTTCCAGGACCAGGAGAGATTACTATTGCATCATAACTTCCATTTTTTATCTGATTTATAGTGAGTTGATCATTTCTGATCACATCTGATGTGACACCTAGTTCACCAAGTCTTTGTGCTAAATTGTATACAAATGAATCATAATTATCTATAATCAGAAATTTCATTTTGCTGCCTCCTTAAGTGCCGTTATCATTGCATTTGCTTTATGCTCTGTTTCATCAAGCTCATTTTTTGCAATGGAATCAAAAACTATGCCAGCTCCAGCCTGTACAAATCCTGATTTGCCGTTTGCAAAAATACTTCGAATCGCTATCGCAAAATCACAGCACCCATTAAATGAAAAATAACCTACAGCACCTGCATACGCACCTCTAGACTCTGGTTCTAGCTCATCGATTATTTCCATAGCTCTTACTTTTGGTGCACCAGATACAGTTCCGGCAGGAAACACCGCTTTGAATGCATCATACATGTCAAATTTTGTACTTAGTTTACCAATTACATGCGTGACCATATGTTGTACATGACTGAATTTTTTTACTTCCATCAGTTCTTTGACGTGCACAGTACCATAGTCACAAACTCGACCAATATCATTTCGGCCTAAATCTACAAGCATTGTATGCTCTGCAAACTCTTTTTCATCATTAATTAATTCCTGTTTCATCTCCTCATTTTTTTCTTCATTCTCGGTAATTTTTCGTGTTCCCGCAATTGGAAATGTTTCAATTTGATCATTTGTGACACGAATTAACATTTCTGGACTAGAACCGATTATTGTTTTTTGATCCATTTTCATATGATACAAGTATGGTGATGGGTTTAATGACCGTAGTTTTTGATAAACTTTCAAATAATCACCATCTGCTTCAAAAGAAAACTTTCTAGATAATACAACTTGAAAAATGTCTCCATCATAGATGTATTTTTTTGCCTTATCTACAATATCAGCAAATTCATTTTCATCAATATTACTGGTGATTTCAGAAATCGTAAATTCACCAAAGATTGCCTCAGAACTTTTGATTTCATCAATTCTATTATCTTCATAATAAAAATATAGAGACTTCTTCTGTTTATTGTCAAACAGTATGCCGTCGGTATAAATTCCAAATTCCATTATTGGCTCTTCAGTTAAATGATTTTTTGGAATTTTTTCCCATAATCTGATTGCATCATAGTTTATGTTGCCAACAGCACCACCAAGATATCTATATGTCTGATCAGAGGTTTTTAGAACCATTTCTTTAATTGTGTTTAATGGGTCTAAAGTCATAATCGTCTCAATGGAGCCATCCCTCTTCTGAATTGTGATTTTGTCATAGTATCCTTTGACAATAAATTCAGGATCAACTCCCATGATT
>PYIL01342737.1_pt1 | contig 11911 bp, 11 predicted proteins | sample 3578041 | NCBI WGS metagenome assembly PYIL01 (sample SAMN08408023, study PRJNA431606) | Marine metagenome isolate SA_KN192-05_S13_150m, whole genome shotgun... | biome: marine; feature: oceanic pelagic zone; material: water; isolation source: 150 m water sample, 0.2-0.8 um fraction ... | reverse complement strand
CAGGAGTAGGCGTTCCTCCTAGTCAGGCCGGAGGCCGCTGTGAACTCCGTAACTGTGACGTCCGCTCCGCACTCCCTAGCTAGCAGCCGGTAGGCGAGGTCGGTGACACCTGCCATGGGGGCTAGGAACAGGGGAGGACCCGGTTCGTCCATGATGCCCGGGCCGAGGTGGTCGCCTTTGAGGACGTCGAGCGCTCAGAACGTCGACTCCCAGTCAGCCACGTCCTCGGCAAGCTCCCACTCCATGTCGGTAGATACTGTCCCGCGGGACTTGAGTATCTCTCGAGAGAGGAGCCAGTAGACGAGGGCCAGTGAGCGTCTCCCCTTGTTGTTAGCAGGTAGAGCTAGGTCGACGTTGCGGAGCCTGTTGTTTGCGTCGCATATAGCTACAACGGGTAGGCCCGATTTCACCGCCTCGTTGAGTGCTTGGGAGTCGGCTGCAGGATCGGTGACCATGATGATCTCGGGCTCGATGTACGTCCGAAGTCGGGGGTTGGTCAGAGTGCCGGGGATGAAGCGTCCGACGATGTGCTTGGCACCTATGGCCTGTGCGAACTTGCGAGCTGGCCTCTGACCGTACTGCCTTGCGCTGACAACAAGCACCCTCTGGGACTCGAAGTTGGATAGGAACTTGGCAACGACTCGGATCCTGGAGTCGGTCTGGTGTACGTCGATTAGATGGAGGCCGCTACTGTCCTGCAGCATCGTGTCGAGGAACTGCTTCATGTCCGCAGACTTCTGGTTGGTCCCGATGTGGACAGCGTGTCTTTCGTAAACGTCAAGCGGCACTAGGGGGGACATGCTCTCCGCCATTCGGTTTCCTCAGCAGCGCGGCGACCTGACATTGATTGATAAGCGCTGCGTAGTGACATTGAACGTCGGTCAGTCGCTGTTCAAGTCCGATAGGAAAGTGCATTCCCCTATTTCGTGGGTCTCAGGGAAGCGCACACATGGCTTGGTGATGGTCGCGAAAAGGTCGAAGTGGTCGTGGAATGATAGCTGGTCTACCGGAGCGGTCAATCCGTATCCTCTGGCCTCGACCTCCAGTATCCAGGTACCTTCGATGAAATCTTCTTGGAAGTCGATGCTCTCAAAGGGGTAGTCCTTGGTTGCCTTGACGTGCCAGAACGCGTCCCCTCCCGCGTTCTTGGATCCGGGCTCCCAGAGCCATGCCTCGACGTAGCGAACCTCGTTGGTGTCGTTACCTACCAGCTCCTCGAGAGTCGTTGAGTAGGGGAGCTGTGCCCTGAATGTGATGGTCAGCTCCGAAACCGTCTCATCGAACACCAACTCGGTCTCGTTCTGGTATATCACCGAGTCCAGGGTTGATCCTGTGTCGAACGTCATCTCCCAGCCCACTGTGACCTCCTTGTCTATCTGACTCGGGGGCTCCCTCCAGCTCTCGATGATCTCGCGCTGCATGGATAGGGCCAAGCAGCCAGTGCTCAGCATTGAGAGCAACAGCATGGAGGCAAGGCAGAGTGCCTTCGGGACATTTCCCATGGGCCTCGGAGAGGCCCGTACGTCTTCAACTCGCTTGCTTCCCGGTGCCTCTCGGTACTCATAGGGCACGTCAACGCCGTAGCTCAGTCACCCCTCGTCGTCATTGAGGCAGCACAGCGAGAGGGGATGCGGGCATCAAGACTGCGACGTTAGTTCAGCGGCGTCGGGAGTGAAGCGAGGCGAGGCCGATCATAGATACGGCAGCTAGGAGTTAATTGCTTTCTGCTAGAAACCCATTCCGCCCATTCCGCCCATTCCGCCACCCATGTCGGGCATCGCTGGCGGGTCCTGCTTCTGATCCGGGTCATCTGCGATTAGCGTCTCGGTGGTTAGTACCATCCCTGCGATCGATCCAGCGGACTGAAGGGCGTTCCTCGTCACCTTGGCTGGGTCGAGAATGCCTGCATCAGTCATGTCTACGTACTCGCCGGTGCGTGCGTTGTAGCCGTAGTTAACATCGTCGCTTGACAATATCTCCTTGATGACCGAGTCGCCTTCAGCACCAGCATTCTCGGCAATTTGCCTAGTCGGTGATTCCAAGGCGTTGAAGACTAGGTTGATGCCAATCTTGCGATCGCCCTCGGCGGACTCTGCTAGGTCCCTGAGTGCCTCTCTGGCTCGCAGTAGTGTTACGCCGCCGCCTGGGACGACTCCCTCTGCCATGGCAGCCCTCGTAGCGTTGAGCGCGTCATCCACTCGGGCCTTGGTCTCCTTGACCTCGGTCTCTGTCGCTGCCCCGATTTTCAGCACCGCCACACCCCCAGTGAGCTTGCCAACGCGCTTCTCGATCTTCTCTCGATCCCACTTGCTGGTTGCCAGCTTGGCCTGTCCTCGGAGGACCTCTGCTCGCTCCTCGCTAGCCTTCTTGTCGCCTCCCCCTCCGACGACTGTGGTCTTGCTCTTTCCGACGATCACCCGGTCGGCGCTCCCTAGGCTAGATGGGCCCTGAGTCTTCAAGTCGGCTCCTTGGTCCTTCATCAGTGGCTTTGCACCAGTCAGAACTGCGATGTCCTCGAGCTGTTCCACGATTTCGTCCCCGAAACCCGGGGCCTTGACCGCGACTGCCTTGACGACCTTGCTCACGACGTTCAGAACTAGGGTGGCTAGCGCCTCGCCCTCGATGTCCTTGGCCACGATCAGCAGGGGCCTCTTCTGCTGGACGCTGGCTTCCAGTGACGGCAGCAGGTCCTGTGCGGAGTTGATGGTGTGGTCGGTCAAGAGGATCAGTGGGCTGTCGTGTACTGCCTCTCGCTTCTCACGATCGGTGATCATGTACGGGCTCACGTATCCCTTGTTGAACTCCATGCCCTCGACGACGTTTAACGAAGTCTCGATCGACTTCGCCTCTTCGACAGTGATGACGCCGTCGCGCCCGACCGCGTCTACGGCCTCGGCGATTAGGGAGCCGATCTCCTCGTCGTTGTTCGAAGCGATAGTGGCGACTTGCTTGATGGTCTCACCCGTCTCTACCGGGACTGCACGCTCCTTGAGCGACTCCACGACTGCGTTGATAGCCTCGTCGAATCCAGCCCTCAGCTCGACTGGGCTGGATCCAGACTCCATGTTATCCAGTCCGTTGTGACAAAGGCTCTGTGCAAGCAGGGATGCGGTTGAGGTCCCATCTCCAGCGTTATCCTGGGTCTTGCTGGCCACCTCTTGGATCAGTTTGGCTCCCATATTAGTGAACGGGTCGCCGAGCTCGATGTCCTTGGCAATGGTGACCCCGTCGTTGATTATGGACGGACTGCCCCATGACTTCTCAAGTACGACGGTCCTTGCAGCTGGACCCAGGGTCACCTTGACTGCGTTGGCCACTGTGTCGATTCCTTCCAGCAGCTTCTCTCTTGCCTCTGCTCCGTAGATTATCTTCTTCGCTCCCATGATATCACCCCAGTACCTTGGCCTGGATGTCCTCTTCTTGGATCAACAAGTAATCCTGGCCCATCCACTCCATCTTAGTTCCGCTGTACTGCCGGTAAATCACTCGATCCCCGATTGCGATGCTCTTCGTGTCCGGCCCGACGGCCTCCACGAGGCCCACGTTCATCTTCTCGCGTGCCTCCTCGGGTAGAAGAAGTCCTGACTCGGTCTTCTCCGGGGCGTTCTCCATTGCTAGCAGCACCATTTCTCCTATCGGTTCAATTCCAATTCCCATGAGTATATTCCCTCGCAGTTGCGGGCCTCGCAAATTTTGGACTATTTTAAACTAAACGAATGGAACTCAGCCAGCCTATAGTGCTCTTAGGCCAGATTTGGCATGAGGCTATTCCTCTTCAGTCGAGGAACGTAGGGCGGAAATCGCTGGGTCGAGCAACAATGGGGAGGCCAGAATAGTCAGAATGGTGAGAGCGAGGTAATTCCAGGTACTCTGTGTTACTGAGGACTGGGTACCGGAAGCCAGCAGTTTGATTGAGCCTATCCAGGGAATCTCGGAAGAGGCGATTCCGACAATCCACTCATCCTTGACGGCGAGAACGGGATTGCCGTGCTCCGTGAGGCCGCTTCCCATGCCCTGTCTGTTGGCGGAGGGCTGGTCCAGCATGCAATCGTTGTTGTCCCCAGCGGTCAGGTATCCCTCATGGGAGGGAGTCCAGTGGTCGATCTCCAGATTGTAGCTTCCGCCGTGGTATGGGCACTCGTAATCTAGGGTCCAAGTGATGGATTCGACCCCCAAAAGAGTGGTTCCCGGTACATCCCATCCTCCAGAGCCGTTGGTGACGGCCTTCAGGATTGCCCTGTGAATTACGGGCGTCTGGTCTCCTCCGTTCTTCCTGTAGATGATCACGTCCCCCGGCATGCCGTGCGAGTCGTAACCGAAGTTTTCGCCCTCCGGCTCCGTGGCCTCCGCGAAGGTGACGATGTCGGCCCTGTCACTGTGCATCACAAGCACCAGGTCCCCGGGATCGATCGCCCCCAAGGAGCCGTCGTTGTCATGCATCATCGAAGTTGACTCGACTACAACCATGGGAGGGAACATTCCCGTGGAAATCCACATCGAGCCGAGAATTAGCCCAACGAGCCCAAAAGCCAGCAAGGCCTCCCTAATCCACCACCCTGGCCCTTCCTGATTGGGCTCCGAGTGATTGTCTGGAAGAATGGGGTCTTGGGTTGACACCTCATTCCTCCTCTTCCGAGCCAGAGTCGACGCTCTCCTCGAATGCCCTGGTGGGGGGTTGTGATTCAACCACGTACCTCTTGGGTACTTTGACGCCTAATTGTTCGTAAAGTCCCTTCAGCCTGGACTGGAAGGAGCTGCCCAGCATATCTGCAGCGATCTCGGCCTCCTTCCTCCTGCGGAGGACCTCTGGCCTGGAGTCCAATTCCAGGATATCCTCCAGAATCTGTTTCTGGCCGAGGAAATAGAAGAAGTCTGGTGCAACGAGGAACAGGGCAACGGAACCGCCGAGCAAACCTAGCCAGACAAACGGAATCAGGTTGTCCCTTCCTTCCTGCTCCAAACTCTGCACCCCGTCCATGAAGAACATGAAGACGAAGCAGTAGAGGGTCAGGGCCGAGAAGAAAAGGGTCATCGAAGTGTATGCCCTGAAGTGATATTCGCGCTTCGAATGCCACCATTTCTTCAGTGGACCGGACTGCTTTGGCCTCGCACGCGCCATCTCTATCGGCCCTCGCGCCGCACTCATAGGGTTAGTTACTTTCGTCGCTCGTTTCCCCGTTGATTGCGAGGCGGATGGTTTTACCATATACGGCTCTAGTGTCCATCCATGCCTAGTGCCATCTCCCTTCTGCATCCCAGAGTCAGGATGCTGGTAGAGGACAAAAGATGGGTCCTGACGCCAATCCAGGAGGCTGGGATCCCGGACGTTGTTGGAGGGATGGATAAGCTCCTAATCGCACCCACTGGGAGCGGTAAGACGGAAGCGGCTATTCTGCCGCTGATATCCCGCTCTGTTTCCGAGAGCTGGGGTGGGCTTTCCATTCTGTACATCACCCCCCTGAGGGCGCTAAATCGTGACATCGACAGGAGAGTTGCTGACATGCTGGCCCCATTGAACCTGGAGGTGGGGGTAAGGCATGGTGACACCACGCAGAAAGAAAGGCAGAGGCAGTCCAAATCTCCGCCCAACCTACTCGTTACCACTCCGGAGACGGCGCAGATCATGCTCCTGGGAAGCAGACTCAGGGAGCATCTTGCCGGGGTAAGGGCAATTGTCCTAGATGAGGTGCACGATCTCGCGGGCTCTGAGAGAGGGGCGCAACTTCTGGTCGGGCTTGAGAGGATCAAGGCCCTGGGTAAACGAAAGATTCAGCTGGTCGGACTCTCGGCCACCGTGGGCAACCCACGTGAGGTGGCACGGTGGTTCTCGGAAAGCGCTGAGCCTGTAGTGGGTCCAGCTCCAAGGAGGACCGAAGTCGTTGTCCACAAGGAACCATCCAGTAGAGAGGACGAGCTACTGTCTGTAGAGTGGTCGGTTTCTCCCAACTCAATTGCTGCATTCAGGAGGCTGGCCGGAACTCTGATTGAGGACTCACCAGCCCTTGTATTCGTAAACTCAAGGAGCACGGCAGAGACGGTGGCCCAGAGGCTATCCTCCTTGGCTCCCGAGCTCAGTTTGGGCGTCCATCACGGTAGTCTGGCAGCGGATACTAGGAGGGAGATGGAGGACACCCTAAGGAGGGGCGATTTACACGGGATGATATGCACCAGCAGTCTGGAGCTAGGGATGGATGTGGGTACCATTCGCAGGGTCCATCAGCTTCAGAGCCCGAGGTCCGTCGAGAGGTTGCTGCAAAGGGTCGGCAGAGCTGAACACCGGCTTGGAGGAACCGGACGTGGCGAAATCCTAGCTTGGGAGGTAGATGGGGTCTCGGAGTGCTCGGTAATCGCACGCAGGGCGATGTCCAACGAGCTGGATGGGGTCGAGTGGAGAACCAATCCAAGGGTAGTAGCTGCCAACCAGATGATGCAGATGGCGATTGAGAAGGGAGTGGTTCCCCTCAAAGATGCAACTGAGATAATTCAGAGGTGTTCCATCTTCAAAGATTGGACCCATGATGACACATTGGCCGTTCTGAGGGTCCTAGATGACCGTTGGATGATCAGAGTGGTAGAGAACCCAAGAGAGTCTGACCCCATTTCTTGGCCGGCTAAACTGTGGCGAGCCTTGTCGTCGAAAACGGACGGTGAAGCTCCTGCAGAGAGGCCTTCATGGGATCAGGAAATCTCCGAAGTTAATCGGAAGAAGTGGGCGAGACAACTGCTGAGTGGACTTCCGGAGAGCCTCGAAGATGGTTGGTTCTCACCTTCGGGTCGTCTAGGCAGGACTAGGACGGATCACTTCTCCATGATTCCTGACGAGCTTTCCTATCGAGTCAGGGACGTAGTATCGAGGAGGGTCATGGGAACCGTTGACGAAGCGTTCGTTCTCTCGCTTGGAGGCGATTCCGGTGAGAAGGAAAGAGGGCGTCGATTCGTAATGGCGGGGAGGACCTGGGAGATTGTTGATGCAGATCCAGATGCAGAGGAGCTGGCAGTGGCCCCGGTGAAGGAGCATGGCTCCGCTCCCGTGTGGTCGGGCGAGCTTCCTCCTGTTCCGAAGAGGGTGGCAATGGAAGTTGGTCGACTGAGGAGGTTGGCTGCAGCATCAGTGGGTGCGATGCAGGTCGATGCAGCAGACGGGGACATAGCGGATTACCCCCTTTCGGATGACGCTAGAGACCTACTGGTCACCACTGTCGTTGAGCATCTGGAGGCTGCAGGTCACCTGCCAGACGAGAGGACGGTGACGGTCGAGCAGCGAGATAGGACTGTGACCCTGAACACATGCTCGGGATCTAAGGTTAACGAAACATTAGGTCACTTCATTCAAGCAATGGGATCAATGAGGGAGGGTAAGATGGGGAGGACCTTGGTCGACCCATACCGAATAGCCTTCCAAGTCCCCGGAACCAGTGCGCGTGATGTGATTGGTTGGCTTATGGAGACGTCTCCTGAGGCGGTCGAGCCGATTCTGAGGATGACCATTCCCAATGGCAGGGCAATCCGCTGGAGGATGGTGCAGGTTTCGAGGAAGATGGGGGTGCTTGGGAAGGGGGCTGATCCCAGGAGAGTCAACATTGAGGGGCTTATGGGACGGTATCGCGGAACTCCAGTAGTTGAGGAGGCTCTAGACAAACTATTCCACGAGCGTATGGACATTGATTCTACCTGCGATCTGCTTTCTAATATTCAGGATGGGTCAGTACGGCTTGTGCATACCCCGCCTGGGAGACTGGGCGTCTCGGTTAGGAGTGAGAGGGACCTGCTTCTGCCCTCTTGGTCAGACAAGGAGCTCAGGGAGAGGTTGGAAACCCGTCTGCTAAATGATAGGGCCGTGATGATTTGTCTGAATTGTGGGAACAAGCGTCGGAGGAGGGTAGAGGTGATGGGAGAGCGAGTTGAGCCTTGCTCCTCGTGCGGGGGATTCATGTTGGCTTGCGCCCCGGAGCGCATGGAACCACTTTTGATCGAGTGGACCGAGAGCAAAGATCCCAAGGTAGTCTCCCGCATGACGAAGAACGCTGAGCTGATCAGGACCCACGGAATAGAGGCGATACTATGCCTGATGGGGAGGGGGATCGCTGGGGACACGGCTACTAGGTTGCTTAGAGGGCATCAGAGGGGTAATCGGGTGGAGCTGCTAAGATCAATTCACGAAGCTGAGCTGAACTATGCTCGTACCCGTAGATACTGGTCTTGACGCAATCAATATTCACGTCCTGCCGCCGCACCCCCTCCATGCTGATCGGCCTGACTGGGAGGAACGCCTCCGGCAAGTCCACTCTTGTGGGGTGGTTCTCGGCCAAGGGACTGAGGAGTGTGTCCTGCTCAGACTCCATCAGATCCTGGCTTGCCAAGAGTGGGGTGGAGCCGACTAGGGAAGCACTGATTGAGGGTGGAAGGGAGCTCAGGAGGAGTGGCGGCCCTGGTATCCTCGCAGAGATGCTAATTGATGAGCTCAGAGGAGAAGACGCCGTTGTGGACTCGGTTAGGACTCCAGCGGAGGTCGAGGCGCTACGTGCTCGAGGGGATTTCGTACTCATTGAGGTCAGAGCCCGAGAGGATGCCCGCTGGAGACGCCTCAGGGATCGTGACCGTGCTGGTGACCCAACTGACAGGAGCTTGTTCGCACAGCAGGAGGCGGCGGAGGCTAAAGCGGAGGACGAGGCTGGTCAGGCCTTGGACGCTACCGCTGAATTAGCCGACATACAAGTGCTGAACGACGGGACGATTGAGGAGCTGGAGGCCAATCTTGAGCAGGTCTGGTCGGAGATGATCTAGACCTGCCTGAACTCAATTCCGGCCTCCTCCATCATCCCCATTGAAATTGCGAATTCCCCCTTCCAGCGCTCCGGGACGTCCACGTCAGCTGGGAAGACCACCTCGTCTACGCCCGCTTGAATCAGGGATCTGGTACATCTAGGGCATGGCGGCCACGTGACGTAAGCGGTGTTCCCCTTCAGGGAGACTCCGGTTCTGGCAGCGTGCATGATAGCATTCTCCTCGGCATGACATATCAGAGGATACTTCTGCTCCCTGTCCTCAAGCCTGTCCAAGTCATCTTCGATTCCTCGAGGGAATCCGTTGAAGCCAGTTGACCTGATTTCTCTGTCCTCACCGACGACCACGCAACCAACCTTTGTGGATGGGTCCTTGCTCCACCCAGAAATGTGCCTAGCCAATTCCAGGAACCTGCGATCCCACTTCTCGCTCACAGTCGCGTGTTAGGTGGCTGGGTAATCATCCTTCGGTTCTCGAACGAGGTGGGTGCACGACGAGCTCTGTCCAGATGTCGGATCCATCCCTGCGAGCAGATTCGGCAAGGATAGCACCGACCAGGTAGATGCTACCAGTGACGAAAATTCCGCACCCATGTTTCTTTGCAACCTCAGCCGCTCTGTCCATTGCCGCAAATGGGTCTGGCACGATCTCTGATTGGGGGCCTCCAAGTTTTGACAGGCCGTCTGCCAGTGCTTCTGGAGGAGTCGATGGTTTCCTTCCGCCGTTCACTTGAGTCACAATAGAGTGTACGCGCCCGCTTGAGTCACTGAGAGGCGTCATGGTGGCCTCCAAATCTTCCTTGTGAGTCATCCCTAGGATTAGCACGTGACTAGTTCCGCCCAACTGCCTTAAGTCGTGAGCAAGGCTCTCGGCATTGTGGGCTCCGCTTAGTTGACACTCAACATCAAGCCAGTTCACTGGATCCCTAGTTCGACCTGTCCATCTAATCTCTGAATCCAGTTCACCCCAGCCCAAGCGATGCCCGAGCTCGTTAGCGAGCTCCTTGGAGACTCCTTGCGCATCGATACTATCAGTTCTGACCCAGACGGCATCGTGCCCTGCGATGGACTCTATGGCATGGCGAACGGAGTCATCCTCGTGGTGAAGACACACCAGAGGGACTCCCTCCCGATGGATACCGGCCTTTTCTGACGCGATCTGTGCCACAGTGTTGCCTAACATCTCCGTGTGGTCCAGAGAAATAGTGGTGATCACGCATAGATCTGCCTCGACCAGCCTAGTGGAATCCAATCTACCGCCCAAACCGGTTTCAATTACGGCCCTATCGATTCCTGCATCAGCGAAAGCTAGCATTGACGCGAGGAATGTCGCCTCGAAATACGTGGGATGGATTTTGGGCTCCAAATTGCTGGCTTCCCTGACCTCTTGGAGGAATAAGTCGAGCTTTGCAGGCTCGATTGGCATCCCATCTATCCTAACCCTCTCCTCAACCAGAATCAAGTGAGGCGAGGTAAACAACCCAACCAGCAGACCGTTCTGAGCTCCCAAAGCTGAGAGGTTGGCACATAGAGATCCTTTGCCGTTCGTGCCGGCAACATGGATGCTGGGGAATGAGCTCTGTGGATTTCCCAACCTCTCCAGCATCTGTTCGCAAGTAGAGAGCCCGAGCCTGACACCTGCCCCTATTCTATTCTTCAGCCAGCGCCTTATCTTGGGGTCCGCGGCGGTTGGCATGGCTGGGTCAAGGTGAAATGTGCCTTGAAGGTCGTGGGAGTCATGGGGGATACGGACTTCTCAGAAGTTATTGCTGCAATGCGGGACCAATGGGTCTCAATGGTAGGCATGGCTGCTATGTTCACCACGTCGATATTGATCGGTGTTTTCATCCAACCGCGATACAACTTCGAAGTATACAGGGCGTTTGGTGAGGAGGGTACAACTGAGGTTAGTAACATTTTCATTGAGCTTGGATTGATCCTAATTTTCACTTTTGTAATAATCTGGCTCGCTCGGAGGGGGAAGGAAGCCCTGATCAAGGCGTTCATCCTATTTGCGCTTTGGTACAGCCTCGTAATCTGTGTCGAACCGTTCTTCCTCCTCATAGCTTATTTTGCTGGAATCAATAGCACTGTGGCGTGGGTCGCGACGCTTGTGTGGTGCGTGGGAGTGATGGTAATACTCCACAAATTTCCTGAATGGTACGTGGTCAACGCCGTTGGAGTCTTGGTCGGTGCTGGAGTGATTACTATGATTGGAATCGCCTTCGTTCCTGTGCTGATCATCTTCTTCATGATTCTCGCAGCCATTTACGACCACTGGGCAGTCAACAAGAGCAAGCACATGCTCGAGCTCGCAGACACAATGATTGGTCTGAAACTGCCAGTTCTTCTGGTGGCGCCGAAAAATACAAGCTACACCTTCCTCGAACAAGAGGCCGACGTCATGAGGAAGGATGCGTCCGAGGAGTTGGTCCCATCGAGTGAACCGTCTGATCGAAACAAGTCGAAGGGCAGAGATGCACTCTTCATGGGACTGGGGGATGTAATTTTCCCGGGAATGCTAGTAATTTCATCCATCACCTTTCTACCCGATGCGGGGCCGGTCGTGTTCGATTTCTGGGGGGACCCTGCCAAGCCCATTTCCCTAGGACCTATGCTTGTCGGGATGGGGACCCTGGTTGGTGGACTTTTGGGCTATATTGCTCTGATGACACAGGTTGCACGAGGAAAACCTCAGGCTGGCCTCCCTTTGCTAAATGGGGGAAGCATTCTCGGCTACCTAGTATCCGGAGCCATAGCCCTCGGCGTAGACCGACTCTGGCAGGACATAAGTTTCCTCTGACGAGTTCCCAATTAGTTGAAGGGCTAAGGCCGGGCCAAAAGGCCGGTCGCAATGCTCGACATGTCGATGTTCAGGGAAAACGCAGACGCAATCCGAGCAGACCACGACCGCAGGGGTCTGCCATACGACTCAATCGACCAGGTAATCAAACTGGATGAGGAATGGCGGAAATCACAGTTCGATTCTGACCAACTTCGACGCAAGCGAAACGAGGCTGCGAGGGGCATAGCTGAGGCGAAGAAGTCCGGAGACGAGGCTGGGGCTAATGCAATAATGACGGAGGTGGCTGACTTGGGCTCCAGGATCGACGAGCTTTCGGCCTACT
>PYIL01291138.1_pt1 | contig 11924 bp, 17 predicted proteins | sample 3578041 | NCBI WGS metagenome assembly PYIL01 (sample SAMN08408023, study PRJNA431606) | Marine metagenome isolate SA_KN192-05_S13_150m, whole genome shotgun... | biome: marine; feature: oceanic pelagic zone; material: water; isolation source: 150 m water sample, 0.2-0.8 um fraction ... | reverse complement strand
AATTTGTTAACTAAACCATCCCATTCATTTCTAGTTAATTCAGTTAATTTGGAAAATTCGGGTACATCTCCTGTTATGTGAATAAACAGTGTATCTCCAAGAAGAACTTCATCATTTTGAATCTTATCAACAACTTTTGCCCCTCGTTCTTCTATCATTGATTTTAGGTTATCTGCTTTTTGTTTTGCATCATCGGAATCATCATTTGTGATAACGCATGTAATTCCCTCAAAATTATTTTTTTCAGTTTTAGGAACAGATGATCTAATGTATGATTTGACAGGATAGAAAACTCTGTCACCTGGAATTATTTTTCCATTGAGAATTTTTGATTGTTCATCACCAGCAAGAGTTAGAACTGTTGTTGCAACTTGATCTTGTGATAAAAATTGTTGATCTGGTATCATCGTAGAAGTATTTTTTTGTATTTTTTCAGCAATACTTTGAACTTTATTTAGTAGGTTAGTAAGTGTACTTTCTTGCTTGCCTAATTTCTCAGCAGCAGATTTTATTCCATCTTTGATAGTTTGCTCATCTTCCCCTAACAATCCGACAATCTCATTGTTTGCGGCTTCAACTTCACTTGGTGAAAGGTCTTCAAATCCGCTCACACGTAGAAACTCAGATGCAGCTTTTGGATATACTGTCTTGTAAATTCTATCTGAATGAACAGGACCAGGATTGGTACCAATTGAAACAATTCCCTTTTCTGTAAGCTCCCATGACATTGCTTCAACAAGTCTATTCTTTGCACCTTGTGATGCTGTATATGGACCTCTGAATCTATATGGTCTTTGTTCAAGTGGTCTTTCTTCAGCAAAGAATGTAGAAATTGTAATAATTTTTCCACCTTCCTTCATAACTTTTAGTGCTTGCACAGATGTCCAAAATGTACCAGTTAGGTGAATATCTACAGTGCTTCTAAAATCATCTAATGGTGCATGTGCAAAACACGTGACTGGTCCTGATACTCCGGCATTATTTACAACAATATCCACATTGATATTTTCATTTTGTAGCGAATCAAACATTTCAGTAATTGCTTTTTCATCGCTAACATCCACACCTGAGAAAATCTTTACAAACGCATTCGTCTGTTTTTCATTAATTATCTCTTGAAGCATTTTTGAAGTGCTTTCTAATGGCTCCTTTCGCCTTCCTAAAATTATTACACTGGCTCCATTTTCAACAAATTTCTTTGCAACGGTCATTCCAATTCCAGTGCCGCTTCCTGTGATCAGGGCAATTTTATCTTGAAATTGTAGCATAGGTAATTTCTAATTGAATTGTAATATTAATTGGTTACCAACGGAATTAATCTTTATTTGAGGGCTGTTTAGAACAAACCGCATGCATGATACTGAATCAGACACATTTGTGATTAAATCAATACCAGAACAATATTCTGATAAATTAGAAAAGATCGGAATTTCTTCATCTCCAATAGAAATTGCCACTGATGAAATGGAGAATGATGATTATTACAGTCGAGTTTTTTCACAGACAACAAGAATGATCACTAACAAGGGCTGTCTTGAAGTGAAGGGAAACAATATCGACGTCATACAAATAATTCAAAAGGGATAGAAATGCAAGATCCAAATCCACTTCCATGGGGAGCACAAGATAGATTTCAGGCTCACTTCATCGTTCGTAAGAAAGTAGATGATGTGTTAAGTTATTCGGCAAGAGTCACTCAGTCAACAACAGGTCACTTTGGTTCAAAAAAAATTGTAGATATTAAGTGGGACGGAGGTAAAATTGCAGATATATTGAATTCAGATTCATCATTAAAGGAACTGTTAATCCAACAATCACCTGATGATGCATCAATCAGTATCGAACCAACAGGTCACGGTGTAAGAATTTATGGAAAATGGAAAAATAGTTTTGAGTTTGGTGTGACGAAGGAGCAGTTTGAAATTTACGATAAAATTGCTGGTCATGTAAAAAATCTTTAAACTTTGAATCTTTCTAGTGCAATATAATCAACTTTTTTGTTTCCATAAGGAATTGCCAAGATAAACTGTTTTTTTACACTTGCTGCTAATCTACCACTTAGCACAACATCTGTTGATGAGATATTTTCATTTCTGTTATACACTTGTACTAGAAATGGAGCGTGATCAATACCGGGACCTTTTTGATACACCGCAAAATCACAACCAAACTTTAATCCTGGATTTATGATGTAACCTTTTTCTCTAAAATCATTATAGACCTGAAATTTTTTATCAAAATTATGATGTTGCTCATTACAAATTTCTAACATTTTATTAGCTGTAATTCTTTTTTTATTTTTAAAAATTTGAATTTTTGATTTCAACATCAAATAATATCCTTCAATTAGATCTAGAATTAGTGGTACATCAATCTCATCAGGCTTTGGTTTAGAAATTCCGATCGGTTTTCCATAGTAACCATTAGTAAATAATTTCTTTGAATCTGATAAATTCCAAATTATTAATCTATTTTCAATTAATTCAGTTTTCAATTACAAACTCAATGCTAAAAGTATGAATGAATCGGAAACTTCTTGACATTTATCTGCCATTTCTTCAATTCCCTCAATTGTGTCTTTCATCAATAACATTTCTTTTGTTGTTGAAATATCAAGTGATTTTAGCACCATTTTTCTATATTTGATATCGATTTCACGTTCAATTTTTTGAGTGTCTTGTGCTAATTCAATAGCTTTTGCAGAATCAGTATTAAGACTTCGAATTATCTCATTTAACTTGTATATCTCATCTACAACCAGTTCAATTAGTTCAGTTAAATCTTTATCAAGTTTTGAATTTTTTAGTGTCGCAGGTTTAATGTTTGATAGCTTGAATGCAATGCCAGTAATATATCCAGCAATTTCATCCATTGTATAAGATGTATTCAGTAAATTTTCACGATTCAAAATTAATCCACCAACATCACCAACATCACGAGTGATTTTTCGTCTAAGAGTTTCAACCTCTTCCTCTAAAGAGGCTATTTGCTCTAGTGTATCTTTAATTTCATTTTTATCTTTCTTTACAATAACTTCCGGAAGAGTAGAAAGACTTCTAGCAGCGTTTAGTATTCTATTAATTTCATCTTGTAAGACTGCAATAGCTTTTCTTTTAGCCTGAACTTCTAACTCCCCACTATACATAACGAGTTTTTTGTTATTATGAGACTGTTAATTAATGCTTGCTTAAAAATTCGTGGCTAAATTAACTAAACACTCTTTTTTTGACTTTTGTATAGAGTAATTACTTCATCATCCGTGGATGCATCCTCAACATGTTTTTCGGATCTTACTTTACCAGTAAACTTTGGAAATCTTAACGCCAGTCCACTATCTTTTCTGAGAATGTTGAACCCAGTTTTGTGTATTGGGCTCAAAGTAATCTCTGATGCAACAATCTCAATAATCAGATTTGGTTCAAACCAAACATCCGCTTCCATGTCACTCTCAATTCGTGAGTTTTTCTTTATTGTCACGTTTGGTGAAAGTATCTGGTACAATTGATCAAGACTTTCATCTGTAAATCCTGTGCCAACTTTACAAATACTTGGAAAGGTATCATTTTCATCGTTGTATGTAGCGAGTAAAAGAGTACCATATCGCCCAGTGCGTCTACCTTTACCAAAAAATGCTCCAATAACGATTAGATCCAAACTATCACCTAACTCATTTTGGTATTCTCGTTTAAGCTTTAACCAGTTACTACCACGCATACCTGCTTTGTATGGAGAATGAAGCATTTTCAGCATTAATCCCTCGCACCCAGAATTTATTGAATTCTCTAGAACTTCTAAAACACCACTTTCATTTTTGACTATTGACATAGGAATTACTTTTGCAAATTTAGATTCTTTTATAATTTTCAATAGAATTTCACGTCTTTCTAAATATGGTAAGTCAATTGTTTTTTTTCCATTAAAATAGAGGACATCAAAAAAATTCACTGAAATTGGATAATCAGAAACTGCTTGTTCAATCTTGTATTTTCTGCGTCGATGCATTAATTCTTGAAAAGGTAAAAAGTCACCGGTGCTTTCATTCATAGCTACAATCTCTGCCTCTAAAATACAATCGTCACAAATCAGAATTTTAGGAATTTTTTCTACAATGTCAGGATAGTACTGTGTAATCTGCTCTAAACTTCTGGAAAAAATAACTATCTCATTTCCTTTTTTATGTATCTGTGCACGCTCTCCATCTAATTTGTATTCTGCAGCAAATTCATCTTGAAATTTATTAATTGCATCTTCTTCACTCTTTACTCTGTCAGCAAGCATTGGTCTAACTGGATTAAACACCGACATCTCAAATTGTAATATTCCATTAATCCCTCTGGCAGCAATAACCTCAGATACATGACCAAGATCACTTGAAACATTATAGGCATTCTCGATTTGTTCACGATTATTTTTTTCTCCTGTATACGCAATTGCAAGTGCATTCATCAATGTGTTCTCCGCCACACCTAGACGAAGAGTTCCAAGAAGAATCTTCAAGATGAATTTTGCTTCATTTGCTGTCGCATCATTCAACAAACTAGAAATATATTTAATTTTCATATCCTGCGATCCCCTTCCTTCAAGATTTGCAATTTTGAGTAATGTGTCATAGACGCGTTCTAATGTAATGTTTTCAGCAGAAAATGTAGTTTGTGTCTTTTGCTTTAGTATATTAGCGGCAGTTTTTCCAAGATCACCATTAGTTTTGTAGTCATCCTCAATTTTTTTAATTGACATTCCAGATGACTTTGCAATTGATTTCATTGCAAGCTTTTCTGCTATTCCTAATTCAACGCCTTCAAAATTTGGTCTTAGTTTTCCTTGTAGAAGATACACGATTTTGGAAATCACTTCAACGGGAGTATTTTTTAATAATTCAACTAAGATTTCAGTAAGCTCGAGTCGCTTCGTAGTTATTTCCATTCTGTCAAAAAACTCTGCAATTTCAGCAAATTTCATGATAATTATTAAAACGTGTTAGAGTTTGAATACGTTTTGCCCTAAATATATCGGAAAATGACTTTTTTCTCGTTTTCTTTCAACTCAGAGACTAGTGCAAAATTACTTAGTGGGTAATTTTCTTTGTATTGTTTCATAAAACTCCATGCCACGTCATGATTTTTAAATTCAGTACGAACACCTGGCATTACAGTTTCATTTCCATAAACATCAAAACAAACAATAGAATAATTCTTTGGTTTTCTATGAGGTCTAGCTTTAAGGAACCATGCTATTGCAAAGATAAATGCAATTCCTAGTATCATCCACGCACCAATGTCTTTAAACACTGGCCAAAAGAGGTTTGGAATACTAACACCAAACAAATCTATCATGAAATGTGAAAATGTTGCAATTGCAACACCTGTAATAGCCAATTTACTAAAAACGGAAAAAATGTTTTTCAAAGTTGATATAGTCTAGATAGGCATTTGATTTAATCTTTTTTGTATAAGGAAATTTTAGTCAGGATCTTCATAATTTTCTTTTCGATCACTAGATTTTGTATCCGAATCCATTGCCTTCATCTTGCTTTTTAATACCTCCATCCTAGCCTTGTATCCTTCTGCATATTCTAATTCATCTGGTACTAGTGTTGCTGGATGTACGAAACCTTGTCGTCTCATATCTAATGCTTTTTTTGTTGCCAACTCTCTAACATAATCCCAATCTGGAGTTGAAAACCCGTCAAAAGGACCTGTGAATTTACCGTTATGCATACTAAACACGAGTGATTCAACAATTGGAATACAAAAATTAATTGTTGCTGCAGAATTTAGTTTGACAGGCATTAGTGGCATGTTATGACTTCCTCTAGTGTTGCCTGCTACAAAATGTGGAAAATTAAATACGCTGCCAGCTTCTTCAGTAGCTGGAAACATTTTCTGAGTTCTTATCAGGCAAACGGGATCATCTTTTCCTACATATGTACCTGCTATGTTATGAAGTCGATCAGTTGATGCATCCATTATCGGTTCACCATCTTTTGTTGTGACAGATGAAATTACGTATCTACCTGGATACATTAATGCCGCTTCTAACGTTGGTTTGTCTTCCCATAATGATAATTTTGCAATTGACGCCTTTTCCACATCCATCACATAAAAGATCACACCCTTAGCAAGAGATTTGTTTACAATTAGACCTGTATTGCTTAACGCATCAACAAATAATCTATACATTGGGTAGTTGAATGCACCAGGTTCTGTTTTATCTGCTGCAAACACTGTAAATGCTTCATTTGGTCGCTCTTCAAATTCTAACTCTGCGACTCCTGGACCCATTCCTTTAACATTTCCTGAAAAAGAGTCCTTTAGCAGATCCTGACCAGCACCATAAAGGCCCTCTTCTTTTGCAACCTGAGTACCTGCCTCAAATGCATCCCATGCCAGTTTGTGAATTTGTTCATTATCAGTTCCTTTCGTGTGGCTCATGACGATATGTACATCATCACCACAGTAACCGATGTAATAGTCCAATAAAAGATTGGCAGATTTTTTTACAGTGTGTTTTACCGCTTCTAAAAGTCCATTACTTGGTTTTGTGTGACCGCCTATACCTCCAACATCGGCTTTTATCACAGAAACTGTAATTTTCATAGTTTGTCTTTTGTCATCTTTGATTTATAGTATTATGTCTAACTCAGGAATTGCTTATGATCTAAGAATTTGAAAAAAAATAATAAAAATCCCAAAAAAATCAAAATACTAATAAAGACCATCTCATAGGAAATTTCAATGGCAGATAAAGCACACCTGAACATGATTATCACAGGACATATTGATAATGGTAAATCCACTACAATGGGCCACTTTTTGATGGATCTAGGTGTAGTTGATGAAAGAGCAATTGCTCAACATGCCGAAGAATCTGAAAAAACTGGAAAAGGTGATACTTTCAAGTATGCTTGGGTAATGGATAACATCAAAGACGAGAGGGAGAGAGGAATTACAATCGATCTCGCTTTTCAAAAATTTGAAAGTCAAAAATATTTCTTCACATTAATCGACGCCCCTGGTCACAGGGACTTTATCAAAAACATGATTACCGGTGCATCTGAAGCAGATGCTGCTGTCCTTGTACTTTCTGCAAAAGAAGGTGAGACAGACACTGCAATTGCACCTGGAGGTCAGGCTAGAGAACACGCATTCTTACTAAAGACATTAGGTGTTGGTCAAATTATAGTTGCAATAAACAAGATGGATGATAGTAAATTTTCTGAAGATGCATACAATACAGCAAAAGCAAAAGGGGAAGCTCTAGTAAAATCTGTTGGTTATAAATTAGAAAACGTTCCATTCATTCCAGTTTCTGGATGGACTGGAGAAAACTTAGTCAAAAAAGCTGAAAACATGCCATGGTACAAAGGCAAGACACTATTAGAAGCATTTGATGACTTTACAGCACCTGAAAAACCAATTGGTAAGCCACTTCGTGTTCCAATTCAAGATGTTTATTCAATAACTGGAGTTGGTACAGTTCCAGTTGGACGTGTTGAAACTGGTGTAATGAAACCTGGTGACAAAATTGTTGTGATGCCTTCTGGTGCAGCAGGTGAAATTAAATCCATCGAAACACATCATACTGAAATGCCGAAAGCAGAAGCCGGTGACAATATTGGTTTTAATCTTAGAGGTATTGAAAAGAAAGACATCAAGCGTGGGGATGTTTTAGGTGATCCAGCTAACCCACCAAAAGTTGCTAAAGAATTCAAGGCACAGATTATAGTTATTCATCATCCAACTGCAATTGCTCCAGGTTATACACCTGTTATGCATGCACACACTGCACAAGTTGCAGCAACAATAACTGAATTTGTTTCAAAAATTAATCCTGCAACTGGAGCAACAGATGAAGAGAGTCCAAAATTTCTTAAAGTTGGAGACTCTGCAATTGTTAAGATTAGACCAGTAAGACCAACACCAATTGAAACATTCCAAGAATTCCCAGAGATGGGACGATTTGCACTAAGAGATATGGGTGCAACAATCGCTGCCGGTGTCGTTAAAGAGATTACCGAAGAACACACACCATAGAGTGAGTCATCATGGCTCAAAAAGCTCGCATTAAACTTACTAGCATTAGTCTTCCAAAATTAGGGGATGTATGTGATGAAATTATGGGTATAGGTAAAAAAACAGGTGTAAAAGTTAAAGGTCCAACTCCATTACCAGTTAAGCGCCTTAACGTAGTCACACGAAAATCACCATGTGGAAATGGAACCGAGACGTATGATAAATGGGAAATGCGGATGCATAGACGTATAATTGATCTAAATGCGGATGATAAGGCAATTAGACAATTAATGCGATTAAAAATTCCAGATGACGTATATATTGAATTATCATTGAAGTAGTATGGCAGAAGAAAATTTTACACAGCAATCTGAGGAAATTTCTGAAGAGAAATTTGATGTTGTTTACACGTGTTTAAGGTGTGGGAATCAGAGTATGCTTGCAGAATTGAATAGATTACCTGAAATCAAATGTATATGTGGATTTCGTGTATTCACAAAAGAGAGATCAGGTCTGGTAAAGACAGTAAAAGCAATCTAGTCTCTGTCTTTTTTGTAACTGTGAAATCTCTGTAGATGAGTTCTCATGTCTTCCATATTTGAAAAATTTTGATTACACTTTTTGCAGTCATATGGTAAATCCTTGTAATGTGTGATTTGTAGATGACCCATCAATTCTTCATACTGCTTAAATTTTTTATCACAATGTTCACAAGAAAATTTTTTAGAAAAAATCATCATCCATTCTCTGCTTTTTGCGTATCCCAACATGTTCTACACAACTTACCATCTATTTTCCAATGATTTTTTGGTGTATATCTAAAAAAACTTAATTTTGCACCACACATAATGCAAAATTCCTTCTTTTTATCAAAATCAGTCTCTTTTTTATCAAAACATGTTTTACATAATAGCCCCTGCATATCCCATTGCCAACGCGGTTCCCACAAATCTGTGACTTTCTGCTGTGTGCCACATGTTATACACTTTGACTTGATATTTGCATCATATTCATCACGCATTTTATCCATGTAACAATTAGCACATAGTGGTGCCTCAAGATACCATTCTTTTTTTGGTTTATGTTTGTGTTTTGTCTGTTTTTTACATATTGTGCAAATTGCAGGTTCCTTATTGAACAAGCCCATGAATGTTGTAAAATCTAGATCTAATTAAATTATGAAAACAAATTAAAAAAACAAGCCTGAGTAAGAAATTTTTAATCTCTATACTTCCTTAAGAAGGTCTTCTAATGCTTGGCTGGCATTTAGCATACCATTCTTCTGTGCATATTTTTCGATCATTTTGTATTGATCGTTAGTAAAACAAACTGGCATTGAACGTTTTTCCATACATAGACTATTTTTTCTTTTTTAATAACTCTTACTTTATTTTGAAAAACTATATTGGTCTAAAATTATCTGTCATGTATGGGAAAAATGCGTCAGATTTTAGTTATTGGTAATAACGACAATGGCTGTACACCTGAACTAGAATCTATAGCATATGAAACTGGTAAGGAAGTTGCAAAATCTGGTTCAGTATTAATCACAGGAGGACTAGGTGGTGTAATGAGGGCTGCATCACATGGGGCAAAAGATTCTGAAGGATTAACCGTTGGTATTATTCCACAAGACGACCCTACAATGGCAAATGAATTTTGTGATATTGTAGTTCCATCTGGAATGGGTCTGTCACGAGATTTTCTTAACGCATTATCTGCAGATGGTGTTATAGTTGTAGGTGGTGGCTCAGGAACGCTATCTGAGATATGTGCAGCCTACATGTACAAAAAACCTATTGCAACTCTCAAAAATTCAGGTGGAATGGCAACCAAATACTCTAATCAATTTATTGATCACAGAGAAAATGTCAAAATTGTGGGATTTGAGACTCCAAAGGATGCTGTTAACTACATACTAGAACAAACTAAATCATAGACTCTAGCAGTGGATCTGGCTTGTAAAATTCACCGTGTACTTCTGCAAGCTTGTTTAATTCGTCTATAATATTTTGAATTCCAATTTCCTTTGCTGTTTCAAACAATGGTTTTCTCAAACCTAGACCAAGTCTTGCTGCCATTTCAATCTCTTCAACGTCACTTGCACCATTTGTGATCAGCCATGCCGCATTGTTTAGAATATTTGCAACAAGTTGGATTGGATTACATTTTTGTGCAAGTTCTTCTGATAACTCCACTCTTTCATACTTGTCATCAGAATATTTGTAATACCCCTCTCCTGATTTCTGACCAAGCTTCTTCTCATCAAACATTTTTTCGACTGTTTTATGGGGATTGATTACTTTTTTGTCTCGTAGGTGCATTTCAACAGTTGCCTTGTGAATCACATCCATGCCTGTAAAGTCCGCCAGCTCAAAAATTCCCATAGGAAAACCAAGTTTGAATTTTACAGCCGAGTCAATCTCTTCGAGCGTAGCACCGGTTCTATCTTGCAAATAGCATGCCTCATGAACCATTGGAATGAAAAGTCTGTTTATAATAAATCCTGGAACGTCTTTTCTACATAACACCGCTTGCTTATTTACTGATTTTACAAATTCTTGTGTTAGATTAGTTATTTCTTGTGATGTTTTTTCACCTGGAATTACTTCGACAAGTTTCATTAGTTGTGGTGGATTGAAAAAATGAATTCCAATAAATTTGTCAGGACGAGATGTTGTATTTGCAATCTCTGTAATTGGCAACGTGCTTGTGTTTGACGCAAAGATCACTTCTGGTTTTGCAGTCTTGTCCAACTCTGCATAAACCTGTTTTTTTAAATCCATTATTTCGGGAACTACTTCTATTACCATTTCAGCGTCTTTCACCGCATCATTCAAATCTACAACTGGAGTAATTCTTGAAAATATTGCATCACCTTCTTCCTTTGATATTTTTTCTTTTGTGACAAGCTTATCTAGACTCCATTTTATTTTCTCCATTGCCCTGTCTAGAAACTCTTGTTTGATGTCTCGTAGCACAACATTATATCCTGCTGTGGCAGATACCTGGGCTATACCATGTCCCATTACACCAGAACCTAAAACCGTGATGTTTTTAATTGTCAACAAGCATAGTATGAAAAACCGTTTTATAAGCTCATACAAGTTAGATCATATGGGTCTTTTTGGGAAAAAAGGAAAATCATTAGAAACCAAATGTAAAGAGTGTGGATTAGAATTACATCAACCAGAAAGACTTGAACGTCACATGAAAAAAGCTCATGGTAATGTGCCAGAGAAAAAGATGGATGGCAAACAAGGATTCCAAGAATCTGGCGGTATGTGGTAAAAATCTATTAATGTAAAATTTCTCATCAAAAAACATGGATCTATCTGACGGTCAGAAATATGCAGTAGTTTTTTTAGGATCATTAGCAGTTGCAGGAATAGTTCTTGGCACACTTGTATTTCCATTTTGGAATTTTATACGTGAAGATGTAGTAGAGGAAGTTGAAATTTTTAGCTCCGCCGATGATAATTGTTATGTTGATACACTAGATGGAATCCCAAAAACGATTGAAAATTGTAATCTTAAAGAAGGAACGACTGTTATCATAAAGTATGGGCATGGACTACCATGGGCAACTATTGTCTCACCAGATGAGTGATTATGGACTGTGTTTTTTGTAGAATAGTATCAAAAGAAATTCCAACAAAAATACTTATTGAGACAGAGTCATGTATAGGATTTCTAGATGCGTTTCCATTGGCAAAAGGACATGCAATTGTAATTCCAAAAAAACACTATGAAAAACTTCAAGACTTACCAAATAACATTAACACTGGAGTGTTCTCTGCGGTTCATAGTCTTATTTCCAAAGTTGACTCTTTGACAGGTGCAACTCTAGTGGCAATTCATAACGGTAAAGATAGCGGTCAAGATATACCGCATGTACATGTACATTTGATT
>PYIL01102013.1_pt1 | contig 11924 bp, 10 predicted proteins | sample 3578041 | NCBI WGS metagenome assembly PYIL01 (sample SAMN08408023, study PRJNA431606) | Marine metagenome isolate SA_KN192-05_S13_150m, whole genome shotgun... | biome: marine; feature: oceanic pelagic zone; material: water; isolation source: 150 m water sample, 0.2-0.8 um fraction ... | reverse complement strand
CGTTCAGCCCATGCGTCGTAACCACCTTCCTGCACCCAGGGTGGCATCGCAGCATCGAGGCCAGTCGAACCAGCCGTGTAGTTGTACATGTCAGCCGTAATCTCTAATCCGTGTGTTCGAGCAGACTCAATTTTTGAGATCGCTGTGTCGAGTTTGTCCCAATTCGCTTCCCCAGCGGCTTTCAAGTGATAGATTTCAGATCGAATACCAGCTTCTCTGGCAATCGTTAGTAATTCGTCGATGGATTCCAATAGAGCGTTTCCCTCACTACGCATATGGGAAATGTACATTCCGTCATACTCGGCAGCGACTTTAGATAATTCGATTAACTCGTCAGTTTGTGCGTAGAAGGCCGGAGCATAGATAAGCGAGGACCCGATACCGAGGGCACCTTCTTCCATGGCTTGGCGCACCAGAGCACGCATGCGGTCGAGTTCTTCGTCTGTGGGTGGTCGGTCGTCGTATCCGACCTCATGGATTCGGAGAGTCGTGGCCCCGACAAACGACGCCACGTTTGTCGAGACACCCTTCTTGACTAAGTATTCTAAGTACTCACCGAGCGTCGTCCATTCAATGTCGAAGGTGATATCACCCTGGCTTGCGACTTCGCCGCGTTTCATTTGGTCGGTGAGTGGTCCACCAGAACTACCCTCACCGAACACTTCAAGGGTCACGCCCTGTCGAATGTCGCTCTGCGATCGTCCATCCTCAATAAGTCGATCACCTGCCCAACTAAGCATGTTAATGAAGCCAGGTGCGACAATTAGATTTTCCGCATCAATTTCAAGTGCACCGCGTGCTTCACTAAGATCCCCCACGGCGGTAATTTGATCATCGTCGACAGCAAGATCACCAACATATGCCTGCAAGCCAGTGCCATCTACGATAGTACCGTTGCGAATGATGAGGTCGTGCTCGGGCGCGGAGGTGCACGCACCAATGATGACAAACGGCAAGAGAGCTACAAAGCGATACAACAGGATTCCTTGTGATTAATCTTCAGATAGTTTCAGCAACTCGACGGCATTGGCGCGGTAAATCTTGTCGCGATCCACTTCGCTTATGTCGAGCTCGTCTATAATTTTGATTGTTTCCCGGATGTACATTGGCCCTTTCTCGGGGTCGAATGGCGCATCTGATGCAAAGAGCACCTTGTCCACACCGAAAAAATCGAGTCCGCATATTGTGGCCGCGCGGGAACCGAAGACGGCTGTATCGGCATTAAACATATGAAAGTAGTCGATTGGCCGTTTCTTCAACCGTTGGAGTACTTTGCCTAGGTCCTCGTCTGAAGTGCGACTGCCAAGTTGATCCCAGCCAGGTCCCACCCGACCTTCAAAATATGGCACCATGCCGCCCATATGATGCGTCACGATTTTCAGTGCTGGATACTCATCGAACAGTCCCGCGAAGACCAACCGTGCCATCATGGCACTTGTTTCATACGGCCAACCAAACGTCCACCAAATTTCGTACTCTGACTTTGTTTCACTTAAATAATCTGGAAATTGTGCTCCTCGTGCTGGATGTACCCAGATAGGAAGGTCATACTCAGCCATAGCCCCAAACAGTGGCCTAAACTCTTGAGAACTCAATGGTTTACCCAAGACGTTCGTGAACATCTGGATGCCGCAGGCCCCGAGTTTAGTGATAGCCCGTTGCGTTTCGTCGAGAGCTGCCTCGGGCGCGTTCATGGGCAATGAGGCTACAAAACTTGGAAAACGATCTGGGTGCTTCTGCACGAGTTCAGCCATACCGTCATTTGCTGCTTTAGCTAACTCGATTGCAACGTTCGGTCCGCCGAGCACTTCGAGTGCTGGCGATGCTAATGACAACACTTGCCGGTAGTCCTCCCCAAACTGATCCATGACACGAAAACGCTCGTCTAAATCCGCGAGCATCGGCACGCCACGCACACGTTTGCCAATATCCTTGTGGTCGCCAGCTACCTTCATCATCAACTTATGAAAAGATTTTGGAAAAATATGGTTAAAAATATCGATTTTCTGCATAGATCTTTCGCTTCCGTTATTTCCAGCCGTAGACGTCAAGTGTTGTTCGGCCGGATTGCAATTCTTGCACGATTAGCTTTTCTTTAGTTTCCCGTTGCTCGGCTGCTGCAATAACATCAGCCATCTTCTTGGCAGCGATGACGACCACACCATCAGCATCGCCCACCACAAGATCGCCTGGTTCAATCGATACTCCACCGATTGTTAGCCGTTCGTTGATGGCCCCAGGAGCCTCGGCCTGCTTTTTCGTGCCTTGAATACACAAGCCGCGTGCCCACACCGAGAAACCAGAGGCCTCTAGGTCTAGCCTGTCACGCACGCAACCATCGATGACGAGGCCACCTAGTTGTTGTGTTACGGCGGCGGCGGTCATGACACCACCCCAATACCCAAATTCATATGCGCCGCAAACGTCGACCACCAGGACATCACCTTTTGACGCAGCTGCAAGGCCCCTGTGTAACCACAGGTTATCACCAGGAGCGGCCTTGATTGTTACAGCTGGTCCACACAGCCGAGCTTCTTTCACGATTGGTGCGATCGCAGAAGGCAGCGCCCCGCTTTGACCGGCTGCTTCGTGCAACGTCGCTGTTCCAAGACTGGCGGCAATCGTAACGAGTGCTTGATTTTCCATCATGACTTCGTTTGGTGGCGTTGTAAGTCGAAGTATTTGAACTGCTGACGAGCTTGATCAAGGCGCATACCGTCCTCGACCGCCTTCCGAATCCGATTCTCAGCTGTTTCAATATCCTGCGCAAGCGCTATCACCTCAGCCGCTCGTTCTTCCGGCAAGGCAACGACACCGTCAGCATCGCCCAGCAACAAGTCGCCAGGTTTCACGTTAGCGCTACCGATCGACACTGGCACCTGAAGCGCTTCGAGTTGGACTCGATCTTTCCCGGTACGCATTGACCAACCGCGACTAAAGATTGGGTACTTGAGTTGCAAGCTCAGTGCTATGTCACGACAGTGGCCGTCGATCACCGTCCCGCCGACGCCGCGGCGGTTTGAGACGAACGTTAGAATATCTCCCCAGACTGTTGCGTCCGGTCGGCCAGCATTGTCAATTACCACCACATGACCTTCGGGGACATCGTCGATGTAATCACCTACTGTGCCTGGGTCGGCTGTCACTGGAATTGTCCGCATTGTAAAGGCTCGGCCGCATAGCCGAAAGCTTGGGTCGAGTGGTTTAATGCCTAGACATTGTCCGGCAATACCAAGTCGATCCAGTGCATCGCTCACTGTTGTCGTCGATAATTGCTGAAGTTGCTCTACATGCTCATCTTGCACGGGACTCACTCCTTTGAAGACTTGTCGCGTTTCAACATCGCTTCATAATTGGCGCCCATCACCTCGCTTACGGATGTACCTGAGCGAACTGCTGCGGTTAGCCTTGCTTCACGCGCAGCAATCTCCTCGGCGGTTTCTAGGACCAGTTCGATCCGATCGCTGGAAATAAACACTACCCCGCTCCCATCAGCAATCACTAGATCGCCAGGCTCTACCTGAATGTTGTCGATGGTGATCGGTTCATTCCAGGCGTGTTCGGCCACACGCCCACGAGCTGTAAACGGGACGACCGATCGGGCGAACACTGGGTAGTCAAGGTCGCGACTGTCGTCGACGTCGCGCACGGGACCGTCCACGATGGTGCCAGCTATCTTCCGTACAGACGCTGCAGTTGAGAGCAAACCACCCCAGCCAGCGGCATCTGGACGCACACGGTTTTCGACGACGATCACATTATCAGCACCCGCTGCATCGATAGCTGCCGTGCACAGATGGCGCGTTGGCAAGTCTGCTTGGGCTGGCCCGAGCCGCACCGTAACTATTTGGCCGGCGATTCGACGCGTCGTGGACACTGGCCGTAAGGTAATCACCGTTCCGGAAAGCTGGAGACGGTCAAGAGCGTCTGATACCGCACACGTATCGAGACTTCTAAGGCGAGCGATGAGAGTCTTGCTTGTATCGGTCATGAGCGTAATCAACTGGACTCTTGACTCGTGGCCCCGCACACGGTGGCGGCGAGATTTCACATCCAGAGCCCAATGATCATATCATTCTGTTTCGCACAATGGACCGAGGTGGCTCAGTGACTCCGTTTTGTGAGAGTCACACTCAGGAAAAGGATTAGAGGAAACCCATGAAAGTTATTGATTCCCATGCCCATGTCACGGCTCCGCAGGAGCTTTATGCTTATAAGGCCAGCCTGTTATCTCATCGCGGAGCACACGGTCCTGGTCGGCTGAAAATTTCTGACGAAATGATCATTGCAGCGCTTAATGCGCCGACGTTCAATACGGTGTCGCATCTCGAACAGCTGAAGGAAGTCGGGACAGATATGCAGCTCGTTTCGCCGCGGCCGTACACGATGATGCACAGCGAGAAGCCAGAAAAATTAGTGCGTTGGTATATTAAGGAAGTTAATAACGTTATCCATCGACAGTGTGAACTTTTTCCGGAAATGTTCCGAGGCATTGCGGGACTTCCGCAGAATATGGGTGTGAGTCCCGAGAATTCCATTTCTGAACTGGAACGTTGTGTGAAGGAACTGGGTTTTATCGGATGCTTACTCAATCCAGATCCAAACGAAGGGTTAGGGCCAGCTCCGCCAGGATTGGGCGACGAATATTGGTATCCAATCTACGAGAAGCTTGTTGAACTGGATGTGCCGGCGCTTGTTCATTCCGCGAGTTGCCGGTCGCCTCGGGAGCCGTACTCCCTGCATTTTATTAATGAAGAAAGCATTGCCATCGTTTCTCTCATAAGTTCGACTGTTTTTAAGGATTTTCCTGGGCTGAAAATCATCATCTCGCATGGTGGAGGAGCCATTCCCTATCAAATCGGTCGATATCGAGCGATGTGGTCACGTCGACATGATGAGGCATTCGAGGACACTCTCCGAAAGCATTTCTATTTTGATACCTGCCTTTACACTCAGGAATCGCTCGACCTGCTATTCCGCTGGGTCGGTCCTGACCGCTGCATGTTCGGTTCTGAGAAACCCGGTATCGGGACTGCAAAGGACCCGAAAACTGGTGAATGGATCGATGACGTAAAGAAAAAGATTGACGCAATCGAATGGCTAACCGATGCCGATCGTCAGCAGATCTACGAAGGTACGGCGACGAAGGTGTACAAGTTGAAGTAATCAAGCCCGACCATCTCCGCCTGGATAAATGGTGACATGACAACCGGAACACTTTCTTCTGCTGGCAATCGGAAGACACAATGGGGGATTGGACTTGCCATCGCGGCAGTTGTCGTGGTGCTCAACCTGCCAACGCCCGATGCGTTACCGGCAGAAGGGCAGCGACTCGCGGCGATTTTCCTTGCCGCTATTATTCTTTGGGCTACGGAAGCCATTCCCATTGCAGTAACGGCGCTACTCGTTATTACGCTCCAGCCCATCTTCGGAGTGACTGACCTTCACGGCGCATTTGCTAGTTTCGTGAGCCCAGTGTTTTTCTTTGTGTTGGCAATGTTCTGTATTGCGGCAGCGGTCACGAACGCGGGCGTGGACCGACGGTTTGCTTTCTGGCTCCTTGGTCACGCTGGTGCTGACAGTCGACGTGTTGTCATTGCTCTCATGGTTGGCACTGCTGCTACCTCAGGGTTTATCTCAGATGTACCAGCGTGCGCAATTTTCATGAGTATTGGCTTAGGCGTGCTGAACCGGCTCAACCTTGAACCAGGATCATCATCACTTGGCAAAGCAATCATGATGGGTATTCCAATTGCATCACTGATTGGAGGTGTGGCAACCCCTGCAGGTAGTTCGGTCAATATTTTGGGTATTCACTTGATTGAAGAAACGGTCAATGTGCAAGTTTCGTTCGTTGAGTGGATGGCGATTGGCGTACCGATGGTGCTAGTACTCGTGCCAGTGGCCTGTTGTGCGATTTTATGGAGCTACCCTCCAGAAGTGAAAACAGTCGGTGACGTCGCCGAACTGTCGCAGGAACGTCTGGCGCTTGGCCCGATTACGCTAGCCGAGAAAAAGACGATCATATTGCTAGGCACGATGATGGTGTTATGGATTGCTGGTAGTTGGATTGAATTTTTTGACGTGCTGATCGTTGCCCTCTGCGGTGCAATCGTAATGTTTCTGCCAGGCGTACAATTGCTGACTTGGAAGCAGGCAGATCGCTCCATCGGTTGGGACACACTGTTAATGATTGGTGGGGTAACTTCCCTTGGCAGTGCGTCGCTTCAGGCAGGACTCGCTAATTGGTTGGTTGATGTAACCCTTCGGGGTGTTGCGGACTGGTCTGTTGTCTTAGCCCTTCTTGCTATTAGTGCGTTTACCGTTGTGGTGCATCTTGCGCTTCCCATCGGCCCAGTGGTAAATGCCGTGGTCATTCCGCCAATCGCCTTGCTAGCTGTCTCGGCGGGTGTAAACCCGGCGCTATATGCTCTACCAGTTGCGTTTACTGCTTCTTGTGCGATGTTGTTACCGTTGGATGCCGTATGCCTAATAACCTATTCCAAGGGTTACTACCGGATGCTCGACATGCTTACGCCAGGTGTCCTAATCGGTTCAGCTTGGGTTGTTTGGATGACGATTTTGATGCTAACCATCGGTGGACTGCTGGGTTTCGTTTAATACAGTCAGAGAGGGTGTTCCCTACCATTCTTCAGCGATTAGTTGGATAAGGTCACTTAGTACGACTAGGTCGCGGAGATCAATCAGTTCTATCGGTGAATGGGAGTATCGCAGTGGCCAACCGATGGGCATATGAGGTATGCCCCAGTCGCGAAAGCCGGTGCCGTCGGTACCCCCATTCGTCGCACCCAGTTGGAGTGGAAGGTTGTGCCCATCGGCGAGCTCGAGTAATCCATCGATGATCGCTCGGGGAGTGACTGAACTGCTATCCAGGCCACGTGCGACGGGTCCTTGACCCAATGGCGTGAACGCAAAATTCTGACGATCAACCGGAGCAGCCGACGACACAAACGTATCAACTGCATGCACACGAGCCGGTGTGAACCCCAGTTCGTCTGCAACTGCAGTGGCTCCTACCAGTCCGATTTCTTCTTCCGTCGACCATATAAAGATGACCTCGTGGTCCAACGCGTTAAGATCCAGCGACTGGAGTGCTACTAATTGGGCTGTCGAACCCGCGCGGTCGTCGAAGGAGCGTGCAGTGGCCCGTGTGCCTGCCAGGCGAACAAATTCCTTTGGATTGGTAACTGTGTCACCGATACGAATCCCCAATGCTTCGGTAGCCGCACGGGATGACATTCCTACACTGACACGGAAACCGGTCGGTGGTCGACGTGTCGGCGTCACTTGATGTTCATCGCGTGGCATAAAGATTCCAGGTACCCGAGTCTCAGCCGTATGCACAAATGCTGGTGTGGCCTCCCATAGATGTGGATAAAAACCACCTCGCTGCCTGATTTGCAACGACCCATCGTCGAGAAGCTCGGTCACTTGAAACCCGACTTCATCCATGTGCGCAATAAAGACGACCACCGGATCGCCCTGCCCAGCTCTTACCCACAGATTCCCGGATTCGTCGACTCGCGGTTTCGCCCAAGCGGGTAGGTGTCGCTCTACGACAGCACGCACACGCTGCTCATCTCCTGACACACCATAAGTTTCAATCAATTCCTCAAGGAGTCCTGCGACTGCCTCAACTCGACGCGAATCAACTTGCGCAGAGGCAGGCAATGTTGTCGTAAATAGGACGACCATGGTCACTAGGCTGCGAATGACTACGCCACATTTAAGAGTCATGGGTGTTTCTTGAGTCCTGCACTGATCTGAGTAGTGAGTGTTTCCACGTCTTCCAGATTTATGGTTTCAACAGCGGTCTCACTAAATTGAACAGGCACATCCGAGTGCTTAATGGCACCGAACCGCTCATCAATAATTCGCTCGGGCGGGTCATAGTTGATAAACCAGGTCGAGGCGAAGGGACCCAGTTGGCGGGACAGGACCCGCAATCCCGCATGACGAAGTTGGCTTTCAACCACGAACGCGATCACAACGGTACCGTCGACGTCCGGTTGATCAAGATAGGTTCGGGCCACAGCTGCGCACCCGGCTCGACGACCAGCTTCTGGACCCGCCAGTAAATTTTTACCATACCGATGAGGACGTTTAGCCAGGGCTACCGCATCCAGCAGTCGAATGCCAAGCTGCTGCACCTCCTTTGCGGAGTCCACACCGATGTCGACATAAGCGTCGTCCACGTTAAAGGGTCTGTCTGGAATCGAGGAGCGGCCACGTCCTAGATGGGTGGACGGAATCGAAACGACACCCGGTGTTGTTTTAGCGGCACCCCAAACAGTCACTCGATGTCCTTCCAAGCCTTGGTCGAATAGATTCGGTTTGCCTACTCCAACGCGTCGTAGGCGAAGATAACCGTCGTCCGTGATACGTCCTACGACATAACCGACTTCATCGAGTGGACAAACTAGCAATCTAACGGGTGTGCCAGTACCGAGCACCCCAACGACATTACCTGCTCGATCTACTGTCGTGCCCGGGAGCATTGCCAGAAGTTGTTCGGCTGCCGTTTGCTCGTACCCAGTCACAGCAGTCATCTCGATGAATTGTTCAGACAAAGTTGCCGACGTTTGGGCGGCCAGCGGATACGGCACCAACAGTAATGCCGCTATGAGCGCGGAGCGCAATAACTGATAGCTCATGTTCAACAGAGGATATCAGGGTCTCTGGCGGTTGGCGATGAGGTCCGTCGACGGCAGGTTATCTTTCAGCTACTTGCTTGATGACCGGACGTTGCAGCATCTCCCGCCGGACCGATATCTGTGCCTGATGTCGTCTATGTGCTAAGTGTTGATACTTCGTCATCTCGGGAGGGTGTGTCTCTCCAGGGCGCCTGCTCAGGGTATCAGTCGGCCTCTGTAACATCGCAAGTGCCCGACGTTGTTTAATCATTCTTTTACGTTCCATTTGATGGTGATAACAGTGGAAGCACAGCAGGTGAAACAAGGAAGACTTGTTTCGTGATATCCGGTCGACCATTACCTGTCGGTCTTGGCAAATACAGCACATGGTTCCAGGCTGAAGATTGACTGGAGTTGACGGTAAACGGTCTGACGTAGCGACACTGCGGTAAGCGAACTCAAGTTGTTTGCCTGCCGAAGTGGATTCGTAACTCAGTCTCAACCTTGGTGTGCAGATTCGTGCACTATTTACCTGACGACCTCGTACCAATCCAACGGTTGCATTTGATACACCATGCGGTTTGACGACTTGCTGTCCAGAATTTTGAGCCATTCGACATACTCCTTCCTTGTTGTAAACAACTGTACCGATGAGGAGTGACAGGGCAGGTCACGCATGGCACAAAATTAAAAAGTTTCTTGATATTTTTCACAGACGACGTCAGATGCTCCGAACGCTTGGAGTCCGGACACGCTACAATTAATGGCTTGTGTCTCGACAAGAGGCAGTTAGGAGTGAGAGATGAACGCGGAAGTGGAAACATGTCAATTTCAAGCCGAAACGAAGCAGTTGCTCGACATAGTGATCAACTCGCTGTACTCCCACAAGGAGATCTTTTTACGCGAACTTATTTCGAATGCTTCAGATGCTCTTGACCGCGTTCGGTTCGAATCACTTACCGATCCAAAAATTTTGGATCCAGCTGAAACTCTTGAAATTCGATTAGAAACTGACGTCAAGGCCCGCACCCTGACTGTGTCGGACAATGGCATCGGCATGAGCCGGGATGAGGTGGTGTCTCACATTGGTACTATTGCAAAGTCGGGAACCCGGGAACTTATGGACACCCTCAAGGATCGTAAGTCGGGCGAGGCGGTTGCTGACCTAATTGGACAATTCGGGGTCGGTTTCTACTCTGTGTTTATGGTGGCTGACAAAGTGACGCTCGTAACACGGCGTGCAGGAGCTTCGATTGCTACTCGCTGGACTTCCACGGGCGACGGCACGTACGAACTCGCAGAGGACACTCGTTTCACTCGTGGCACCACGATTACGCTTCATCTTAAGGCAGTTGACGTCGAGAACGGCTTGGATGACTTTACGGAGTTCGGTGTCCTGCGTTCATTAGTAAAACGGTATTCAGACTTTGTCGGCTATCCCATCAAAGCAGAAGAAACTCGTCAGGAACCTGCTGATGAATCGACGAAAGAAACGACGCACGAGGTTACGGAAGAGAAGATTCTCAACTCGATGAAGCCGATTTGGATTCGTCCATCCACCGAAGTTTCAACTGAGGAATATGCCGAGTTCTATCGTCATATTGCCCACGATTGGCAGGAGCCACTGGACCGACTTTTGCTCAAGGCGGAGGGTCGGATTGAGTATCAAGCGCTGCTGTATCTACCGGCACAAGCGCCTTTGGATTTGTACTATCGCGACCAGCAGTTTGGCCTACAGCTCTACGTGCGACGTGTCCTTATCATGGAGCAATGTCAGCACTTGTTACCGTCATACCTGCGCTTTCTCAAGGGAGTAGTTGATGCAGCAGACCTGCCGCTAAATGTTTCGCGCGAAATGATTCAGCAAGACCGTCACATCAAGCAAATGCAGAATTGGCTTAGTCGGAAGGTGTTGGATTACCTTGGTCAATTACAGAAGGAAGATGACGAAAAATATCTAAAATTTTGGAACGAGTTCGGACAGGTGCTTAAGGAAGGTGTTGCCGCAGAAACGGATGTCAAAGACCGTGTTGTACCGTTGTTGCGATTTCAATCGTCACACGAACCGAGTGCCCTCACCAGTCTCACTGACTATGTTGTGCGGATGAAGACTAGCCAGAACGACATCTATTTTCTCACTGGTGAATCGCGGGCGGTCATTGAGAACTCACCACACCTTGAGGCGTTCCAGGCCAAGGGATATGAAGTGCTTTACCTGGTAGATCCGATTGACGAAATGGTTACTGGATCGGTTCACGAATTTGAGGGCAAAACGCTAAAGTCCGTTGGACAAGGGACAGTTGAACTTGGCAGTGATGAAGAACGTAAACAGGCTGAGGAGGACCTTGCCGATCGTAAGAAGACCTTCGAGAATTTACTGGAATTTCTTCAGAAGAATTTGGGCGAATGGATCAAAGAAGCGCGATTGTCAACACGCCTCACGACTTCACCCGCTTGTCTGGTCGGAGGTGAAGGAGACATGAGTCCGCAATTGGAACGGTTACTTCGTCGGGCAAAGGGTGTTGATGGTCAGGCTAAGAACAAAAGGATTCTTGAATTAAATCCTGATCATGAGATTACGACTAAGTTACAGGCACGTTTTGCTGGGAACCAGGAAGATTCGGCACTTGTCGATTATGCCTATCTGCTTCTCGGTTACGCCTTACTGGCCGAGGGTTCCGAGCTTCCCGATCCAGCAAGGTTCAACCGGGCGATTGCCGATCTGATGTCCAAAGGGCTTTAGCGAGCTGCCATAACGAAACCTTGTCAATGCCCTTTGGGCTTGCTATACCTTCGCCATTCGATGCCCCGTAATGCTGAGGTAATTCGTCAGTGGAATATCCTGCGTGAGATAGAAGCGTCTCATTGGACGACGATCAATGAGTTAGCGCGAAAGATGGAAGTGACGACACGCACTATCCGAAGAGACTTGGAAGCGCTTCAGGTAGCAGGGTTTCCTTTATTTGATGAACTCATTGAAGGGAAGCGGCACTGGAAGCTTGATGCTCGTCCATTAAAGCTCCTTGGCAATGTAGGCTTTACGCTGTCTGAACTGTGTGCGCTTTACTTCAGCCGAACAGTCCTTGAAGCTTTGTCCGGCACACCGTTTTCACAGGACCTTCATAATGCTTTTCTGAAGCTTGAAACTGTTTTGACTCCCCGCATGCGACAGTTTCTCGATCGGTTGCCGACCGTGTTGCAAGCAAAGTCAGAACCAATAAAGAAGAAAATTATTGACAGCGGCAAACTCGAGGAAACGGTAGCTAAACT
>PYIL01193804.1_pt1 | contig 11925 bp, 12 predicted proteins | sample 3578041 | NCBI WGS metagenome assembly PYIL01 (sample SAMN08408023, study PRJNA431606) | Marine metagenome isolate SA_KN192-05_S13_150m, whole genome shotgun... | biome: marine; feature: oceanic pelagic zone; material: water; isolation source: 150 m water sample, 0.2-0.8 um fraction ... | reverse complement strand
GTGTATGCGAGCGATGACGCTAAAGGAAAATTTGTTGCCGATTTTATCTCTGCTTGGTGCAAGGTTATGAATCTTGATCTCTTTTAATGATCTGTTGAATTAAAAGTTATAAAGGATAAAACGATAAATTAGAACTGACCAGAATGCAGTCATAATAAACTAATAAGGAAGATCTTAATGGATTCATCTCAAATTATTATCTTGGCGATACCTGTATTTTTCTTATTGATTATTTGCGAGTATTTTTACGGTGCATATACAAAGAAAAATACTTATCGAATTAATGATGCTTTCACGAGTATCTCAATCGGTATTATTAGTCGTTTTCCAACTCTCCTTAATTTAGGTTTTCAGGGGCTTATTTTTGTTTATTTTGCTGAAAAGTTCAGTATAAATTTAATGGCAAGTAATAAAGTTATAACTTGGGTTGTTGCGTTTATTATGTATGATTTTTTTTACTATTGGATGCATCGATTGCACCATGAAATAAGAGTTTTATGGGCAACCCATGTAGTGCATCATCACGGCGAAGATTTTAATTTAGCTACAGCTCTCAGACAAACAAGTACAGGTTTTTTATGGAAATGGATATTCTTTGCACCAATGATAATGGTAGGTGTTCCTGGCGAAGTGTTTGTTTCGGTAGCTGGCGTAAATCTGGTTTATCAATTTTGGGTACATACTAGGCATATTGGTCATCTTGGTTGGATGGAAAAAATCTTCGTAACTCCAATGAATCACAGAATACATCACGCTAAAAATAAAGAATATATAGATGCGAATTATGGCGGTGTATTTATCTTATGGGACAGAATATTTGGAACGTATAAAGCAGAAGTCGAAACAATTGCCCCAATTTATGGGACGGTTTCAGCGTTGAGAAGCTGGAACCCTATTTGGGCTAATTTTCAAGTTTTTTATCAAATGTTCAAAGATTCACTCGAAACTAGAAATCTTAAAGATAAAATCAGAATCTGGTATTCAAGAACGTATTGGAGACCAAATGATATCCAGTATAAAGATAAAACATACGGTTTTGATGAAAAATATAACCCAGTTATAACCACGGATATGAAGTGCTTTGTTTTTCTTCAATTAATTATGTTGATTCTTGTTTCTGCGTTCATCTTGTTAACAATTTCAGATCAAACAAGATTTGATACAGTTATTTTTGCAATCAGTACTACATATTTTGCTACATTAACTGGCATGTTACTTCAGAGCGATGCTGTCACATACAAAGTATTCCTTATTTATTCGTTATGTTATGCGTTAATGTTGTATTTACTGCCGAGTTTTAAGAGCCTACATGGGGATCTTTGGCAAATTTTCTTTTCGTACTCACTCATGAATATTCTAATTACTTTCTTTTTGATTTTAATGGGAAGAGATTCAATAAAACTATTAAAACAAAAAGAAATCTAAAACCTAAATTTAAGAGCAACTACTGATTAATGCATTCTTTAAGTGAAGAGATTGGCCTAGATGGTTTTTACAAAGAATCAGAGTTACCTTTATTGCTTAAAAAACGAGGAATGGCAATTTGGAGTGATGGAATTGTGCAGATTCTTGACAGGAGACAATTACCACTATCCAAAGAATACATTACGTGCGAGACGACAGAGGATGTGGCTGACGCAATTGAATCCATGGTTATTCAAGGTGCTTTTTCAATCTCAATTGCAGCGGGTTATGGCTTGGCTTTGACTGCACAACAGAATAATACATCCATGGAAAATATCAACAAAGCAGCACAGCGTTTATTGTTAACCAGACCAACAGGTTTAGCGCTTTCAAGAGTAATAGCGCTTTGTCTTAAAAAATCCGAAAAGGCGATAAAGGAGAATCGTTCTCCTTTAGATGAGATTCTGTATGTAACAGATAAAGTTGCCTCTGATCTGGCTAAGCAAGCGAGAAAGACTGCCGAGTATGCTATCTCTTTAATTAAGTGTGGCGATACAATTTTAACCCACTGTTTTCCAGATCGATCTTACGCATATCTTTTAGTAGAAGCTAAAAAGAAAAATATGAATCTAAGTTTTTTGTGTAGCGAAACGAGACCTTACATGCAAGGAACAAAGTTAACTTCATTATGTTCCTCAGAACTCGGTTTTGAGACACATATTATTTCTGATGGAATGGGCGGGGCATTAATGCAAGAAGGATCAGTGGATTCATTTATTACGGCGGCTGATAGAGTGTGCATGGATGGTTCAATTGTAAATAAGATTGGAACATATCAATACGCTCTTGCGGCTGATGCTAATAATTTGCCTTATTATGTTCTCAGGCAATCTGGCCCTGATATTGAAAGTTTGAATACTGAGGATGTAATTATTGAAAAACGTTCTGGGGATGATTTGGTATCCTATGGTGGAAAAATTATTGCCCCATCTGGAGTAAAAGGATTATATCCAGCTTTTGATATCACACCACCGCATTTAGTGAACGCCATAATTACTGATAGAGGGGTATTCAAAGCAAATCAAATTCATACTTATCAGGATACCAGTTCATTTATTGACGATAGCTTGATATGATTTTCCTGACAGTAGGAGATATTGATGACAAAAGTATGGCCAGATGTATCTGATTTGCCAGACCCAAATGATGAGATTCGATCTAAGTATCGAGCTTTAAGATGTATCCCTGGAGAAATAGCACCTAATGTTCTGGTTCCAGGGGATCCGGCAAGAGCAAATAAAATTGCTTCAAATTGGTTGACGGATTCTAGGTTGGTGATGGTTCAAAGAGAATTTCACTCCTACACAGGATTATATAATAATGTTCCAATATCAGTAATTTCTACTGGTATCGGTTGCCCAAGCGCAACCATGGTTATGCAAGATCTTGCTAAACTTGGATGTAAAAATGTGATTCGTGTTGGTACCGCGGGATCATGCAACCAAGAAATTAAACCAGGTCATAATGTCATCGGCACTGCTGCAGTAAGGGATGAGGGCCTGACATCAAAATTCTTGCCTTTGAATTATCCTGCTGTTGCAAACATAGAGATTGTAAATGCTCTTATAGATGCCTCAAAGAAACAATCAGCGGTTATTCATACCGGAGTCGTACATACTTCAGATGCTTTTAGCAGTCCAGCTTTATCAAACGACATAACTTTGGCGAAAAAATCTGATGTTTTGGCATTTGAGATGGAAGCGTCTGCTGTGTTAATGATTGGAGCTTTAAATAAAATTAAAACTGGATGCATATTCAGTATCGATGGGTTTGTCGAAAATATATCAGATGGAAATGTTAAACCGGATTCGAAAGCATGTGATATTGGGATAAAATCCGCTATAAAGACAGCGCTGGATGCAATGATAATTCTAAATCAGGATTAAATTATGAAATTTAAGCTTGAGCGTGAAATGATCATTAACGCAGTTATTCGTCTGCAGAAAGCAGGGCTTATTATTAATACATCTGGAAACGCCAGCATTAAAGTTGGTGAATATGTAATTATTACCCCAAGTGGAGCAACCTATAGAAATCTGAAACCAACAGACATATTAGTTATGAATCAAGATAAAGAAGTGGTTGAAGGTAACTTATTACCATCTTCTGAAGTTGATTTGCATTATTCGATATACGAGAATGACGAAAGTATAAAAGCAATTATCCATACACACTCTTTATATGCTACTGCTGTTTCCAGTATTGCCAATGAATTGCCAGCTATTCATTATCAAATAGTTGATTTGGGTGGAGTAATTCCTGTGGCGCCATACAAGACTTTTGGCTCACCTGCGTTAGCATCAACGGTAGTAGAAAATATTTGTGGAAAAAATGCAGTATTAATGCAAAATCATGGCGCTGTCACCGTTGCTAAAAATCTTGAAAAAGCATTATCCCGTTCCATTCTTCTTGAATGGTTATGTTCTTTATATCTTATTTCAAAACAATCCGGCAAACCATCACTTATAAAGCGGTCAGAATTGACAGCCGTTAGAGATCAAATGGAAAAATACCAAAAAATGAGAGAAGAGTTTATATAGCGAATACCCAATAATGGTAAAATGGAATTAAGTAAAGAGAAGCATAAAATTGTACAAAGATCCTTATGATTACGATGTAACAACTGATGATGAAGCATCTTTTAATCATTTTATTGTTGGCTTGAATGAATATCTGAGTCTTGATTACTCAGGTATTTCGAGTTTTCTGGAAGCGATAAAACGAGACCCACAATTTGTTTTGGCACTCGTGCTTTTAGCAAGGCAGTTTGCCATCAATGGTAAAGCTAAAGAATCAGCATACTATCTTGAATTGGCAGTTAAATTTAGAGACAACGCAACAAAAAGAGAACAGAGCATTGTTAATATAATGCAATTAATATTGGATGGTAATTCACAAGGTTTAAATTTAGCTCTTTCTCATATCCAAAAATTTCCAAGAGATATTATTATGCTTTCTCAAATACTTGGTCCTTTTGGGTTGCTTGCGTTTTCAGGGGCTTTGAATTGGCGAGAGAAGAATTTAAAAATAATTAATGAACTTGACTCGCTGTTTCCCTCAAATGATTGGTGGTTCATGACAACAAAATCTTTCATATATGCAGAGAATGGAGACATAGATAATGCTTGTTCAATTGGAGAGAAAGCTTGGAGTTTAAACGAAAATGGGAACTGTGCACACACAATTACGCATGTTCATTATGAATCTGGGGCATACATTCAAGGTCGTTCTTTTATCAACGAATGTTTATCTTCACTGAAAAGGAAATCGAATATGGAGCATCACCTAAGATGGCATGATGCTTTATTGGCAATTAAGTTGGGCAAATTTGATGAAATCATTAATATTTATTCTGGTTTTCTATTGGAATTTGATACCACAACACCACTTGAATATCTTGCTGATAACGCCTCGTTACTCTGGTATTGCATTATCAATGATATAAGAGTTCCTGATTCTTGGTTGTCAGATATTTATAACTACACCAAAACACAATACCCAGAGATTGGATTTAAATTCGTAGATATGCATCGATCAATGATGTCAGTGATTTTAAATAACCAACATAGAGCTGACTATATAAATGAATTTGCACTTAACGATAGTGATGATCTTTCTATGGAACTTTCCAAAGGATTCATGAAATTTTATGACAAAGAATACAATCAATCAGTAAAATATTTGTCTTCAATTTTGGATAAAGCGGTTGTTTTTGGCGGAAGTAATGTACAAAGAAATATCATAATTGAGACATACGAGAGTGCTATCAAGAAAGCTCAAAATGAATAATATAATAAATTTTGTTTGTTTTCAGGTTGGTTGGTTCTCAGCTGTATTGACAGCTGCAAAAGGAGTCCCATGGATAGGCGTATTAATTATTGGGTTTTGTGTTTCTGTCCATTTGTATCGATCATCTAAACCCAGAGAAGAAATTATTTTAATTGTATTAATTGCTTTTTTAGGCGGAGTTTTTGATAGTGTATTTGTTTTTCTTGATTGGATTTATTATTCATCTGGGCAAATTCATCAAAATCTTACTACATATTGGATTTTAGCCATGTGGGCGTCATTTGCCACGACATTAAGATCATCCATGTCATGGCTAAAGGATTATAAGATTTTATCTGTAATTTTTGGTTTTTTTGGCGGACCATTAGCATATTATGGCGGTTATAAACTCAGAGCTATAGAGTTTATAAATTTTGAATCAGCCATGATTGGTTTGGCACTTGGGTGGGCGATAATCATTCCTTTCCTTTTTTATCTAACAGATAATATTGTTGACCCTGATAAAAAAGAAATTAATTGAGTTCACTGTTAATAAAATTGAGTATCTGTATTATTATTTTTTTGAAAAAACGTCCTTCTTTTAGTAATTTTAAGTATTAAATAATTTAAATATTGAGGTGTAAATTGTCTATACAAACTAAATACATTGAGTATATGGATGGAGAAGAGGTGTTAGAAGGATATATGGCTTGGGACGATGGGATAAAATCACCAAAACCAGGAATTTTGATTGGACATGCTTGGGCTGGCAGATCTTCATTTGAGTGCAAGAAAGCCGAATTATTGGCCGAACTGGGTTATGTCGGGTTTGCTTTGGATGTTTACGGTAAAGGCGTTTCTGGTGCTAACAATAATGAAAACGCCGCTTTAATGAAACCATTTTTAGATAATCGTGAGTTATTACAGAAAAGAGCAAATTTAGCATTGGCAACTTTAAGAAATCAGCCTGAAGTGGATGCATCAAAGTTAGCTTCAATTGGGTATTGCTTCGGCGGTTTGGTCTCATTGGATTTAGCGCGTTGCGAAGCAGATATTTGCGGTGTTGTTAGTTTGCATGGAAATTTATCTGCACCAGGTAATACCTCAAATAATAAAATTACCGCTAAAGTACTTGTATTACATGGCTGGAAAGACCCGATGGTTCCTCCAGCTGATGTTGTTAGTTTTGCGGAAGAAATGAATAAAATGTCAGCGGATTGGCAGTTGCATGCATTTGGGGATGCTATGCATGCTTTTACTAAAATAGGGATGAATGACGCAGATAATGGCATGCTTTATGATGAAGCTTCGGATATTCGATCTTGGGATTCAATGCGGTTATTTTTGAATGAAGTTTTTGGGTAATATCTTAAACAGGTTTTTTTAGAGCTCTGCGAGCCAATCCAAATAATATTAACCCAAATAACAATAAACTAATTGTTAATATCCAGGCGTCAATATTTGATTGAGCTGTTATCCAAAGGCATATCGCAAGTGCAATGAGTGGAATAGTGTAACCTCCAATCAGTTTATATGCTTTTTCTTTGGTTTCTTGGTCAGCTTTTTTCTGAATAAATGGTAATGAGCAGATACTGGCTATATAAGCCAGTAGACGTGTCAATGAGCTAGCAATAACCAGGTAAACAAATGAACCCGATAATGCAAAAATAAGACTTAATAAACCTAGAAACAATATAGAGTTTCCAGGAGTTGCGTAGTTTTTATGGATTTTCCCAAACCATTTTGGAAGAAGGTTCTGTTCTGATAATGCTAAAGTTAATCTTGGTACTGCCAACATGATAGCACCTAGATTTCCACCAATGGAGAATATGGCAGCTAAGGTCATTATCATCATTCCGTTTTGACCGAAAAGTATTTCACCAAGAGCAACTAAAGCGCCTGTGCTTTTTGATGTTTCTGGAACAACTGAGACATATACCATCATGATTAAGAAATAAAATATACAAACAAATAAACTTGTTTTTGCAATTGCATTAGGCATCGATGATTGAGGTTTTTTTGATTCTCCGGATATGAATGTAGCTCCTTCAAAACCAACGAAAGCATAAATAATTATTAATACGGTAGGTCCTAAGCCTTCTATCGGTGGAAATGCGGCTTGAGATATAAAATCAATAGGTACATATTGAAGGCCAATAAGAATTAGGATGACAATTGGTGTAAGTTTGATAACCGTAAAAAATACAAGCATTTTAATGCCATCTTTTATTCCAGTGTAATTAACCCAAGTCAATATGCTGCATATACTTGTAATAAGAACAACACGACCAGCACCATAACCAAACCAAGGTATTAGAGATGCAAGATAAAGCGCAAGGGCATTTGAGTTGGCAGCAAAAGCTGTAGCACGACTTATGTATAAGATCCAACCGGTACTGAAGCCTACAAGAGGCCCAAAAGCTACAGTGGTATAAAGTACAGGCCCACCAGAATCTTTGAAATAACTTGCCAATTGACCAAAGGTCAAGACAATAGTTATGACCGAGATTCCGACAATAAGAAACAACCAAGGACTTGCACTACCTGCTTGCTCAATAACGATTGATGGCAGTGTAAAAATCCCTGAGCCAATTGTGGAATTGAGAGCTACCAATGCTATACCGATTGCACCGACAGCCCTAAGCAAGTAATTTTTGGGTTGATTATTATTCATAAAGTTATATTTGCATTAATTTCCAAAAAGCTCAATGTAGGTTGATGGCACATTTTCTTCATTAGATATTGCAGGTAGGTATAGACTGCTATTCAATGTAGAAATAATTGTATTTTTGCATTTATTATTAATGGTAATGCCATTCAAAGAGGCTATATTTGCATTGCTTGCAATACCATTTTTGTTTACGTGAGCTTTGGATAATAGACGATATCGATTGTATTTTGGGCAGTATTTTTGCCAATTCTCATTCCCTATAACTCTTTGTGCACCGATGTAATTTTCTCCGTAAGCCATTATATTCTCTTGGTAACCTGGATTACGTATTAATTGTATTTTTGTTACATCGTTATTTTTTTTGAAAAGTATTCTGAATTGAACAAAAACGTCGACGTTTTTGTTGTTTATGATCGCTGGCGTGTATCTAGCTTTTTTATTTGCTTTGTATATTTCTTGTATATAAATTTCATCGCCTGGTTGATTTTTGTAACAAAGAAAAGATTTCATTTTTTTGTTTTTCTTAATCAATCCTGAGCAATTAATGATTACCATTGCATTTCCTTTTATATTTGGAAATGACATCATGGATAAGAGCGATTTTTCTTTTCCGTTAAAGCTTGCTGATTGACTTTCAGCACGCATATCTTTTACCACAAAGAACATAGAAATTAATAGAAAATATCTAAACATTGTTTATAAAGGCTTGCATTTGGCTTTAAATAGAAACCATTGCAGTTTAGTTTTCCTATGCCTGATAAAGCATTGTCCGTTATCACTAATAATTAATTCATAACGATCTGGCCAGCTGAGGATACGCCCAAGATTGAATTTTGGATCTGAAGGCCTATTCCTTTCTATTATCAGGAGGTTTTTATCCATGAAAGCGTTTTCGGATATGGTTGATTGTGTACCATTCGATGCCGAGATTATAATTTGTTCAATTTCTATTTTAATCTCAGGTGTCATTTCAACCAACAAAGCAGGAATATAATTTTTTTGTGGTAACAAAAAACAACTTGAAAGAAAGCAGCACAAAAATAGCTTAAGGCAAATTATTTTCATATTTTGTTTTCCTGATAAATTTATTGCTCAACCATATGCTTTTATTGGTTGTTATCTTCTGCTTCGTTTTAGAGTACTGACTTAATCCTGAACGGGCAAGGCTATTACTTGGGCATGCATTTGTTGACCGAAAGGTGAGGGCGGCGGCTAGTCGTTTTTCATTAATATCACCCAATACGTGATGCAAGTCATCGTCGATGATGCATCCAGCTGGCATATTCGTATTGTTGGCATTGCTCCTAGGTGAAAATCCTTCCGAATAATCACCAAAACCTTTGGCATTTACTCCTTTAAATTGAACGGTAAAGTATGTAGTACCACAGTTATCAGTTGGATAAAAACCATAAGGTTTTCCGCAAGTTACAGAGCCTATTTGAAAAACTTCTACATCTAGACCGATTAAACTATTAATAATTGACTCACTTGCTGAGCAGGTATCATTACCAGTAATAATGTAGACTCTATTTTGCCCAAGACTACCAACTGTAAGATCTAAAGAAGGCAGTTGCGTATTATTTTCTAGAGAAGATAGTCCTATTGTTGTGGTGTAAAAGGGTATAGGACTGATAGCTTCATTTGTAATAGGGTTAGTGGACGGATGTTTATCATTAAATTGCATGGTCTCAAAAGACATTCCTGCCGCAGCAATTGGGCCAGCAATCATATAAGTTAACTGATTTGCAATCGCCAAATATCCTCCAGAGTTATAACGCAAATCCAATACTAAATCATCAATATCGTTTGATTTTAATTGTGTAATGGCATCAAAAAGACCTTCTTCAGCAGTAGCAATATGATCATTAAAAACAAAGTAACCTACTTTACCTGTTTCAGTATTAATAACTTTGGTATTCTGAACTGGAGTTGAAGTGATATTCCCTGAAGTCATTGTTATTTCTTTAATTTCTCCTGAATCCCTCTTTTTTATTTTAAAGGAATGAGATAAACCTTCTTTACTCGGATACAGAGCATCACTTACTGCGCTATTATCACTAGTATTGGTATCAACCCCATCAATTTCTATTACTTCATCCCCTCTTTCCAAATTGACTGAGGCGCTTGTGGCCGGTGAATTAGGTTCTGTGTAAGCAACGAAGATTCTGTTTTGTTCAGTCGATATTATCGCCCAAGTGACACCATAACCAGCCGAAACACCAGATTGTGATAATTGAAGCCATTCATCAGTAGGGTAGGTGAAATGGAAGCGGTCATGAGTCGCTTTAAGTAGGTCAAAGTAATTTTGAGTGCTGTATAAAGATGGATCTCTATCAACTATCTCGTTATACCAAAGATAAGTATTGTTGCTATATGATCTAAGGTAATTATTTTCATCCAAAGTTGTGCCTTGTATATCTGGAAAATTATAACTATTGGCTGGATTTGCTCCTGACCTTGGATTGATACATTTATTTTTGAAATTACTTTCGGGTAAGAAGATATTTTCTTGCCATTGGTTTGCAGGAAGCGCTGGGGTAACAAGAGTTGTTTTGTTTTCATTATTGCCACCACAGTTTGATATAGTCATCAATAACAATATTGAAATGTATATGTGAATATAGTTCTGCATAATTGTTTTTTATATTTTTTTATTGTTAACCGTAACGATTGTAAAAATATTATATGATTATGCGTTATTAAATTGAATGAGAAAAAAAAATGTCTAAAAATAGTACCGAAAGATTTGATCGCAGGAAATTATTACACTCATTAGCTGGAGGCAGTCTTATGCTTCCTGCATTTGGCCAAGCTGAAGAATCCATTAAAGAATTATTCAAACAAGAGTCAAATGATCAAAATGCATTACTTTGGGCGATGGCTTGGCAGGAAACGGCTGCAGAGTTTGGGGCACTTTGTTATCAAGCATTTAATCTCGCGCGTTCAAAAGTTAAGCAAGCACTTAGTAAAGATAGCAATGCTGAAAAACCTTTAGCGATTATCACTGATTTGGATAACACCATAATGCACGCAACAAGTTATTGGGGTTATTTAATAAATCAAAACAAAGATTTCTTTGATGATGCTATTTGGGATAAATGGGTACCTAAAAACCTAATTACCTCCGTTCCTGGCGCAAAAGAGTTTTTAAATTACTGTTACGCAAATAATGTTGAAGTTTTTTACGTAACCAATCGTAACCAGGGAGATAAAACCTATGAATACGCATTAAATCAATTACAACATTTAGGTTTCCCTTATGCAGATAAAATGCATTTAACTGTATACAGGGATACTTCCAATAAAATGCCAACGAAAAAATCAGTCAGTCAATCGCATGAATTAATTTTGATGCTCGGTGATAATTTAAATGACTTTAAGAGGGATTATTATGTTAAAGATGTTGAGGTTCGCTACGAATTAATGGAAAGAGATAAGAATGATTTTGGTGAAAAATTCATACTACTTCCGAATCCCACGGATGGTCATTGGGTTAGGGCAATTTTTGGAACTTCAGAACCTACATCTACTCCAGAAAATCGTGAAATCTTAAAGGCTTCAGCGACAAGAAATGCTTGGGATGGAAAGTAAGAATTGTGTTGTCATGCATATATTAGCCATAACAGAAACACCAGATAGACCAACTGTTGAAACGTTTATAGGGATGCATAAAAAAAATATCCGTATAACAGTTATTTGTAAGCAAGACTGGAAATATGAAGCAAAGTTAAAAGCGGAAGGTATCGATACTTTGAATTTACTCTTTTCACGAAAAATCTATTTCCCAGCAATCAAGAAGTTAAAGGAAATATTGGTAAATAACCATATAGATATAGTGCATACGTATACCAACAATGGTTTAAGTAATACCATTTTTGCTTTGATGGGATTTAAGAATATAAAACTAGTCGCATACAGAGGGATTGTAGGCAATGTGAGTTTTCTGGATCCCATATCATGGATGCGTTACTTAAACCCAAGAATAGACCGAATAATCTGTGTTTGTAATGCCATTAGAGACC
>PYIL01217515.1_pt1 | contig 11940 bp, 12 predicted proteins | sample 3578041 | NCBI WGS metagenome assembly PYIL01 (sample SAMN08408023, study PRJNA431606) | Marine metagenome isolate SA_KN192-05_S13_150m, whole genome shotgun... | biome: marine; feature: oceanic pelagic zone; material: water; isolation source: 150 m water sample, 0.2-0.8 um fraction ... | reverse complement strand
TAGAATAGGTCAAAAAAATACTGCAGAAGAAATAATTAAAGAAGAATTACCAGTATTAGAGGCATCAATGAAAAGATTAGAAGCAGAACCTGTTGTGAAAGATGTTTTCAAGAATATTGATTTGCTAAGAATCAAAGAAGTTCAAAAGGCATTAAACATGTTAGGTGATCTAGATGATAATAAAAAGAAAATAATTGATGAGTTATCAAAGGCAATTGTTGAAAGCATAGTAACTACACCAATGAATAATTTAAGAAAGCATACGGAACAAGGAAATACTGAGTTGTTAGACGCAGTTGAAAAATTATTTGAATATAAGAAAGATAACTAGTTTAGAATTTTAGTGATCAAATCTCATTTCAGTAGATTTTTGCTTAAAACCAATTTTCTCATAAAATGGTATTAGCTTATCTTCACAGTTTAGGATGGTTTTATAGCATTTTTTTTCCTTTGCTACATCTAGTAATGAGAGTACTAACTTCATTCCAATTCCCTGTCCCTCAAATTCTTTGTTTACAACTACATCTTCAATATGACCCACGAATCCACCTTCATGAATGAATTTCTGCTCAATCAGTAGCGTTGTGGAGCCAACAATTTTTCCATTGAGTTCTGCAACATGAATAATATGATTCTCATTCTCTAAAATTTTCTTCAGAATATTTTTTACAGAATTTTGTTCCAAGTTACTAGTTTGTCTAAGATTATCAAGTGATTCTAAAAAACCATTTTCCAAATCTGATTCTATTATTTTTCTAATTATTAATTCAGACATTCAGATTTTCCCTATTTTTTATATTCTTGATTTGTTTTTTCATAAGTTTCTTTATCCCCAATATCGATAAATCCTTTTTTGGATACCACACTGCTAATTTTCTTTTTCTTTGATAGAGCTTTTTGTATAACATCATCCATTCCATATTGTTTATTTTTTGGAATAAGTTGAAACACTTCAGGCTCCATTACATAGCAGCCCATGTTAATTTTTGCACTCAACTCTGGTTTTTCATTCCATGCTGTCACCCTACCAGTATTGGTTGTGTCAATAACACCGTACTTCATGTTGAATTTATATTCATAAAGACTCATTGTAACAGTTGATTTCTTTCTTTTATGATCGGAAATCATATTTTTCAAACTAAAATTATAGATTGAATCTCCATATAGACAAACAAATGTATCATCAATGAATTTTTCAGCAGTTTTTAGTTGACCTGCAGTCGCAAGTGGCTTTTTTGAAATTGCATATTCAATTTTCACACCAAATTTTTTCCCATCTCCAAAATAATCCTCGATTTTTTTTCGTAAATAACTAACACATAGAACAATTTCTTTTACACCATTTTTTTTAATCCATTCTATCAGATGTTCTAAAATAGGTTTTTCACCTAATGGAAGCATTGGTTTAGGAAGAGAATTTGTGTATGGTTGTAATCTAGTTCCAAGACCACCTGCTAAAATTACTGCCTTCATGAATTTGTATTCAGTTTTGAGTTGTATTTATGTTAAATTACACAATTTTTAGTGACCTAAGTAATCTTAGAAATATTTTTGATTATATCATTTGGCCTCTCACCAAAAATCAGAATCATCGGTTCTTTTCCCACATCACCTTTATGATAAATTAGATCAGGAGATTTTGATTTTACTGCATGATTTATTCCCCATTTTATAGATGAACCTTCTCGTTGTTTTGATTTCTTAGGTTCCTTACCTCTGTCATAGTTTAGCACTGTTAATCCACAACTTCTCGCTTTGGAAATAATTTTAGGGTTAAATTTTATGTTAAGACCAGAACGAATATTTGGAAATTTCTTGTTAACTTGTATTACCGCAGTTGCAACGTGATGTGATCCACCATATATTATTTCTCCTGCTGTTATAACCTCTTTACCAGATTTTACTAACCTACCAGATACACCTAAAACATCTCTTATTGTTTTTGGGTTTCTTTTGGAATAAACAAAATTTGTTTGACATTCAGGAATAATCTTATAAATATTTTTGAGATGTTTGAAATCATTTATAGATTGGACTAGTTCTACACTTTCGGTTGTAATACGCTGATCAGTTATTTTAATACCCTTTCCAATGCTTTTTGAATTTTTAATGGAGTTGGAAACATAGTTTTTAGCAGTTTTTACCGCATGATTTAGTGTACTTTGGTTTGCGAGTGACACAGCAAGAGATGCAGAATAATTGCATCCACTACCATGATTAATAATTGGAATTATTTTACCTGTAATTTGGTATTCCTTATCTTTTTCTAGAATAAAATCAGAAATTTTACCATTTAACTTTGAAGCACCTGTGATAATAACAGATTCAGCACCAAATGTTTGAATTTTTTTTGCGGCTTTCCGTACATTTGAAATTCCTGATAAAACATGTGCTTCGTATTTGTTTGGTGTTATTACATCAGCCAGAGGGATTATCATTTTTTTATAACTATTCAATGCATTTTTTTTAAGAAGTAGACTACCTGTTGTTGATTTTATTACTGGATCTACAATTATTGGTATCTTGGCATTTCTTAATTTTGTGTGAATCACCTTGATTATATCAGAGTTGTAAACCATTCCTATTTTTATTGCGTCTATATCAAAATCTGACAAAACTGATTCTAATTGTGATTTTAAACTTTTTATTGAAACTGGCTCTATGTAAGACACTTTTTTTGTATTTTGACTGGTGACTGTAGTAATAACAGTAAAACCATAGACTCCATAATATGAAAAAGTCTTGATGTCACTTTGAATTCCTGCACCTGATGATGGGTCTGAACCTCCAATAGTTAGAATGTTCATAATGATCGGATTTCAAACGACTGTTTAAATTTACCAGAAGCACTATAACCGATATGGCAACTCAAATGACTTCAGCTAGACGTGGAGTCCCAACTGATGAGATGAGGAGAGTTGCAAAAGATGAGGATGTGACGCTTGATTGGCTTTTACCAAAAATTGCCAGTGGTTCAATTATCATTCCTAGCAACAATGTAAGACCACAGAAAATTCATAATGTTGGTATTGGGAAAGGTATGAAAACCAAAGTTAATGTCAATATTGGTAGTTCAACATTAAATGTTAATGTGGACGAAGAAATCGAAAAAGCTAAAGTCGCGGTTAAATATCATGCTGATACTATCATGGATCTTAGTGACGGTGGTGATGTTGGCAGTATTAGACGAACTCTTCTAGAAGCAGCACCTATAACATTTGGAACAGTTCCTATATACGAAGCATATAATTTCGGTGTTGAAAAACACAAAAATCCATTAGATATCACAGAAGATGATTATCTTAACGCGTATGAAAATAATATAAAAGATGGAGTTGATTATACCACAATTCATTCTGGAATAACAAAAGAAATTGCAAAGCGCATTTTGAAAGTTGAGAGGTATGCTGGCGTTGTTAGCAAAGGTGGAACTATTACTGCGGCATGGATGCTAAAATACGATAAGGAGAATCCATACATTACTCACTATGACTATATGATGGAGTTAGCGCAAAAATACGATGTGACATTTAGTCTAGGTGATGCATTACGTCCTGGTTCAATTTTGGATTCACATGATGAGCTTCAGGTTCAGGAAATGATCAATATTTCAAGGCTAGCAAAACGTGCAAATGAAAAAGATGTCCAAGTCATGATTGAAGGACCTGGTCATGTTCCACTTGACGAAGTTGCCGCTAACGTTAGACTTGCTAAATCACTAATTGGAGATGTTCCATATTATGTTCTAGGTCCACTGGTTACTGATGTTGCATCTGGTCATGATCATATTGCTAGTGCAATTGGCGCTGCAGTTTCTGCCAGTGAAGGAGTGGATTTACTGTGTTATCTTACACCATCAGAACATTTAGCACTGCCAAATGCTGATGAAGTAAAAGACGGTCTAATTGCATATAGAATTGCAGCACATGCAGGAGATTTAGTTAAACTTCGGGATAAAGCAATAAAATGGGATATGAAAATGACCGAAGCCAGAAGAACGTTAGATTGGGAAAAGCAGTTAGCACTTTCAATTGATCCTGAAAAGGCAGCAAAAATTCATGGACGAACTGGTCAACACCCAGGAAATAATGTACCGTGCACTATGTGTGGCGGCGCATGTGTCTATCTAATGCTTCCTCAACAAAGAAAATATGAAAAAAATACTGAATTACAGCAGACTGAGTAATATCCTTTCTAAATTTGGAACCGTATTGAATTCTTTTAGCTGATCTGCATCAATCCATCTGAAATCCGAATTCTCCCAATTAAGTTTGATATCATTTGTATCTTTTTTAAAAAAGAAAGGAAAGATTATCCATTCTTGATTCTTATATTGTGGAGACTCGATAGTAAATTCCTTAGTCGATTTGATTAATGTAATATGCTCTTCACTAATTCCAACTTCTTCAAAAATCTCTATTTTTGCTCGTGAAATTGGAGTTTCATTATTTTCAATAATTCCACTAATCCCTGACCATAACCCTTTCATGGTTCTAATTTTCTCACTACGCTTTAAAATTAAGATTTTATTATTATAATTTAGAAATGAGGTAACTACATTAGTTCTTCGCATTAATTTTTCATTGTATTAACCATCTTTGTTAATTTCTTATATGATTTTTCTAAATCAATATTTTCTGAAAGTTTTTCTTTATTAGAATTAATGTATGTGACAATTTCATGACCGTTTCCTTCCTGGGCTGAAGTTAATAGTCTACCAATGTCTTTCCAAAATTCCTCTGCAACTCGTCTAATCTCAGGATTAGAAATTATTGTTTCAATTAATTCAGGCGATTCAGTTAGTATACTTTCTGCAATAATTTTTTGTGCCTTAAATGTGGTTCCAGCCATTTTTTCAGTTAATAGTATTTTATCATCCTTTGCTAAGATATTTGCAAATGCTATATTGATTAAATGTGTAAGCCCAAGAATAATTGCAATTTTTTTATCATGTTCGTTTGAATCTATTGTAACAAAGTTTGCATCAGGAAATAGATTTTTTGCTACGGTTAATTCTTTTTTACCATCTTTAATAGGAATAGAGATAATATTTTGATTTTTTACTCCTTTTGCACCAGGTCCAAACATAGGGTGTATACAAACAGGACAAACCTTTGCAGGTATTTTTCCTAATGCAGCAGCTGTTTTTGATTTCTGTGAGGTAATGTCAATCAAGTAAGATTCACGTCTCATTTCTTTAGCAATTAGACGAATAATTTCTGGAGTTTTTTTTGTTGGGGTTGATAATAAAACATATTCCTTGTTTAAGATTGCACTAATTAATGATTCAGCTTTTTTTATGTTCGTTGGAATTGGATTTTCTGTATCAAAACCAGTAACCTCAAAACCTTTTTTTACAAAATGATCCGAAAGCCATTTACCCATTTGACCTCCAGCACCTATAATTGCAATTGTTTTAGTCATTGCATATCATTAGTACTTGCTTTTAATATGTCCATTCCTTCAATGAGTTTTTCTTTTTCGACACATGCTGAAATCCTGAAAAAGTGTTTATATTCACCAAATGCATTACCAGGTGCTATTGCTAATCCATGTTCAAGTAGTTTTTCTGCTAATTCTGAAGTGTTAATGTTGCTTTTTGTGCGTGCAAAAATGTACATTGCACCATCTGGAATCTCAAACTCTAATTCCATACTTTTGGCGAGTTCAGATAAAATAGTCAATCTCTCATTCATAATTCTAGTATTATTACTAACATCGTCATTAATCGACTTCATCGCTAAAAATTGGATGGGCTCTGCAACATTTGTTAAGCAAAGAGCCTGAAGTTTTGCCATTTTTTCAATAATCTTACTTGAGCTTATCGCATATCCAATTCTATATCCAGTCATTGAATGTGATTTAGAAAATGATTGTGTAATGATTGATTTTTCATAATCATATGTTAAAACACTCTTCCATTTTTCATTAGAATAGTTACTGTAAATTTCATCACTCAGGATATACAAGTCATTCTTTTTTGCAATTTCAAATATTGAATCCATCAAATCTTTTGAGATTATTTTACCAGTTGGATTATTTGGATAATTTAGAACAATCATTTTTGTATTATTATTGATGGACGAATTGATTTGTTCTAATGATGGTTCCCATTTGCTTTCTAATGTTGTCTTAATTGAACGAACCTTTACTCCAGAATTAATCGCACATTGTCTGTATGCAGGCCATGCTGGTTCAATTATAATTACTTCATCACCATAATTAAGTAAAGTCGAAAATGCTAGAAATACACCAAATCGTGCACCTGGAACAACCATTACGTTCTCAGAATTTATCTTACAACCAAAGTTATCACTCACGAATGCTGCTATTGCATCACGAAATTCTGGAATGCCTTTAACTGGGCCATACTTTCCAAAACCTGCATCATAAATTTCGGATAGGGAGTTCCGTACAGTCTCTGGAGGTTTAAAGTCAGGTTCGCCAACTTCTAAATGAATAATCTTTTTACCTTGACGCTCCAACTCTTTTGCTTTTAGAAAAATTGTAAGATGCGTTTGTGATTCAGGTAATTGTACTTTTACTGATTCGTTTAGTAAAAAATTTAAAAAACGTGTTGCAAGTGACTTATCAAATCCCATTTGATCACATATCTGCATCATTTTATTTTTTAGTTCATCTTCTCTTGATTCATCTGTGACCCCTAGACCCTGTTCGTTTTTTATATTTCCAATCTCTTTAGCAATGTCAGTTCTAGTTTTTAGTAATTTTAACATGTCAGCAGTGATTTTCTCCATCTCACTACGGAGTTTTTCTATGTCTGACATGATTCTACAGTGTGGGTTTGATAAATCCGCTTATCAATGCATGATCAGCCAATGTTAATGCAACCAGAGAATCAACTACTGGTGGTGCTCTAGGAACAACACAAGGATCATGTCTGCCGCCTACTTGTAATTTGATCTTCTTTTTTGTTTTTACATTAACAGAATCCTGATACTTTGCAATTGACGATGCTGGTTTGAATGCGACACGAAAAACAATTGGCATTCCGTTAGAAATTCCTCCTAAAATTCCACCAGAGTTGTTAGTTTTTGTGAGAATTTTACCATTTTTAATGACATATGGATCGTTATTTTCTGATCCAAACTTTTCTGAACCTGCAAAACCTGAACCAAATTCAACTCCTTTAACTGCTGGAATTGAAAATATTGCTCTACTAATATCTGACTCCAAAGAACCAAAAATCGGTTCACCTAAACCTGCAGGAATATTTGTTGACACAGATTCAATAATTCCTCCTAAAGAGTCACCATTTTTTCTAGCTGTAAGAATGGCCCTCTCCATTTTTTTGGCAGTAGTTTTTGATGGACATCTTACAACATTAGAGTAAATTGTTTTAAGCATTTTCTTATTAACTTCCTCTTCAACCCGCATTTTACCAATTTGGCAAGTGTATGAATTGGTCTCAACTCCTAATTGTTCTTTGATCAACTTTCTTGCAATTGCCCCACCCATAACATGTGTTGCAGTTAATCTACCTGAGAATCTTCCACCACCTCTATGGTCATTATATTTTTTATATTTTACATATGCAGGATAATCTGAATGTCCGGGTCTCATATCAGTTCTTAATTTTTCATAATCAGTAGATTTTTGATCCTTATTCCATATTATCATTGTAATCGGTGCACCTGTTGTGCTACCCCTAAACGTTCCAGAAATAATTTCCACTTTATCATCTTCTTTTCTTTGTGTTGATACAAGAGATTGTCCTGGCTTTCTTAAATCTAGCATTTTTTGAATATCTTTTTCAGTTAGATCTAGACCGGCTGGACATCCATCTAAAACTGTTCCAATACATCTACCGTGACTCTCTCCAATACTAGTTAATACTAAACGTCTGCCAATAGAGTTACCAGTCAACAATAAAAGATCACTTTAGATGTTTATAATCGTTCTATACGATTGACATCCTTCCACCACAATTTTGCATATCTGAAACAAAATTTGGGTATGATACACTTGCAGAATCAGGATCCGTTACTACACAATCACCTATGGACATTGCTAAAATAGAAAATGCCATGAATAATCTGTGATCACCATGCGAGTCTAGTTCTACATCACTTCGAATATCGCCTTTTTTGAGAGTCATCCCATCATCATTTTCAGAAACTATAACCCCAACTTTTTTTAGTTCATTACAGATTATTGCTATACGGTCAGTTTCTTTGTATCTAGCATGTTTAACATTATGAATCTCGATTTGGCTCTTACATTTTAATACAAGAATTGCTAATGCTGGTAAAAGATCTGGAGTATTAGATAGATCAAACCTTCCACCATCTAACAAATCTGGTGATTTTGTTGTTATAGTTTCACCATCCAGTGTAACATTCACTCCTAATTTTTCCAAAATATCCACAATTTCTTCATCACCCTGCGGTAATTCGCCCAAGTTTATTTTTATTTTTAAGTTATCACCCAAGAGAATATTGGCAGATAGTAATAATGCAAGATTTGAAAAGTCTGATGGAACTGTAAATGTTGTAGGCTTGTAAATTTGATGTGTAATAGAATATTTTTTGTAAGGTTCTATAGTTTTTACGTCAGCACCAAACTTCTTCATTGTGGTAATTGTCAAATCGATGTAAGGTTTTGAAACAACATTTCCATCAATCTCTATCGTTAATCCATTCTCCAATCTTGGTGCAATAATTAATAATGCAGAGATGAATTGACTTGAGATATCACCTTTTATGTTTACTTTATTGCCGTGTATCTTTCCTTTAATTATAATCGGTGGTTTACCATTATCTGACTCTGTAGTTATTCCCAATTCTTCTAGAGAATCTAAGAGAGGTTTCATCGGTCTTTTTTTAAGACTATTATCACCAGTTAATTCTGTGGTTCCACCTGATAATGCTGCAATGGCAGTTGCGATTCTTATCGTCGTTCCTGAATTCTGAGCATTGATCATTGAACCTTGTATTGTAGAACCAATTGAATTTTCTATTGTAACTGTGTCATCTGATTCATCAACTTCGACACCAAATGCCCTACATGCAGAGATTGTTGCATTAGTATCATTTGAGTTAAGCATTTTTTTAATTATGCTTTTTCCATCAGATAATGCTGAAAGAAATATTGCTCTGTGCGTGTAACTCTTATTTGCAGGGCAGATTATTTGACCACTAAGTTTTGATTTTTCAATTTTGCACTTCATACACTTCAGCTTTTTTATTATTTATATTAGAAATTATTATGTTTCCGTCTAAAGATGAAAATACCTTCTTAATATGTGAATTATGACCTTTTTTAGTAATTGCTACAATGGATGGCCCATTACCTGAAATCGTTGCACTTAATGCACCTTTTTGTATTAATTTCAAAATTAACTTAGGATCTGAATTTAAAATGGATGAAGTTGCGAGGCCATTAAGTATTGATGCATTCCAATAATCACCATTTTTTGCTAATTTCCATGCTTTTTCGAAAGCAGGTTTAAAATTTGCTAGCTTCTTTAGATTTCCACGTTTTCGTGACTTTGGAAGAAAAATTATGGCTTGTAAATTAGTAGGAGCTGGGCGTCTAAAGATTAGATTCCTCTTGTAATTATTAGTTATATTGAATCCACCATAATAACATGCACATGCATCATCGTATGCACCTGTGATGCTAACTTTTGTTTGTATTGATGATTCTACTCCAATTTTAAGAATTTCTTTATCAGTTAATTTTTTTTTGAATGCTTTTGCACATACCATTGCGACTGCGGTTGAAATTGCACTTGAACTTTTAAGACCATAACCTGTTGGAATATTTGATTTAAATTCTAATCCTATTTTTGTTTTTTCTAATTGCTTTTTTGAAATTGTATTTTCAATTACTTTATTGATTAATCTAGAACTAATTGTTTTATTATCAGAAGTTATTGAGATTCCGTATCCATCTTCCACACTCATCCTAGTTTTTACAAATGTATCTATACCAAGTGTTGCACCATTTCCTGTGGCAATAGCGCTTACAATTGAAACTGCACCATGTATCACACTTTCTACAATTACCACTTAAAATCCTCCCAAGATAGATTTTTTCATAGCTTCATACGGCGCTTTTTGATTTAACCAAATTTCAAATGTTCTTGTAGCCTGCCCTAATAACATTTCATATCCATAAATTATTTGTGCATTTTTCTTTTTAGCGTCTTTAATTAATTCAGTGTTAACTGGTTTATAGACAATATCATATACTACTGTTTCAGCATTAATTATTTTTGTTGGTATAATGTTAGACTCATTTTTTAATCCTAGAGATGATGCATTTATAATAAAATCATAACAATCGCTTAGTTTTTCGACATCTTGTATTGGTACTATATCTGAAGCAAGTCCAAGTTCATTACAAAAACTTGTTAGTTCTTTGGCTTTTTGTTCAGTACGATTAATTACCGTGATTTTCTTTGCGTGTTCTTTTGCCAGTCCGGCTATAATTGCTCGTGATGCACCACCAGCACCTATCAATAAAATATTTGAATCTCTTATTTGGATTTCTCGATTTTGTATGGGCTCAAGAAATCCGTCCATATCAGTATTGTAGCCTTTTAGTGAACCATTATCATTCACAATAGTATTTGCGGCTCCTATCAGTTTACAGTTTTCATCAACAACATCTAATAATTTCATGATTTCAATTTTATGAGGAATTGTTACATTAAAACCAGAAATTTTAATCGATTTTAAAGATTGAATTCCTGTTTCAAGTTCATTTTTAGATATTTTGTATGCAATGTATGTACATTCCAAATCTAGATTCCTGTATGCAGCATTATGAATAGTTGGCGAAAGTGAGTGATCAATTGGATCACCTATCACAGCGAATGTTTTCAGCATATCATTTTTTCAAAAAGCATTGATATAACACCTGCTTTTGTTACTAAAACTTAACAATTATAATTCAACTCATTGATCGTATTTCATCTAAACTAAATTGTCCTGGGGCGATTGCCTTTCCTAGTGAGACGTATGTGAATGGGCTGCCCATATGAAGACAAAGAATTCTTGTAAATTGTGCTTCTTCACCCATTGAAAATGCAATTAGTTTTGTTGCTGAAGTATTATTGTATAATGAAAGTATTTTTGTCGCATCATTAACTGTTTTTGCCATGGTTACAATTTTTACATAATCCGAGTATTTCTTCATTATTTTGAATTTCTTGTTCAGTATTGTCAAATTTGGTGTGTTTTTAAAATTATGCCATGAGACCAAAATTTTGACTTTTGAATTTTTCATATATCTCTGAAACTGTTTATCATTTTGTAACGCATTAAATTCAACATCCACTAAAAATGGATTATATTCTGCAATTAGTTTTATGATTGATTTACGCTCATTCTCCGAGTCTCGGAATTTACCACCATCACTCTTTGGTCTTAAAGTACAGACACATTTACGTAATTGTTTTTTTACCAATTCAAGTGCAACTGGGATATCTTTTGTTTTTATAAAGTCAAATCTTATTTCTGCAAAATCAGATTTTTTTAGTGCTTTTTTTAGTAGAATACTAAGTTTTTTTGGGTTATTTTCTGCAATAGTAACACATGTTTTGTATTTCATTATTTTTCTAAAATATACTCATCTGAAACTTCCATACCAAAATGCCTTCCAGTAGCGGGTTTTACAAATGCTAAAACTGAATCACCTTTTTTTAAGTGTGTGACGGAAACTAACTTTCCATTTGATTTGACAAAACGTATGGTTTCTGCATCTTGAGCAATAATACCACCAACTTCATCTCTAATTTTGGCTTTAATCATTAACATTGGTCTACGTTCTATTTTACATCTACCAATTGCTGCTCTGCGTGCTTTACCTTTTGAATTAAGAATTAATATCTCACTACCAGTTTCTAACTCAGAAAGATATTTCGTGGTACCATCAGGCGATAGTGTATAACAATGAACAGCACCCGCATTT
>PYIL01073675.1_pt1 | contig 11948 bp, 8 predicted proteins | sample 3578041 | NCBI WGS metagenome assembly PYIL01 (sample SAMN08408023, study PRJNA431606) | Marine metagenome isolate SA_KN192-05_S13_150m, whole genome shotgun... | biome: marine; feature: oceanic pelagic zone; material: water; isolation source: 150 m water sample, 0.2-0.8 um fraction ... | reverse complement strand
TTAGTATTTTCACGTTTAGGTCATTCAGGAAAGCATTATGAGATAACGCAATGGTATCCAAAACCAGCTGTTTATGACCATAAAGGCTGGCATCCAATGCCCTACCTCAATATGGGTGAATTTTACAGTGAATTTGGAATTTTCGATGTGAAAATTACTTTACCAAAGAATTACCGTTTGATGGCTACAGGTGATTTGGTGAATGGTGAAGATGAAATTCAATGGCTCGATTCTCTTGCCGCTAAAGGTGACTCACTTCATGTTCTGCCAAATAAGGAATTGAAGAAAAAATTGAAATTGATGAAAAAGAATGCAGAAAAACCAGAAACGGTAGATTCATCGGATATTGAAATGAAAACATTGCATTTTCATCAGGAAAATGTCCATGACTTTGCCTGGTTTGCTGATAAGAATTGGATCGTGCGTAAAGGAGAACTACTTCTTTCTGATTCTACTCGAAATATAACTTTATGGAGTTTCTACTTACCAAATAACGCGACATTATGGGAAAATTCAATTGAGTATCTGCATGATTCAGGATACTGGTATAGCAAATTCTATGGTGATTATCCCTACAATCACTTAACTGCAGTGGATGGCGATTTGTCTGCTGGTGGGGGGATGGAATACCCAAACATTACAGTGATCTCTACTGCAGGTTCAAAAGATTTATTAGAATATGTAATTATGCATGAAGTAGGACATAACTGGTTTTACGGAATATTGGGATCCAATGAGCGTGACCATACTTGGATGGATGAAGGACTAAACGAATATAGTAATATTCGTTATTGGCAAAAAAAGTACAAGGGTAGAAATGAACAAATCATTATTTCTGAATTTGTTCAGAATAAATTGGGGATTGCAAAAAATTTATCAATGAGCTGGTTTACATATGCAGGTTATGCCAACAGTGGTAAGAGTAAAGATGCCCAGTCATTGAATCTAACTGCTGAAAAATATTCTGCCGGTAATTACTTCCAGCACTATTCAAAGACGGCTGTATTTATGCGTTACCTGGAGCATTATCTGGGTGAGGATAAAATGGATGAAATATTACAGGATTTCTACCGGCAGTGGGAATTTCGTCATCCTTACCCAGAAGATTTAGAAGCCGTATTTGCTGCACACCTTCAAGAGGATTTGGAATGGTTTTTCGACAATGTTTTTAAAAAAACAACTTATGTGGATTACGGGATTATAAAAACTGGTGACCAATTTATTTTAGATAACTATGGAACATTCACCTGTCCAGTTGAAGTTGCTTTTTATAATGTATCCGGTCAAGAGATTCAACGGGATTGGTATCATAAAATAGATAATAAAAGGACTCTAAGTCTTCCCACAGGTGCAGTCAGTGCCCGTATTGACCCGGATCATCATATGCCGGATGTTAACCGTAGTAATAATAGTACAAAGAGAAGGCTTAACCTAAATTTTGTTTGGGATCAGCCAACCTACTTCAATCATGATGTAAATATTGTTCCTTGGTTATTTTCCTATAATTACTACAACAGGTTTACTCCAGGATTAACAATATTTTCGGGTTTTGTTCCTGGTTATGATGGCAGTGGGAATGCTTTATCATTTCTTTATGATTTTAACCATAAGAAACCGGTTGGCGGTTTTTCAATTACACGCCCAATACGATCAATCAGTTTATTTCATGTAAGTTCTTTGAATATAAAATTGGATCGTGGATCTGGCAGGACCGGGTTCAATGCGGGGATAACTGGTACAATCAAAGAACCATATATAGAAAGTCCAGTTGCCGGGATAAATGCAAATCTTTTCTATCATTATCTTGATTCGACTGCTCTTGATCCAGTTTTATATGATAACGGTAAATTTTTTATAATGTCACTGGGTTATAGTAAGAAATGGAAACTAAATATTGATTCTGAGTTAACGTTTCAAGTAGGGATCAGAATGGGAAGAGATTTTGCCCGGAATTATTTGTCGGGTAATGGAAAGCATAGATTTAACAAAAATATCGCTACAAAAATTCGTTTATTTGCAAGCGGATATTTATTTACCAGAGATTTGCCCCTACAGTACCGAACTTATTTAAGTGGTTCTATCGACCCTGATTTTGAAAAATATATTCTTGATCGAACAGGAAATAGCGAAGCAATTCAAGTATTGTCCCACATTTTTTATGATAGTGGTCCAGGTTTACGCGGACTTGTGAAAGATGAAGAAGGTAGACCGTTGGCAACCAAAAAAATGGCTTGGTCGTTACGTATAAATCAAGAATTACCCTATATACCAGGTGATATTTTCTTTGATATTGGCGGTATTACAGAAGAGAAAAATCCTTTTACAGTATCTGGTTTACAATTTGGCCCGTTTTTGTTACCTTTTTACCAAAGTTGGGAATCAGAGCATAAATTTCCTAATAACGGTCATTGGGTATTGGACAGATTACGGTTGGATTTCAATGTATCACTACCCTTTGGATTTAATATTTAGATTTAATTAAAAACTAAGGTTCATTTTTTTTAAAACAAATTAAGCGTAAATTCCACCCGTAAATTTTCTGGTAATCCGAGAATATTTCAAAGCGGGGGCAATCAATCTTATGAAATGGGATAAAAATACATTTGTTGCTGATATGCGTGAAAAATGTAGCCGTGAAGTAGCGAAAATCGGTAACGATATCTGTGAATTCTCAGAAAACCATGCAGCAGATATTTCTTGGGGTCGTGGAAATGATCATGGAACATTGACCTACCGTTGCGATTCTGATTTTGGCTTACTTCCTTTATTCCATATGACCAGCGAAGGTCAATTAAATTTGCAGATTAATTTCCTACGTAGCAAGGATGTCACTAAACAAGTCTTGAGGGACATTATAGTCAAACTTGAATCGATATTTCTTGTTGAATTCGATGAAGAAATGTATCCTACGGATACATTTGAACCAATGAACGAATTATTCCATACATCAAATCAAGTAGAGAAATTTCTAAAGACGATCGAAAGTTGTACCTACAGATTGAAACAATAATAACCATAACAAGATTTAAACCAATGACCCTGCAAAACATAACGCAGGGTTTTTTTTATCTTATTTTTAAAGGACAATAAGTGGGTTTTTCACTATTATTGTTTTCATTAATATTATTCTTTATCGTCATATTAGCTGCATTTATTGGCAAGCAGAAAAATAATGATGATCCTTATGAAGGTTTATCCATTGATGAATGGAATTGCCCGGAATGTGGGTTTTTCGTACAGGCGGGGAATAGATGCATCTATTGTGGTTATACCCAAGATAATAAATAAACAATATGAATAATTCAATTAGCGTCATTATACCGGTTTATAACAGGTGTATCCTAATTGAACGGGCCATCAAATCTGTGCTAGGGCAGACACTGGTCCCGGATGAAATCATTGTAATAGATGATGGTTCTACTGATGGAACGGATAAGATTATCAAAAATAATTATCCAGATATAATCTTATTAAAACAAAAGAATAGAGGGGTCAGTTGCGCAAGAAATAATGGTATTTTTAATGCAAAGGGCACCTGGATAACCTTATTGGATTCAGACGATGAATGGCTACCGGAAAAACTTGAGAAACAATCACAGGCTATTCAGGTTAATTCGAATAATAAAATTTGCCACACGGATGAGGTCTGGATACGGAATGGCGTACGTGTCAACCCTATGAAAAAGCACCGCAAATACGGTGGGAATATTTATAAATATTGTCTTCCGCTGTGTGTCGTGTCCCCTTCATCAATAATGATCCATAAAGATATTTTTAAAGATGTTGGACTCTTCGATGAAAATTTCCCAGTTTGTGAAGATTATGATTTGTGGTTGCGAATATGTTCACGATATCCTGTTGTTTATTTACGAGAAAAATTGATCAAAAAATTTGGCGGGCACGATGACCAATTATCGCGGCGATATTGGGGGATGGATCGGTTTCGCATTCAAGCGTTGGAAAAAATGATCAACGATCCAGTTTTATCAGAAAATGACCGGATGGCAACGATAACTACAGCCATAAATAAGGCTAGAATATTGCAAAAAGGACTTGTGAAGCATAGTCACGAAGAAGAAGCGGAAAAAATGACAAAAAAGTTAGCAGAATTAGAGACTTTATATGGTTAATGTTTTCAATGTATTTTTCCTGAATATTTAAATTCACCCGCTATGCGAATATATATACCTATAATCATATCTATTTTGAGTGCGCACTTATGCAGTCAGAATTTGCCGCGTAATCTTACTGGTGAAGAACAAAGTCGTTTGCATGAAATAGGTATCAATAGGACCATTACTGATCCACCGGACAGCATTGTCTACACCCCAGCAGAATTTGATTCCGTAACCGGTGTCATTTTTGCCTGGGAAGCCTATCCAACACTGTTGACCAATTTGATTAAAGAGGTTGCAGAAGATGATACTGCATGGGTAGTTGTTGATAACACAAGTGAACAAAACTCGGTTAGTAATACTCTTTCTAATGCTAACGTAAATATGGATCGCGTGGTTTTCCAAGTAATAGAGACGAACTCAGTATGGGTTCGGGATTATGGTCCATGGTGGATAATTGAACCAGAAAATTCCCTGGCAATAATTGATCTGGTTTATAATCGACCCCGCCCATTAGATGACACATATCCGGAATCAGTCGCAGGATATTTTGGTATCAATTATTATGGTTTAGGACTCATTGAAGCAGGTGGTAATATGCTATTGGATGGACAAGGAGCTGTAATCGTTTCAAACGTTATTTTTGATGGAAGTCAAGGATTCGATCCTACTCTAACCCAAGATCAACTGGAACAATATTTTCTGGATTATTTTGGCGTTCATAAAGTTATAGTTACACCGCATTTAATAAATGATGGTACGGGACATATTGATATGTTTGTTAAACTAATTAATGATTCGACAATCATTGTAGGTGAATATGAGAACCAGTCCGCGGGGTATCCTGGGAATTATGATATATGTAATCAGGTAGCAAGCCAGCTAGCAAATGAGACTAATGGTGCAGGACGCACTTTCAATATTATCCGTATGCCTATGCCGTCATATAATAATGGAATAACCTATACCTATATTAACTCACTGATTGTTAATAATAAGGTTTTGGTGCCGATATATGGAATTTCCACTGAATTTGCAAATGACGATTCAGTCTTAGCTCTATATGAAACTATCATGCCAGGAGTAGAGGCGGTGGGATTTGACTGTAACCAAATTATACCAGCAAATGGGGCAATTCACTGTATCGCCATGAAAGTTCCTGCCCTTCCGGAAACAATTGATTGTGGGAATTTGATGGGTGACGTAAATCTTGACGGTCAAATTAACATTTATGATATTTTGATATTAGCTAATCTTGTAGCAGGAGTTATCGAACCAGAATTATGTTCGACGGAATTAGGTGATGTTGCCAATGGTGGTGGTTTAACATACAATGACATAGCAGTATTGATTGGTCTCGTGATGGGATTATAAAATGCCAAAAACGATTATTTACGAGCCCATGACAACTATCACAGATATACTAATTGCGATAGTTGCTCTCTATTATTCTAGAGAGTTAACAGCACTATACTTGCATCAATTGCTTAATGTGCAATACCATTGGATTTGGACTTTTCGTATGCTTTCACTAGGAGCTTTATTAGGTGCAATTAGTCATGGAATTGGTCCTTATTTTCACCCTGTAGCGGGAGATTTGATTTGGAAATTCACTACTTACTGCATTGGTATTATGAGTTATTTCATGGTGCTTACAATGTTACATCATTTGTTCGATTATCCTGTTGTATTACGCCTGCGTTGGATTTTGATTGCATTGATTATTATCTACCTAACAATAGTTACCATAAATGATAATTTTATCAATGTGATCCGATTTTATGTACCCTTGATGGTAATAGTAGTGTTTGGATTATTATATAGTTGGTTGACTATCAGTGCCAATGGAACAGATATGATCATCTTGGGGATATTGATTAGTTTTATCGCCGCAGGTGTGCAGCAAAGTGGAATTGTGTTGCATGAGCATATGAACTATAATGATATTGCCCACTTTATTCAATTGGTTGCGATGTGGTGTTTTTACCGCGGTAGTCTTGTTTTAAAAGATGGTGTTTTATAATTCTTCTTTCAAGTCTCATCAACAATTTGCTGACTACACACTGAAGAAGTAAATTCGCCCGCTAAATTTTTGAGGAAATTGTGGAAATAAAGATTAATAAAATTAATGCATTTACAAGGGAATTAGAGGTAAATGTTTCTTGGGAAGAATGTCGTAACGATTTTCAACTCACAGTGAAAAAATTTGGTAAAAAAGTGAGAATACCCGGTTTTCGTCCTGGGAAAGTACCGACGAAGGTGTTAATGAGTAAATTTTTACCAAATATTGAAGCAGAGTTTATCGAAGAAGGTGTTAATAAATATTACCGGCAAGCGTTGGAAGAAGAAAAGCTAATTCCGGTAAATAAGGCTGAAGTCAAGGATGTCCATTTTCACTTTGAAAAACATTTCACATTTAAGGCTGCGTTTGAGATTGAACCTGAAGTTATATTGCCAAAAATGAAAAAGAATTGTCTCAAAGTACAAAAGACAGAATATATATCTGATGATATAGATATCGATAATGTTATTGAGGAAATGCGCAGGTCGAGGGCTGAAGTAAAAACAGTAGAGGATGGGGCAAAAGAGAACCATTTTTTGATTGTAGATTTACAAAAGTTGGATCAATCCGGCGTTCCAATCATCGGCGAAAAACTTGAGAAACGTTTTATACAGATAGGCGTGGATCCCTTCAGTGGAGATAATAAATCAAGATTACTAGGCTTAAAGCCTGGTGATACTGCTCAAGTCGATTTACCTAATGATAAAGAAAATGGTGTTAGTAAATATGAATTATCCGTAGTGAACGTTGAGGAACAGGTTCTGCCGGAATTAAATGAGGAATTCATCAAGGCAGTGGAACCGGATGCAACAGATGAGTCTAGCTTTCGGGAAATAATAAAAAGTAAAGTTGATGATAGCTACGCAAGACGAACCAATGAATCATTTGAACGGCAGCTTGCTGACAATATGATCGATTTTGTGAGCCCGGAATTTGCTCCGGCTATGGTTGATTCATATCTTGAACATATCATTGAAGAAGCGAAAGCACAGGAACAAGAAAAGGACCTAGACGAGGATAAAATTCGTGAATCGTATCGACCGGTTGCTGAAAGAAATATGAAGTGGTACCTTGTGAGGAGAGCGATAATTAATAGCCATGATACCATTGCTGTTTCTAAAAATGATGTAGAGAAAGAAATAGAAAAACTTATTGAACGATCTCCAGATCATGCTAAAGAAATAAAGAAATATTATAAAAAACCAAGTAACCGGCAGAGAGTTGAAGATGATCTATTGGAAAAAAAGGTATTGGACTATTTAACCGAATTTGCCAAGATTAAGGATGTGAAAGTTCATACAAAAGTACTTCGAGAAGAAGCAGCAAAGGAAGGTGAGTAATAATGAACAATAAAGATTTAGCTCAATTAGTTCCGATGGTAGTAGAGCAAACTGGTCGTACGGAGCGAGCTTATGATATTTATTCTCGGCTGCTCCGCGAACGGATTGTATTTCTTGGAACACCTATTGATGATTCTGTGGCTTCGTTGGTTATAGCTCAATTGTTATTTCTCGAAGCTGAAAATTCTGATAAGGATATATTTTTATACATTAATTCACCAGGTGGTTATGTTTCAGCAGGTTTGGGAATTTATGATACCATGAACTATATAAAACCGAGTGTGGCTACCATATGTATGGGGCAAGCATCAAGTATGGCAGCAGTCTTATTGGCTGGTGGTGCCGCAGGGAAGCGTTCAGCGCTTCCCAATTCACGGGTTATGATTCATCAGCCGCTTGGCGGAGCAGAAGGACAGGCTTCTGATATTAAAATTCAAGCGGATGAGATTCTCAGACTGCGTACAAGATTAAATTCAATTTTAGCGAAGAATACAAAACAAACTATGAAAAAGATTGAAAAAGATACTGATCGCAATTTTTTCATGAATGCCGATGAGGCCAAAAAATATAGAATTATTGATACTATTCTCGTTGCACGGAAAAAATGAAACCACCTAATAAAAAACCAAAAAATACTCAAAAGCAAACAAAGAAAAATTTACAGCATAGAGCGCTACCCAGACCTACCGAAATAAAAACATATCTGGACCAGCATGTTGTTGGCCAGGAACAGGCAAAGAAAATCATGGCCGTAGCAGTCCATAATCATTATAAGCGGATCCTTTTTCAGGATTTGGATGATGGTGTCAAATTAGAAAAAAGTAATATCCTGGTTCTTGGTCCTACGGGTACCGGAAAAACACTGATTGCGCAGACATTAGCAAATTTTCTCTCTGTTCCATTTGCCATTGCGGATGCCACATCCCTAACCGAAGCGGGTTACGTAGGGGAAGATGTTGAAAATATTTTGGTGCGCCTTTTACAAGTGGCCAACTATGATATTACTTTAGCTGAGCAGGGTATCGTCTACATTGATGAAATTGACAAGATTGGAAAAAGGTCATCCAGCGCAAGTATAACCCGCGATGTATCAGGTGAGGGTGTGCAGCAGGCATTACTAAAAATTCTTGAAGGAACAATCAGCAATGTACCACCAAAAGGTGGACGAAAACATCCCGAGCAAAGCCTTATACCAATTAATACAGAAAACATTCTTTTTATTTGCGGAGGGTCATTCGATGGCTTGACTGATATTATTTCGAGACGTGAAGGGAAAGCAGAGATCGGTTTTACAAAAGGTAATAAACGAACGTTAAAAGTATTGGACAAATCTTTAGACTATCTGCGGCCTGAGGACCTAATCGAATTTGGTTTTATTCCAGAATTGGTAGGGAGATTACCTGTCATATCTACCCTGGACACCTTAAATGAAGAGGCGCTATATAAAGTACTAACTGAACCAAAAAATTCTTTAATCAAACAGTACAAGAAACTTTTTCGTATGGAAGGGATTAATCTTGAATTTAGAAAAACGGCGCTTGATCAGATAATTGCTCAGGCAATGGAACGCAAGGCGGGTGCAAGGGCGTTACGCGCTGTTATGGAAGAAGCCATGATGGACATTATGTATCAAATCCCTGATATGGAATCTGTAGATAAAATAATTATTACCAATAAAGTGATTAAAGATGGATCGGAACCATTGTATCGCTACCGGAGAAAATCTGCCTGAATTATTTTAACAGTACCATCTTCTTGGTCTGCAAGTGTTCACCAGCCTTTATCTGATATAAATAAATCCCAGCACTCACTGGCTCGCCATATTCGTTAGTAGCATTCCAGATGACTGTCCTAGAGCCAGCATCTTGAGTTTTGTTGATTAGGGTCTTCACTTTCCTGCCGAGCATATCGTAAATGGTAATTTTGACATGACTGTTCTCTGATAATTCATAGAGAAGTGTTGTAAAAGGGTTGAATGGGTTGGGATAGTTTTGCGCCAGCTGAAATTCACCTGGTAAAATATCTGTCTTCGAATTACTCATGGTTTCTAAAATATAAAATACACCTGGTATAGACTCATAATTCAAGTAAGGGTTTCCATACATATCCGTTAATTCCACGATAGTAAAGTCAATTTCAACCTCACTATTAGCAGTATTACTATTTATCAGATTATTTACAATAAATATTGGCCCAGTTCCAGAGTCTATTGTTTCAATAGAATTTCCCGCTATAATTATCAATTCGTCATCATTTTCATAGACATTTAAAAACCAGCCAGATGTTCGCTCAGTTAATTCAACCATGGGCGTCCAGGTACTGTCATTATTCCAATCTGTAAAAGGTTCATTATTATCCCAAATGCCATTACTATTATTGTCTGTAAATGGTTCAGCAGATGGCGTGAGATAATCTGGTAAATCTTTTACAGCTATGCGAGTGGATCGAATAGGCACCGAATTATCAAGATTGATTTTAAAAACACCTAAGCCACCTGGCATGCTATACCCGGTATCGATGGAAACGGTTTGGCTCAGGTTTATCGCTGTAAAGTAACTAGGATGAGAAAGAAGGCACATTTCATTATCTTCTGAATCAATGGCGGTAATATCATCAAAAATGAGTTCAATTTCCTGGCCAGTACCGGTGTTTGCAAATACTTCCAGTGAAAGAATTGCACCATCACCAGGTGGAATAACAGGATTGTAAAAATATATAGTTTGATCAATATAGCTAATCGAATCTGCGGTTGCTCGTCCAGTTAGTTCTAAGTTTTCAATGGATAGGATATCTGAGTTAGAAAAAAAATCAAATTGTAGTTCGGTAATCGTTTCAGTGTTTTCAATAAATATTACCAAATTTCCAATATCAAAAGCATATCCTGAACCAATACCATAAATATCGTTTGTGGTTATTTCTCCAAAGGATAAATCAAATGTCATAATTGAATCTGGTGCCGAAATATTTCCAATGGATACGAAAGAAGGTAAATCATAGTAACTATTTGTGTTTGGTGTAGTACATCTGCTTAGTTCATGATTATCAGTTGCACCAGGATAAGGATCTCCAGCATCACTTGATCCATTGTTTTCCAAATTGAATAAGCCATCTGCTTGTTCCAAACCAACACCATAATGCGGCTCATCATTGTTTGGTGTCCAACCATTGGTTTTTTCCGTATCAATATGCCAAAATAGTAAACCTGGGCTATTCATATTGATATCAGTGCCTCTTTGCTGACGGTTCTCAACCAACCAGTACTCAGTATTATCGTTCTGGTTATTAATACGATATACAGTATTGTTGGAAAACGATTGTTCTATATCAATATTTTGCAGATCTGTGTTTAAAAGAACACTGTTTCCCCAATTCATTTCCAACTTTGACCAGGCATTCATTGCGGAAGGATACCAGGGGGTATTACCAGCTGTTCCCCAAGACCCACTGCCCATGAGGGCCAATTTTCCAGCACCACTGGAAGAATAATCTGTATCATAAAGATCAGGCAACCCCAAAATGTGACCGAACTCGTGGCAGATTACACCAATAGCCGTAACATTGCTGTTCTGAGTCTCGGGGTTAATACAGTAATCACTAATCAAAACACCATCATATTGCACTGCTAGATTCCCAAGATTCCAACGGTGTGACCAAATATTTGATAGATCACCCTGCTCAGCGCCGGGACCAGCATGTACTATAGTTAACCCCTCAACTGTGCCATCGCCATCATTGTCAAACTGGGTCCAATCCATACCTGCAGCTTCTGCCATGTCCACTAGTGCACGAACAAGTTGCCGTGTTCTTTGTGATGAATTATCCCCACTGTCTGCATAATAATTGTGGTTATTTGGAGCCGTAAACCATTGGCTCACTGTTGCCGCCGGCGTGAATTGACCATAAGAAATCTCAAAATAAAAATCTTTAAAACTTCCTGAGCCTGGATATCCTGGATGTCCATACCCTTCTTCATTAAATAGATTATTTATAACATCTTGATCAATGGTCGAACCATAATCAGGATATTCTACTAACAAAACAGGCAGTGTAAAAATTGTTGTCCTCATATCACTGAATGAAAAATCTCTATTGTGTTCAAAATTAATCATACGATCTGGTCGCAGGTGTTTTTGCAATAACGCACCACTTGAAGTAAAAGAAGGTGGTTCATCTAATCCTACAATTGCTTGACTAGATTCAAGTCTCTGACCATTGACACCAATTGCATACACCCAAGAATTTTCTTCATTTTTTACAATTGACCACCCGTTAAGGGTCTCATGCCATGCTTGCCATTCATCTCCGCGGCAAAAACCTAAGAATTCAGACCCATCAGGTTGAATAAGGGTTAGAGTATCTGGCGTCGCACTTACTGCGAAACATAGATTACTTATAGTAGCGTACCAGAAAATAAATCTTATGGATTTTTTG
>PYIL01149101.1_pt1 | contig 11966 bp, 9 predicted proteins | sample 3578041 | NCBI WGS metagenome assembly PYIL01 (sample SAMN08408023, study PRJNA431606) | Marine metagenome isolate SA_KN192-05_S13_150m, whole genome shotgun... | biome: marine; feature: oceanic pelagic zone; material: water; isolation source: 150 m water sample, 0.2-0.8 um fraction ... | reverse complement strand
CTATATCGACCTGCACCTCGTCCACGAAGTAACTTCCCCCCAGGCCTTTGACGGTCTTAGGGACGCAGGTCGAAAGGTTCGGCGACTGGACCTGACCGTCGCCACCGCCGACCACAATACCCCTACCTGGGATCTGTCATTGCCGGTCACCGATGAGATTTCCAAAAAGCAGTTGGATGCCCTTGACCGCAACTGCGCCGAGTTTGGAGTAACCCTGTACGACCGGTTCAGTCCTCTACAGGGGATCGTCCACGTCATAGGGCCGGACCTTGGTTACACACAGCCCGGGAAGACCGTGGTCTGTGGTGACAGTCATACCTCCACTCACGGAGCTCTGGGCGCCTTTGCCATCGGCATCGGCACCTCAGAGGTTGAACACGTACTGGCTACCCAGACCCTGCGTTCTTTCAAGCCCGAAACCATGGAAGTCAGGGTCAACGGGGAACTGCCGAAGGGCGTTACTGCCAAAGACATCATCCTAGCCATAATCGGCAAGATCGGCGTCTATGGCGGCGTGGGTCATGTAATCGAATACACAGGTGAAGCCATCAGGAACCTTTCCATGGACGGACGCATGACTGTCTGTAACATGAGCATCGAAGCTGGTGCGCGGGCGGGCATGATCGCTCCCGACCAGACGACCTTCGACTACCTGAAGGGACGCCGATTCGCGCCCCAAGGGGCAGATTTCGATGCCGCCGTGGAGCGGTGGAAAGCCCTGGCGACCGACCCAGGTGCCAAGTATGACAAGGTGGTCGAGCTGAATGCTGCTGATATCGAGCCCCACGTGACCTGGGGCACGACCCCTGGCATGGTGGCGCCAATCTCGGGCAAAATTCCCGATCCGGCAGATGCCGAGGACGAAAACACCAGGGACGCACTGACTCGCGCCCTGCAATATATGGACCTGAAAGCTGGCATGGCCATCCAGGACATCAAACTTGACCGGGTGTTCATCGGCGCTTGCACCAACTCTCGCTTGGAAGACATCCGTGCCGCCGCAGAGGTGGTCAAGGGCAAGAAAGTTCACGACGATGTCTACGCTATGATGGTCCCAGGTTCGGCCAAGATCAAGAAAGAGGCTGAGGATGAAGGTCTGGACAAGATTCTGATCGAAGCGGGGGTTGACTGGCGGGTCGCCGGTTGCTCCATGTGTCTCGGCATGAACCCCGACATACTGAAGCCTGGTGAACGCTGCGCATCAACCTCCAACCGTAACTTTGAGGGACGGCAGGGCAAGGGCGGCCGAACCCACCTGGTCAGCCCAGCAATGGCCGCCGCCGCAGCGATAGCAGGACACTTCGTCGACGTAAGAGACCTTTAGGCCAAGCGGATTAATCTAGGGAGATAAACCATGGACGCATTTACGAAACTAACGGGCGTGGTCGCACCTATCGACCGCGTCAACATCGATACCGACCAGATCATTCCGGCGGTATATCTCAAAAGCATCGAGCGCAGCGGGTTCCAGGACGCGCTGTTCTCATCGTGGCGCTACAACGCCGACGGCTCCGACAACCCCGAATTCATCCTAAATCAAGAAGGCTACCGGAACGCCAACGTCCTGGTCGCCGGGCCCAACTTCGGTTGCGGCTCTTCCCGGGAGCATGCTCCCTGGGCGCTCCGAGACTATGGGATCAAGTGCATCATCTCGACCAGCTTTGCCGACATCTTCTATAACAACTGCTTCAAGAACGGAGTGCTGCCTTTGGTGCTCCCTCCGGAGCAGGTGCGGGAGATCATGGACAAGGCAGAAAGTGATCCCGGAATCGAACTGACCGTCGACCTGGTCGGTCAGCGCGTCTGGGACGAGAGCGAGGAGATATCAATCTCGTTTGAGATTGATGCCGCCCGCAAGGACGCCTTGGTCAACGGCCTGGACGACATAGGCCTCACCCTCCGAATGTCCAATGACATAGAAGACTACGAAGCCAAACACAACCTATAGCCAGGCCGCCGGGCTGAGCCTGTATCCAATACCTCCGGTGGCGGTCTCTTGCTTCGCTAAATGCCATTCTGAGGCGTTAGCCGAAGAATCTTGTTTCTTGTGAGGTAGCATATTAGAGAGCAAAGAGGCCCTTCGCTTCACTCAGGGTGGCAGCCGTTGAGTCGGTTTTCCGGGTACCGGTTAGATTACGGAGAATAACAAAATCCCTCAAAAGTCCCCTTTCATGAATGGGGTTAAGGAATCCTTCATTCTTGGTGAACTTTCTTATTTTTGGAACCTAGCTACCCCGTTACGCTGGAAACGTCCGCCTGACCTGTTCTTCAAAGTCGGTCTCGAAGCGTTGCATACGGCCCTGGCGAATCTGCTCCTCCATGGGTGGGCGCTGCACCGGACGGGGGGTAGTAGGGCCATAACCGATGATCCCTGATTCCTCCAGTGTTGCAATGTCTTCAGCTGTCTTTCCGAGCAGTTCCCTTAGAATCAGTGAGTTATGCTGGCCCATCAGCGGGGCGGCGATGCCTTTCACCGCTGGCGTCTTTGACAGCTTCCAGGGTCTACCGGCATAGGGCAGCGGCGGGATGCCGGTGCTCTCGTGGTGGGTAACCACCTCGTAGAAGTTTCTTTCCACCAGGTGACGGTCAAAGAGCAGGTCCTGGCTGTCCATGACCACCCCAGCGGCGACTCCTGCGCCCTGTAACGCGGTCATCAACTCATGGGCGTCCCATGAACTGGTCAACGGGCCGATCAATGCATCCAAATCATCCCGGTTATTCCAGCGGCTGAGGGAGTCCTCAAACCTGGAATCCGAGGCCAAACCGGCCTGTCCCAACACTCGACAAAGTGACTGCCATTCCTCATCAGCGGATACGGCGATGGTGATCCAGCGATCGTCTCCCTGGCATTCATAGCAGCCGTGGGGTGACATAATAGTGTCCTGGTTGCCCAGGCGCGGCCCAGTGCGTCCGTTGGCTGAAAAGTCCATCAGAATCTCGGGTATTGTGGCGCTGGTGGCCTGGGTTTGGGAGATGTCCACGAACTGGCCCTTTCCGGTGCGCAGCCGGTGCATCAAGGCCGTCATGACGGCAAAGACCGTGTGTTCACCGGAGGTGTAGTCGGTGTAGGGAATCTCCGACATCACCGGCGTATCACTGCCAGCGTATCCCGTCTGGTAGGCCAGTCCCGCCGCGCCTTCCGTGGCTGGGCCTGTGGCTCCGTAGTTGGCCCAGGGGCCGTAGAACCCGTAGCCCGTGGAAGACACCATGATGATGTCCGGTTTTATCTGCTTGATGTCCTCATATTCCAGCCCAAAGTTTTTAATAACCCGGGGTGTGAAGTTCTCCGAGAAGATATCGGCCACACCGATCAATTCTCTGAGGATGTCCAGGCCTTCCGACTTGCTCAGGTCCAGGGTGACGCCAAGCTTATTTCGGTTCTGCTCGTAGAAATTGGCCCCCTTATTCCAGAACTCGCCGGAGATATCGTTCTTGTAGACCGAGTCGCTGCGGTAGCTCTCCAGCCGCCCGGTGGACTCCAGGCGAATCACCTGGGCACCCATGTCAGCCAGCATTTTCATGGAAAACGGAATGGCGATGAGTTGTCCCATCTCTATTATTCGGACGCCTGCTAAAGGACCTGGCATGTCTCAGTGGTTCTCCGCTAATTGTATCGGTTGATCTGAGTTTCTTGTTGAACCCAGTTAGATGATCGCGTTCGCCCGCATTTGGGCCAGGTCTTCAGGGGTGTGACCCAGCCTTTGGCCAATGACTTCCTGGTTGTGCTGGCCCAACGTCGGAGCAGGACTTCGGGCCTCCCAGGGCGTGCCGCTCATCTCGAACGGAGCGCCCGGGTATTTCAGTGTCCCTAGGACCGAATGGTCTATATCGACGAAGAAGTTCCGGGCCTCGAACTGAGGGTCGGCCATGACCTCTTCGGGGGATTGGACCACGCCGAAGATAAACCGCTTTTCGTGGGCGGCATAGAACCGCTCGTATTTGTTCTGCTTGATGAAGTAGTCGTCCAGAATCTGGCCCAATTCCTCGGCGTTGAACAGCCGCGCCGAAGGAGTGTTGAACTTGTCATCACTCAGTTCTGGGATGCCCATGAAATCCACCATCATACCCCAATTTAGACCAGCGCCGATGCCAGGATTGGGGGTCAGGTGGCCGTCGGAACTTGCCCTGATTCGGCTCAGGTCTCCGCTGTGGTTCGGCTGCCTGCGCCGGACAGCGCCGGTATAGGTGAAGTTGTTGACCACGTCCCTCAGTCCGGTGGCAACTGCTTCCTGAATCGATATATCTACGTGCTGCCCTTCACCGGTGAGACGTTGATGGTACATGGCCATCAGCGTGGCGGATGCTCCGTCGGTACCGGCCTTAAACTGGGCCTGATTGAAAGCGTGCTTCAGAGGTTCCCGGTCATACGCGCCCGATATATACATCAGGCCACCCATAGCATACTCGATGATGTCGGCGGCCTTGTAGTCGCGGTAGGGTCCGGTCTGCCCAAAGTTGGAGATGGACGTCAGGACAATCCTCGGGTTTATCGTTTGGAGAGCCTCAAAACCCAATCCCAGAGACGCCAAGACTCTGGGAGCAAAATTCTCCACAAGAACATCGGACTCTGCGATGAGCGACTTCAACACGCTTATGCCCTTCTCAGACTTTAGGTTCAGGGTGATGCTCTGTTTGTTGGTGTTTAGGTAGGCGAAGACCAGGCTTTTCTCCGGGTCGATATCATCGTTGAGAAACGGGCCGACTCTACGGGTGGGGTCGCCTCCGGGTCGCTCTACCTTTAGAACCTCAGCGCCGAAGTCGGCCAGAAGTTTGGTGCAATACGGTCCGGAAAGATGGTGGGTGAGGTCCAGTACCTTCACCCCTTCAAGGGCACGTTCAGTCAAAGAGATACTCCTAAGTACCAGGGGCTAAGCGTCCCGGTTAAGCGGGGTGTCCAGGTTGAATTCGGATCGTCCGATTAACTCCAGACAACGATCGAGGGTGGGCGGCATTAGGGTCGAAGTCCGTATGTCACGGTAGATGCGTTCCAGCGGCCAGCGCTTATGGACGCTACGGCCACCGGTGATCTGTATGGCTTTGGCGGTAACTTCCAATGAGGCAACAGTAGCCAGATATTTGGGCCTGGCAGCGATGGCTGTCTTCTCGTTTGCTGATGCGCCTTCCCACTTCTTGGCTGCGTCATAAAGGGCCATGCGCGCGCTGCTGAGGGCCATGGTCATCTCGGCGATGGTGCGCTGTACCACCAAACCGTCGGCCACCATTCCCGGGTCGGGAGCGAACGATTGATTCAGACAAAAATCTTTGGTGAAGTCCAGGGCGGCCTGGGCCGCGCCGGTGTAGGCTGCGGCGAAACCGATGCTGAAACCCTGGGTAACTCCAGTGTAGAAGCCCTGACCAGGTTCACCCAAAACCCCGTCCTTGCTGACAACGCAGTTATCCAACTTCATGCTGGGACTGACAGTGCCGCGCATGCCCAGGGTGTTCCATTCGTCCAACTGCGTAAGTCCGGCAACGTCATGGGGTATTAACGCCAGCAGCTGGGAGCCAATGGGATCTGATGTGTTCTGGGCGTTGCAGTGGATCATGTAGCGGTGGGCACCGCCCGACATGGTACAGAAGTGCTTAACGCCGTTCACCACGTAGTCTTCGCCGTCGGGGGTAATGGTTGTATGTCGAAATGCGGAGCCGCCTCGGGTTTCGGGTTCGCTGCCCCAACTCCCGAAGAGCTTGCCATCCTCGACAATCTCAGGATAGTACAGTGCCTTCTGTCTATCGGTGCCAAGGGAGTCGATGAACCGCATGACCGTGGAATGCATATGCACCGTCATGCCGGTGTTGGTGCAGCCACCAGCCAGCTTCTCGATCACCATGACGTAGGTGAGCATATCCAGTTCGTGTCCACCGTATTTCTTAGGGACACCAATGGTCAGCAGGCCGTTCTGCCAAACGTCGTACCAGCTTTCCTTAGGATTGGTGCCGCTGGCGTCAACGTCAGCGGCGCGGGGCGCTAAGCAATCGTGTGCGATGCGCTCCGCCGTATTTACCAACTCTTGTTGGTCTTTGTTAAGAGCGGGGTCCATGGGAACTCCTAGTTGCTAAGCCTCGGGACGGGTCAGCCGCAGCAGGGTGTGGCGTCGGTTGGTGGTGTGGGGCCTGACCTGCTCAGGCCAGCGGCCAATTTCAACTGCCTCACCCCACTCCGGTGAGCTGAGGATCTCCGGACTCTCCAGCTCATACATTGCATGGAACCGGGGCTGGCCATCGGGTGAGACAGTCTGCATCTGTCCTCCGATCAGTACTTGAAATGCCTGGGCCTCGAACCGGGTTATGGGTCCCACTCCAGCGATCTTGCCCAACTCAGGGCAGTGCTCGGTGTCGTAGACCTCGTTGAACAGGGCCTCTTTGGACGGGTCAACGTCCATACTCGCTATGAAGAGGTACTTCGATTTCGGAGCCATGGCCAGCCTCCTGCAATATTTGATTTTTAAGTCTAGAAAGGTCGGCGGTGGGAGAACTCAACTTCCTCGTTGGTGATGAACTCTAATAGAACCGCCTTGCCCTCTTCCTCGGTGACCTTGCGGGCCCTGGTGAAGGCTGCGCTGATCTGGTTGGGGTCGGTGACGCGCTCGGCGTATCCGCCCATGGCCTTGCCCAGGTCGGCGTAATTGCCTCCCAGATCGCGGGTCCCGTAGAGACCGTGGGAATCGGCCATCTGCCTGGTTTCAACGGCCATGGTGGAGTTGTTCAGAACCACGGTGATGATTGGGATATTGCTACGGACAGCAGTTTCAAAGTCCAGTCCGACCATGCCGAAGGCTGCGTCACCCATGAAGTTTACGCAGACCTTTTCCGGCGCTGCCAGCTTGGCTCCAATCGTTAGACCCAGACCGGTTCCCAGGCCGTGGGATTTGCCCCAGCCCAGGTAGGTGCGGGGGCCGTTTGACCTGTAGAACGGGGTCAGCTGGTCGCGGGGGCTTCCCGAGTCGTGGGTCACTATGGCGTCTTCCGGCGGGATGGTGTGCATGAAGTCCCAGATGACCCGGTAGGGGGTCATCGGAGTTGAGCTGTCGGAGAGCTTGGCACGCCATTGGGCCAGCCAGCCTTCCCGTTCAGATTGCACTTCTTTGGCCGTGGACTGATCGTCCTTTCGGCTGTTGCCCACGATCTCCCGGCAGGCTTCGATCAACTGGCGCAAGACCAATTTAGCGTCGCCAACTATGGGCAGGTCGATGTTGTAATCCTTGTTGATATCAGAGGTATCATTGGTTGCTTGTATCAACGTTTTACCTGCGGGGATGTTCATCACCATGCCGTGCTTGGTGAAACTGGTGCCGATCCCGCAGATGAGGTCTGACCGGCGGATGAAGTGGTAGGCGTGACCGGAGATGGTCGGTCCAGTACTGCCCAGGGCCAACGGATGCACCTCTGGGAAAGCGCTCTTACCCAGCAGCGTGCTGCAGACGGGTACTTGGAGCAGTTCTGCCAGCTCCAGAAGCTCGTCGGAAGCCTTGGCATAAAGGACACCCTGACCAGCCATAATCACCGGGTAATGGGCGGCGCAGAGGGCTTTGGCGGCGGCTTCGACGTCGGCCGGGTTGCCCTGACTGGCGGCCGGCCGGCTGGGGACGTAGTAGAAACTCTCTTCACTGACCTCTTCCAGCGCGACATCGGCTGGAATCTCCACGGCCATGGGGCCGCCCCGACCCTGACGCAGCCCGGCAAAGGCGCGGCGCAGGATATCTGAGGTGCGGTCGGGCATGTTTATCTGTTCGATGGCCTTGGTGATGTCGGCGTAGCCCTTCAACGAGTCGTAGTGCGGGTTGATGCCAGCCTTGTCTCTGGGGTGGCCCAGGGGCAGAAGTAACACTGGCACTGAGTCTGAATAAGAGGTGGCGATACCTGGATAAGCGTTCTCTGCTCCAGGCCCGTACTGCATGGCGAACACACCCATGTGGTCGCCGTTGCTAACCCGACTGAGCCCGTCGGCGATGCCCACTCCTACCCGCTCTTGTCGACAGACGATGGGCCTGATGCCGCCTAGGGCCGCCGCCTCGATCACCGGGGTTGTGGGGAAACAGGGAAGGTATTGGACACCCTCCCTTTTTAGTATCTCTGTGATGGCTTCAATCGTATTCAATTGGGCTGCCTCCTGATTAATGTCTCTGTTGATGTTGTTGATGTTTCTGGGTGGCTGCAACGGTATAGCTACACGGCCATTACGTTGGGAAACAGTGCAAATCACAAGCCCAGTTTTTAGCCACGGGGAGTATACCACCGCTCACGAGCAGAGGCATTAACATAATGAGGGCTCTTGGCCGGGCTTTCAGATAGGTGTCGAATCCGATCCAGCCGGGGTGGCCTTATCGCACGAACGAGGCAGCCGCACCGGAGGAATGGCGAATTGACGCGTTTGGGATCCCGTTTTATAGTTCGCTCCAAGTGGCTCACTCTTACAAAGTACGCACACTCAGGCCCATCGTTCTGACATCGGGTTCATAGTCATATCCAACATTCACCAGGGAGGAGAATCATGGCGACCGACAAAGGAACTGAACTGCATTATTTTCAACTCCTTAAAGACATAGCTTCCGGGGAGAAGCAGCATGGCATCTATATACAGGCCTGGGCCGACAAAACACAGGATCCCGAGTTGAAAGCTTGTCTCTCGATGGTGGCGGACCGAGAGTTCAGCCATTACCACATCTTCAAGCGACGCATCTCAGAACTGGGTTACACCTGGATAGAAGCTAGCGAAGACCCGGTCCTTGAAGAGCGTCTACGGGTGAACGGCTCAGATATGCCCGATGTCGAAAAAGCACGTTTTGCGAAGGACAAAATGGCTCAACGACCGAGCCCGACGACGAGAGAAAGATGCCAAGCGGCGATGTCCGATGAGACGGTAGATTCACTTACCCGGTCGTTGCTAGCCTGGTTTTCAGACGTGGAGGTAGACTCAAACTCCCGTCTAGGACAGTCCTATGATCGGCTCGAAGCTAACCTTGGGTAGGCAGTGCCGAAACCTTGTGCAGCAAAATATCGTGGCCGCTAGATAATGTTGGCCTAGGCGTTGTTCAGCTCTTCTATGCGAACTGCGCCGGGCTTCAGTATGGCGTAGAGAAAGTCGTTGGCCGGAGTTGGCACATCCAACTCCCGGGCCATGCGGACCACGGTACCGGTCAGGCCTTCGAGTTCAACGGGACGTTGGTCGGTGAAATCTTTGGCCATTGATGCCCGGCCCTGGCCGGGGAACCGATCCAGAGAGTCCATGGCCCAGGCTAGAGAATCTGCCATGATGGGCGCGCCGCGGGCTTTGCCGACGGCGAGGACTTCTTCGATGGCATCTCTGATCAGCTGCCTGGTTTCCGGCTTGGTGCGCATCTCTTCATAGACGCAGTTGGCGGCGGCACAAACGGCGGCGGAACCTGCAATGTAGGCAAATTTCTTCCAGAGCATACCAGGCATATTCTCGTGCAGGTTGACCCGCCAGCCAGCTTCCTGGAACCGTTGTAGGAGGTTCTCACCGCGGCGGCTGATACCCACGTTCATCTCGCCGAACGCGGCGATTCCAGGCCCGCCCTGAGTGACCACACCCGGCTCTGTGATTCGTCCTTCCATATAGGCAGAGCCGATCATGACGTGGTCGTCGCCAACAGCCTTGGCCAATAGCTCCCCGTTGTCGATACCGTTCTGCAGCGTTAGGACCACGGTCTCAGGGCCTATCAAAGGAGCAAGGGCGTCGACGGCGTCCGAATTGTGGTACATCTTCACAGAGAAGATCACCAGGTCTTGCTCGCCGACTTCAGAAGGGTCGTCGGTGGCGTTTCCTTGGACCGTGAAAGTGCCGTCTAGCTGGCTCTCCACCCGGAGGCCGTTCTCTTTGATGACCTGGAGATGGGCACCTCTGGCAACGAACGTCACCTCATGGCCAGCCCGGGCCAATAGTCCTCCGAAGTAACCGCCCACGCCGCCCGCTCCGATTACTGCCACCTTCATGTCGTCACTGGCTCCTATGCCCATTGGTAACCCAACTCCAAACTTAATTAATCTATTGCCTCGTTAAAAGAGGATACCCTACTCGTGGCTTTCCACCGGGTAACTGAACTCTTCCCGCAAGTCTCGCTTAAGAACCTTGCCCATGACGTTGCGGGGTAGTTCGTCGATGAAGACCACGGAACGGGGCCGTTTGAAACCGGCGAGCCGTTCACGACAGAATTCTATTATCAGTTCTTCATTGGTATGTTCCGGATTGCCAACCACAACCGCCCTGACCTCTTCACCCCATTCCACGTCCGGCACGCCGATCACTGCCGCGTCGTCCAGCTCCGGATGGGAGCGGAGCACTTGTTCCACTTCCTCGGGGGAGATCATCTCACCGCCGCGCTTGATGAAATCCTTGGCCCGGCCTGACAGATAGATGTAGCCGTCCTCGTCCTGATAGCCCAGGTCTCCGGTGTAGATCCAACCCCCGCGCATAGTATCTCGGGTGGCCGATTCCTCGTGCCAATAACCCGCCATCATCCGAGAGCCACGGGCCACGATCTCGCCGTTCTCACCAACGGTCACGGACTGACCCTCTTCATCCACGATATCGACTTCCACGTCATCCAACGGCTTTCCAATTGAGGTAAGACGTTTCAGTTTGGTCTCGACTTCCTCTGGGCTTCCGTCCAGCACGTGGTCGTCCGGAGGCAGCATGGTGATGGTAGATGCGGTCTCGGTCTGGCCAAAGGCGTTGATGAACCGTGCCCCAGGGAACTTTCCAATGGCCTCCCTGATGACCTCTAACGGCATGGGAGCGGCGCCGTAGGTGATGACGCTGAGGGACGACAGGTCATAGTCCCCAAATTTTGGATGTTCCATCAGATGCTTCAACATGGTCGGCACCAACATGGCCCGGTTGGCCTGGTTTTCCTGGGCCAGTTGCAGCCACTCTTCGGGATCAAACTGGCGCATCACCACCAGTGTTCGACCGCCGTAGACCGCCGCCAGAGCCGCTTGTAATCCGGCAATATGGTAGAAGGGCACGGTGATGAGATTGCTTTCTTCAACGTCTGGGTCTGCTGGTTCAACAGTTGCCAACAGATACGACGAAAAACTGTCGTGGGTCAGCATCACGCCCTTGGGCACGCCGGTGGTACCTGCGGTAAACATGATCACGGTGGTGTCATCGTCACCGGCCTCAGGAAAGCGCATCTGGTCCGGCGACGATTCGGCGAGCAGCTTCTCATAGCTGGTGCCGTTGCCGGTCGGTTCACCGTCCAGGACGATTATTCCCTCCGATGACCGGCTGCCCTCTGGAACCAGAGGCAGGTATCTTTCACCCAAAAGGAGGCAAGTTGGTGATGCGATCTCCAGCATCTGGGCCAGTTCTTCTGTCTTGGCCCGGAAGTTTATCGGCACGTAGATGGCGTCCAGTTGGGAGGCCGCGAAATACGCCTCGATGCACTGGTTGGTGTTGACCTGCATGGTGGCCACGCGGTCCCCTGGGCCAACACCCAACTCGGAGAGCCCGTTGGCCAGTCGGTTTACCCGTTCTGCCAGTCCTTCAAATGTGATGGTCTGGCCATCGAATACTACCGCGGCGCGGTCAGGGACAATAGCACCGGCGATGATCAAGAATTCTGAGGTATTCATTGGTTAAGTTCTCGACTATTTTCTTATGTATTAGCTGGACAGTCTGGCCGTCACCCGCATCCCTAGTTCCAGAGCCCTTGGCAGGTCCAGGTCCATCCCCTGCCTCAACAACTGCTTGATTGCAGCCACTGCTCCAACGGGTAGTTCGGCCATCTCGTCAGCCAACTGCCAGGCTTTATCAAGAAGGTCCTCTGGCGCGGCTATCCGGGTCACTAGACGCATGGACATTGCCTCGTCCGCTAGGATTCGTCTGCTGGTCAGCAGCAGGTCCAAGGCCCGTGATGAGCCGATCGTCCTGGGCAGGGTTTGGGTTCCGCCTGCTGCTGGAATCATGCCCAATTGGACCTCTGGCAGGGCGAACACCGTTCCCG
>PYIL01183682.1_pt1 | contig 12008 bp, 8 predicted proteins | sample 3578041 | NCBI WGS metagenome assembly PYIL01 (sample SAMN08408023, study PRJNA431606) | Marine metagenome isolate SA_KN192-05_S13_150m, whole genome shotgun... | biome: marine; feature: oceanic pelagic zone; material: water; isolation source: 150 m water sample, 0.2-0.8 um fraction ... | reverse complement strand
GGGATCGGACGGGAAAGCAGATGCCGCAAAGAAAGTCATGAAGAAGTTTGCTCTTGATGCGGAACAGACCGACGCCATTCTCGAATTAAAGATCTATCGTTTGGCACGTCTGGAGATTCTGCAAATCCGAGAAGAACTGACGGATAAGAAGCGACAGGCACGAAAAATTGGCCGCCTCTTAAAAGATGAGGAAAGTCTCAGGGAACTGGTCCGCGACGAAATTTCCGAGGTGCAAAAACAATACGGTGGGGAGAAAACTGACACTCGTCTCACCCTAATTGAGCCTGATGAAGACAATGTAGAATTTTCAGCGGAAGATTTCATCGTCGAGGAAGATAACGTCGTTATCGTATCCCGTGATGGCTGGGTAAAGCGTCAAAAAGAAGTTCGGGATCTCTCAACTACTCGGTTACGTGAGGGCGATTCAGTTCTAAGTGTCTTCGCCGGCAGTACCAGAGCAACCGCAGCATTCTTCACTAATTTTGGTACCGCATACACCTGTCGCATCATTGACGTACCAGCTTCGACTGGCTATGGCGAACCGATCCAAAGTCTGTTTAAACTAAAGGATGGTGAATATGTTATAGCAGCGATAAGCCTAGACCCGAGATTTGCTAGCAACATCGATGCTACTACGGAGGAAGACCCACCACTGGTACACGGTATCGCGGTGACCAGTGATGGGTACAGTCTGCGGTTCGGTTTCCAGTCGTTTGTTGAACCAAGCACTCGTTCTGGACGACGATTCGCCCGCCCATCGGCCGGTGCGACTGTGGTTGGTGTAGCCGCCACAACGAGCAATGAAACAGTGATTGTTGTTACGGAGAAAGCACACGCACTCCTTTGTACCGCTGATGAAATTAGTTTTCTATCCGGCCCAGGTAAAGGCGTTATCTTGATTAAAATCAAGCGGGACGATGATCGAGTGCTTGGTTTTGTAACATCCACTGGCGATCGCGACCTGTTGAAGGTAAAAACCAGTCAGGGTGGAACGCATACGATTAGCACGGGAAAATATCAACTGACCGGACGTGGCGGAAAAGGCCGAAAACTTCTTCAACGTGGCCAGTTTACGGAAATCGTTCCAACGCAACCTGAGTTGCCAACCCCAGATCGTGACAACTAGGGCCAGTTGAAATCAGAAGGGTTGAGTCATGGCGCGGAGCTATACAGCGAAAGACATAACAGTTCTCGAGGGACTGGAACCGGTACGCAAACGGCCCGGAATGTATATCGGTGGCGTTGGTTCCCCAGGGTTACATCATCTAGTGTGGGAAATTATCGACAATGCGGTAGATGAGGCAATGAATGGACATGCATCGTCCATAGGTCTGACCTTGCATACCGATGGCGCTTCTATCACGGTCGTCGATGACGGACGCGGTGTTCCTATAGATCGACACGCCAAAACCAAGAAGAGCGCCATGGAAGTAATCTTCACCACACTGCATGCCGGAGGAAAATTCGAGCAGCAAACATATAAGACAGCTGGTGGCTTGCACGGTGTTGGTGCAAGCGTGGTAAACGCCCTATCAAAGGAACTCGTCGCGACCTCCAAACGCGATGGGCAACAATGGCAACAAAAATTCAAACGGGGTAAACCAACAGGACCGGTTAAGAAACTAGGAGCAGCACGCGGTGCTGGAACCACCATCTTCTTTAGACCCGATCCAACAATCTTTCCAAAAATCCAATTTCACTCGGATTTACTCGCGGAAAGACTGGAAATCATCAGCTACCTGCATCGGGGACTCAAAGTCACTTTTGAAGACAAAAGTCAGAAGACCAAAGTCGTTCATCAGCACAAGGATGGCCTGTCCGACTACTTGGGTTTCCTCCTTTCGGAACTGTCAGCGAAAACAATTCACGAGACTCCGTTCACGATGCTCAAGGAGGGAAATGGTAACGGAATACGTCTGGAACTTGTTCTTCAATGGACTGAAGCAACCGAGGAACATTTGCGGAGTTACGTCAATGGTATTCCAACTGGTTCAGGCGGCACTCACGAGAATGGCTTCCGTGCCGGACTCGGGAAGGCGTTGCGTAACTTCATCGACACACACAACCTGTCACCCAAAGGCGTAACGATTACCGCTGAAGATCTACGCGAAGGTCTTGTTGGTGTTCTGAGTATTTTTATCGGTAATCCACAATTTCAAGGTCAGACGAAAGATCGACTCAATAACCCTGAGTTAACCGCCGACGTTGATTCCACCGTCCGCCCGGCTCTTGAGCACTGGCTGAATCATAACCTCTCTGTTGCCGAAGCGATTGTTGCACGGATTATTCTCGCAGCGCGTGCCAGAGAGGCCAGCCGGACAGCACAGGAACAGGTATCCCGAAAGAGCGCGACATCCAATCGTATGAATTTGCCTGGTAAACTCAGCGATTGCACCAAGCCTGACGCCGCGGATAGTGAACTATTCATCGTTGAGGGAGATTCCGCCGGCGGATCAGCAAAGCAGGGTCGTGATCGAGTTCGTCAGGCGATTTTGCCACTGCGCGGAAAAGTTCTTAATGTGCAAAGTGCATCGGATGCCAAAGTTCTAGAAAATAAGGAGCTCTCGGATCTTGTAACAGCTCTTGGCTGCGGACTCGGTAAGAACTTCGATCTGTCAAAACTCCGCTACGGTCGAATCATCCTACTGGCAGATGCTGACTCGGATGGCAATCACATCGCCACACTATTGCTCACATTCATTCACCGCTACCTAAAACAACTCATTTCAAATGGCAGGGTCTTTCTAGCCCAACCGCCGCTGTACCGAATTGACGTAGGTAAAGAAACTCACTGGGCGCTGGACGACGCCCAGCGAGACAAGATCATCGCGAAAAACAGTAAGTCGAAAGCCCGAACAGCCGTGCCGGAAATTACACGATTCAAGGGATTGGGTGAAATGATGCCAAAGGTCTTGTGGGAAACAACCCTAAATCCTAAAACCAGACGACTTCTTAGAGTGGAGATTGATAACGCTCTCAAAACCGATCAAGTGTTTGAAGAGCTGATGGGCAAGGACGCCTCGACAAGGCTTCGCTTCATCATGGACCATGCTGAAGACGCTGACGAGTTACTCGACGTTTGATAAATAAATAGTCCGTTTAAATCTCAACCAGTCCTGCAAGTAAGGTGTTTCTAAAAACTATTCACGTTTTCCTATCTCGACGCACCGCGTTTAGATTTGAACTTCGGCTTCGCGCACTTAACATTCGACGGAGCGCTTGATCATCGTCTTCGTCATACACCTCGCCAAATACTTCCTCAATGATATCTTCAAGCGTAACTATGCCTAACCGTGCACCATTCTGCTGATAGACCACCACGAGATGGCTTCGTTGTTCTTGCATGGTTCGAAGCACTTTCAATAACGGCTCTCCTTCGGCCACTGAAAGAACAGGACGAATCAGTGAATGCCACGCCCGTTCATTCTCGACCATAAACGCCATAAACTCTTTAGTGTGCAGTAGGCCGGTTACCTCATTGTCAGAACCACAAACAGGAAGTCTGGTATGACCTGATGCATTTACAACTGACAGAACCTCTTCAGCCGACTGAGAAGACTCTGCAAACGTGACACGCTCCCACGGAAGTGTAATATCACCGACAGTTAGTGTTTCGATATTGACCAGGTTGATAATGTAGCGCTGCTGCGCCTCAGTAAGATCTTCGGCTTCAACTGTCGATTGAGTTATCACCGTAGAACGTCCTATATCGGCAACTCTTAATACAAGCTTAGTCGACCACTCAAGCACCGTGACAGCCGGAGAAATAACGCGTTCAAAGGTTGGCAACCAAAGTGCTCCAGTCAAACCAATGCGCCGAGGGTTCCTGAGTGCGAACGCCTTCGGTGCGAGTTCTCCAAGAACGACCGTTAAATAAGTAAGTGGCACGACGACTAGAATGATTGAAACTGGACCTGCCCACGATGAATGTAAGCCGACTTGGCTGACAAGTAATGGTCCCAAGGTGTCCTGAGAACCAACGCCTCCTACGGCACCAGATATTAAGCCAACCGTCGTGATGCCGATCTGAATAACGGCCAACGTACGTTCCGGTTGCTCTCGTAGGGCCAGCAGACGAGCAGCTCTAAGATGGCCTGCGCCCCCCATAGCTCTTAGCTCCGGACGTCCAACAGAAACAAATGCCGTTTCAGTTGCCGAAAGTAAACCATTAATAAGCAGGCATAGTCCGATAATCAAAATTTCGGTCATATTGACCCTCTAATAGGCTTCTGCTGATAGTTGCATCCTTGTATTACTGTGCAGCCGACGAAAATACATACACATCCATCATAGCCCACGCCGCCCACGCTTTAGCGACTGATAAAAAACCTGTAATAGTTGACATAAAGTAACAGGTCAAAGATGGCTACCTTTCATGGCAAGCATCATACGATCACAGTACAATCTATTCATGATCGATCTCAGAAGCGACACCGTAACGCGGCCAACACCAGAAATGCGAGAAGCAATAGCCAGCGCCGAGGTTGGTGACGATGTATATGGTGATGACCCAACAGTCCTAGCTCTAGAGCGTCGAACAGCTGACTTGCTCGGTAAAGAAGCTGCTATTTATATGCCAACGGGAACAATGACTAACCAAGTAGCACTTCGTACCCATACCGAACCTGGTGACGAAGTATTGACCGATTCACAAGCTCATGTTTCTCAAGCAGAAAGCGGCGCGGCGGCAGCCATCAATGGAGTGATGCTTCGATATCTACCAAGCCAACGGGGTATTTTTGGAGGCGACGATGTTCGTCGAGCAATCTCTAGTCCACACAAGTTCAATCCGAAGACTTTGGGATCGCCGACGAGGCTCGTCTGGATCGAAAACACCCACAACGCAGGAGGCGGTAGCGTCTGGCCAATTGAACAAATTCAAGAAGTCACGAACACTGCACGAGAAATGGGACTGGCCTTGCACTTGGACGGCGCCAGATTGTGGCACGCTTCTGTCGCTTCAGGGGTCACTGAAGCTGAATACGCTAATCCATTTGATAGTGTTAGCGTCTGTTTTTCCAAGGGACTAGGGGCTCCAGTGGGTTCTGCACTAGCTGGCACTGCAAAGTTTATAGCTCGAGCGAGACGCTTCAAAGCAATGTTCGGCGGAGGTTTCCGACAGGCAGGTATCATCGCTGCTGGTGCAATATACGCCCTTGATCATCATCGCCAAGGCCTTGCTAATGACCATCGACACGCCAAGGTGTTCGCGGAGGGAATAGCACAACTACCAGGTATTGAAGTTGATCCTACAGTAGTTGAAACCAACATCGTCAGATTCCGGATAACCTCATCCTCGGCTAGTCAGCTGGTCGAGTCTTGTTATGAAAAAGGCCTATATATGTTACCAACCGGGCCTGATAGTGTCCGTGCCATTATGCACCTGGATATTTCAGACCAGCTAGCGCAAGAGGCAGTGAAAATCATTGAAGCAGCCGTTAATCATTGTCTGTCGTGAAAACTGGTCGCAGTGGCAAAACTGGTGCAGTTTTATCACTGATCCCTCCTTCTTTAAAAATCTGTTGATTTATGGCGCCGGCAAGGCTAACTTCATGAATTAAGATATGCATGGTGGATGGGAACCATTCGCTTATGTACAAAAATTAACCTGATACAGGGGGATGCAGGCTATGGAAGTTGATCGCAGAGCATTCATGGCGTCAGTCGGCGGTGTAGCAGCTGCCGAGTTGTTGTCGCCGGAAGACCGCGCTGAAGCAATTGAACACTTCGCGTCGACGGAATTGGATAACTGGTACATTGACGAGTTTGGTGAAACTGGTGCTCTTTCACCAATCCGATCGCCACGATATCAGCAAGGTGGTGGTGGACAACAAGCTCCAGAAGGACCTCGTATGGCTCGTGGCACTGGTCGTATCTTCCAACCGCGTGAAGAACCGTGGCCCGAAATGCCAGCGAAGCCGACCCTCGTGGACTTCTTCCGGTATCGGTTCGCACCTGCGCAACACGTGATGCGTAGTGCAACCCGTGCGGTACAGACGGGTCAACCTGAACGGACCGTGATGGCCTGTTTGCTACATGATGTGGCGCAAGCGATGTGCCGATCAGATCACGGCTATTGGGGTAATGCGCTATTTGCACCCTATGTGGACGAACGTGTGAGTTGGGGTGTCAAATATCACCAAGCATTGCGTTTTTTCCCAGACCCAGCCGTGGGCTATGAGTATCCTGAATTTTACAATCGGATTTTTGGTGAAGACTATGTGCCAGACGACTACATCAAGGCCGATTACAAGTACGCTCGGGAACACAAATGGTACATGGAATCCCGACTCGTCACAATGAATGATGAATATGGTTTCGATCGATCGGTGTCCGTTTCATTAGAACCATTCATTGATGTCATCGGCCGTCAGTTTAAGCAGCCGAAGGAAGGGCTTGGGTTTGATAATAGTCCGTCCGCTCACATGTGGCGAACGCTCATCAATCCAGCTCGACCACTTTAGTTGAGTTATCTCTCTTAGCTACAAAAAAAGGCCGAGGCTTTGCCTCGGCCTTTTTCTTTTTCGTCTACTTGTTCTCTACAGCAAACCAGCGGCTCTTGCCCACCGATACTTCGCTCCTAAGACATTAACTGGCAGCTGTGTCGTATAAGCATATGCAGGAATCCCATGCTCATAGAGGTACTCTGAAGCTTCCTCGACCTCAACGTCGCCAACCAAGGATGCGACAATTGGTTTGTTAATACCTTGCGCCCTGGCTTCCTCCACAACCTCTGCTGCTAACTTGGCAAACACCATCGGTGGAGTGATGATGGTGTGCCAATAGCCCAAGATCAAGGCGTGGACCCGCTCATCTTCCAATCCGAGTTTGATGGTATTGCGGTAGGTTGTTGGCGGTTCCCCACCAGTAATGTCAACCGGATTACCAGCTGCACCAAATGGTGGAATAAATTTACGGAATGCTGCGTCAAGATCCTGCGGCATGGCCATTAGTTGCAGGTCGTTATCGATACACGCATCAGACAGGAGTACCCCCGAACCACCCGCACCAGTGATAATGACAATATTTTCACCCTTTGGAGTTGGCAAGACAGGTAAGCCACGAGCGAATTGAAGCATGTCATTCAGAGTACGTGCTCGGATCACACCAGACTGACGCAATACGTCCTCGTACACTGCATCATTCCCTGCGAGGGCACCGGTATGGGACGCAGCAGCCCGAGCTCCGAGGGCCGTTCGTCCAGCTTTTAAAACAATTACAGGCTTCTTTTTTGACACAACTTGGGCAACTTCAGCAAAAGCTCGACCATCCTTAAGATCTTCGACGTGCATGGCAATCACCTGTGTGTTCTCATCCTGCTCAAAGTACGTCAGGAGATCGTCCTCGTCGATATCTGATTTATTCCCAAGCCCAACAATGGCAGAAACTCCCATCTTCGCCGATCGACTGAAACCGATGATGGCCATCCCCACACCACCGCTCTGTGACGATAGAGCCGCGTGCCCTTTGACGTCGTACGGCGTGCAGAAAGTCGCACAGAGATTCGACGGCGTGTAGTAGAACCCGTAAATATTCGGGCCCATGACCCGCACGTTATGCTTCCGTGCAACTTCAACCATTTGACGTTGAAGTTCGTGTTCTCCAACTTCGGCAAATCCCGAGGGAATCATCACTGCGCCAGCAATTCCTTTTTGCCCAACTTCCTCAAGTGCACCAGCCACGAATTTCGCCGGAATCGCAAATACCGCAATGTCAACTTCTCCAGGAATGTCTTTTACACTCTTGAAGCAGGCGTGGCCCATGACTTCTGAGGCTTTCGGGTTAATTGGATAGATCTCACCCGCGTAGCCACCATTAATCAGGTTTTTCATCACAGAATTACCAATCTTGCCATCCTCCGCGGAGGCACCAATCACTGCAACCGCTTTCGGCTTCATAATCCTGACCATCGACGCCAAAATTTCCTGCTGTGAAGGACGCGGGCGAGGTTCGGGGATTTCCTGTGCCAAGAGAATTCTCACATCGACTGCCGTTACTGATTCGCTCGTGGCCAGGACCGGATTTAGGTCTAATTCATGAATCTCTGGAAAATCCCCGATCAATGCCGAAACATTTTCGATGAGTGTCGCCAATGCATCCCGATTCACTGGGTCAGCGCCACGAACGCCCCGCAATACCTCGGCAGCCTTTATTCCATCGATCATTGAGAGTGCGTCCTCATGACTTGCTGGCGCTAAGCGAAAAGTTACATCCTTTAGCACCTCAACTAGGATGCCTCCGAGTCCAAACGCAACTAGCTTGCCAAAACTGGGATCGGTGACCGCTCCAACAATAACTTCCTGCCCTGGTGGCAACATTTGCTGCACCTGAACTCCCGCAATCTCGGCATCCGACTTGTACGCCTGTGCGTTCTTTATAATCGTGTCGTAGCCCTTGGACACATCCGCAGCCGTGGTTAGATTCACCAAAACACCGCCTGCCTCAGTCTTGTGCAAAATGTCCTTTGAGCTGACTTTGAGAACCACTGGATAGCCAATTTCTTCTGCCAAGGTTGCTGCTTCATCACTCGACGTGGCTAGACCTTCTTGTGGAATCGAAATGCCGTAAGCATCCGAGACCTGCTTACTTTCGCTTGAAGTTAATGACGCCCGCCCAGCCGCGCGCGCGCCGTCTAATACCGCTTGAACTGCTACTCGATCATGACTCATGTGTACGTCCTCGCATCCTATGAACTATCATGCAATTAAATGGCGCCCTCTTCACGGGCCTTAGCAATCTCTGCACCACCATAGCCAACGACCTCCTCAAGAATTTCGTCGGTATGTTCACCGAGGCCTGGTGAAGTTTTCACCTCTACAGGTGAATCCGACAAGTGCAACGGACATCCTACCGTTCGAAACGCGCCACGCTGCGGGTGCTCAACATCAACGACCATACCTCGTGAGACAAGAGAACTATCTTCCATCAGTTCCTTAAGGCTCATAATTGGCCCACATGGTACATTTAGCTTATTGAGTGTCTTCATCACGTCGAGCTTGTCGTGTTTCTGTGTCCATTCCTCGATGATGCCAAAACACTCGTCGAGATGCGACAGTCGTGCTTCGGGCGTGGCGTAAGCTGAATCGGCGATGAGTTCCTGGCGACCCACCAAGTTCATTAGCGGCTCCCACCCTGGTGGCTGAATAATGACGTAGATGTAGTCATTTTGGCCTCCGCCCTTACATTTCAAAGCGTTCCCAGGTTGTCCGCCACCAGACGCATTCCCAGATCGCGGCACGGTGTCACCGAATTCCTTATTGGGATACTCCTTGAGTGGTCCGTGCTGTAGACGCTGTTGGTCACGCATTTTGACTCGGCACAAATTCATCACACAATCCTGCATCGCAACTTCGACACGCTGGCCACGGCCAGTTGTTTCTCTTTGAATGACTGCCGCGAGGAGTGCGGCTACTAAATGTATTCCCGTTCCTGAATCTCCAATCTGTGCACCTGTGCTTGTGGGTACTCCATCTGCCCAACCAGTTGTGCTCATCGAACCACCCATCGCTTGTGCAACCGTCTCATAGGCCTTGCAATCAATATATGGGCCGGTCCCAAACCCCTTACCCGAAGCATAAATAATTCGAGGATTAATTGTACGAATTGTCTCCCAAGTGAAACCTTGTCGGTCGAGGGCACCTGGCGCAAAATTTTCGACGAGGACGTCTGAAACAGCAATGAGTTTACGGAATATTTCCTTACCCTGGTCAGTCTTTGTGTTGAGGGTAATGCTTCGCTTATTACAGTTGAGCATCGTAAAGTAGAGGCTGTCGACATCTGGAATATCGCGCAACTGCGTGCGAGTAATGTCACCACGTCCCGGCAACTCCACCTTGATTACGTCAGCACCGAGCCACGCTAGAATTTGCGTGGCCGATGGCCCTAACTGGACATGGGTCATATCCAGAATGCGAAGTCCTTCCAGTGCTTTACTCATAGTCTGATTCACCTATTTGTACATCGTCTGGTTACGAGTACCTGGTGCCCACTCCTCACGGTCGACCCAGATATTAACAAGCGCTGAGGTTCCTGATTTGACGGCTTCACGGGCTCGGTCAAGCGCCGGCCTAATTTGATCTGGCTCACGCACCACTTCACCGTGACCACCAAGCATTTCGGCAAACTTTTCGAAATCAACATCCCCCAAAAGATTTCCCACGTTGCCACGCTCAGCACCGTACTTATTAATTTGGCCACAGCGAATTTGGTTCATTGCGGAGTTGTTGCCAATAACTCCAAGGATTGGAAGCTTAAACCGCTGGCAGGTTTCCAAATCCCAACCAGTCAGAGTAAATGCTCCATCACCGAAATAACAAAGAACTTCCTTCTCGGGATGAGCATATTTCGCCGCCATGGCAAACGGGACTCCAACGCCTAAGGTTCCGAGCGGTCCTGGATCCATCCAGTGTCCTGGCTGCCTCGGCTGAACAGCCTGCGCAGTGATCGTTACCACATCACCTCCGTCACCAATGTAGATGGTGTCCTCGGTTAGAAACTCGTTTAACTCGTAAGCAACACGATAAGGGTTTATCGGAACGTTAACGGACTTAAACGAAGGCATAAGCTTTTCATAAGCAACGTGCTCAGCCTCACGTAGCTCGTCTAGCCACCCTTGACGCCGTTTAGCGCCGTTGTCGACTGTCCCGGTAGTGGCCGCTAGCACTGCTGCAAGAACACGCCCAATATCCCCAACTAGACCGAAAGCAATATCTCGATTCTTTCCGACTGTTCGATAATCCAAGTCAATTTGGACAACCGTTGCATCATTACGTAGCCGACGGCCGTATCCCATTCGAAAATCGAAAGGTGTACCAACGATCACGATAACATCGGATTTTTCGAAGGCCATCCGACGAGTTCGATGAAAGTGATGTGGGTCGCCAGGGGGAAACGTGCCACGCCCTGAACCATTCATGTAGGCTGGAATATTCAGCGTGCGTGCGAATTCTTTTGCTTCATCAGCCGCCCGACTTGTCCAAGTTTGAGAACCAAATAAAACACAAGGCCGTTCAGCTTGCACAAGAAGATCGGCCAAGCGTTGAATATCATCAGTGTCAGCAAGCATCTTTGTCGATGCTCGGTAGTGACCAGCCTTCGGAATGCGTGCATTCTTGAAATCCACCTTACGATCGAGAACATCCCGAGGAATTTCTAGAAAGGAAGGACCTGGCGCACCGTTAAAACATTCGCGAAACGCCATGGAGACCATGTCAGCGACACGCTCAGTCGAGGGTACGGTCGCGGAAAACTTAGTGATCGGGGAAAGAATATCAACATGTGGTAAATCTTGGAGCGATCCCATCTTGTGTTGCGTCAATGCCCCTTGCCCACCAATCATCAACATCGGACTTTCAGCCCTAAAAGCATTGGCGATACCCGTAATTGCATCGGTGGTTCCAGGTCCAGCCGTCACTACAGCACAACCCGGCTTTCCCGTCTGCCGAGAGTACCCATCAGCCGCATGCGCCGCAACCTGCTCATGACGAACGTCGATAATATCAATGCCTTCATCGAGACAACCGTCGTAAATATCGATGATGTGACCACCACATAACGTAAAAATAACCTCGACGCCTTCGGCTTTAAGTGCCTTGGCCACGAGATGTCCACCCGAAATTTGTTCTGATGCCACTTCGGTCGAGCCTAGCTTCTGTTTGGTTTCAGCAAGCGTCATATCAGTTCTCCGTTCTAGTTTCTAATGTTCATTTTCTATGTCAGGTAACCAACATGCTGTTCAACATGCTTAGCCAAGTTAAGACTATGCTCACGTACAAGACGCTCAGCGACGTCAGTCTTTCGACTTTCAAGCGCCTCGATGATGTGCATGTGATCGATAATCGATTGATTCACTCGATCGCGATCGCCGATGGTCTGCATACGAATCGATCGCATATGGATGAACAGATTCTTAGCGATCCCGTTGAGTAATTTGCAATGACTTAATTGAAGCAACGCTTGATGAAATGAAATGTTCGTCAATGAATACTCATCAATTCTCGCCTTTAATT
>PYIL01115718.1_pt1 | contig 12052 bp, 7 predicted proteins | sample 3578041 | NCBI WGS metagenome assembly PYIL01 (sample SAMN08408023, study PRJNA431606) | Marine metagenome isolate SA_KN192-05_S13_150m, whole genome shotgun... | biome: marine; feature: oceanic pelagic zone; material: water; isolation source: 150 m water sample, 0.2-0.8 um fraction ... | reverse complement strand
TACAACTGCCAGCGGAACCGCCCAGGGGCCTATGTATCGACCGTACAGAATTGTGTCCATACGGGCACTACCCGCGAGCACCCATCCACCCAATATGAGCATCCCCACAGCGCTCAGAGCTAAAACAGCACCCGACGGGGGCCAAGAACGACTCCTGCCAGTCGCCACCACAACAGCCAAACCGATGAGCGCTAGCCCACCGGTACCCGCGCCTACAGCCAGCCATTGACCAGAAATTGTGACCAACGGGTTCGGACCAGCGCCAATGCTTTGCGCAGCGTCAATACGGGCTGCGGGCCAGCTGCCCGTTATCTGTAACAAAATTCCCACACCGACAAGCGTTGGCGCCGAGCCGCGCAGCATTTGCGACAGTCGCCGCTCCAAGACTGCGACCATTAGGACAGCTACCACGATGACAACTGCGCGGGGATGTAATGCGACGGATGCGCCAGCTATAGCACCTGCGACGATCCACCTGTCTTGGTCGACCAGCAACGCAATACTTAATAGCACTGCAACCAATATGGTTTCTGGCCATGCGATCCGAGACGCTGTGGACAGCGACGGGTGCACCGCTGCGAGCAGTGCTGCGCAATGGATCGCCCACTGAGGGGCTCCGTGGCGTTCCATAAGCCGCGCTGCCATAAGGACGCACGCGCCAGCTATTACACCGTTAGTCACGAGAGCCAGGGTGTGTAACCCGCTTCCGGTCAACCCACCAAAAGGCCCCAGAAGTAGGCCATAGCCTGGGTGATAGGCAAGTCCGCTAGGCAACACGCCACCATGCATCCATTGGCTAACAGACAGATACGCGGAGACATCAGGGACGGCTACCGGACCGCCGTGACGAGACGCGACAATTACATGAACTAAGCCGGTGCCAATAGCGAGGTACCTAGGCGTTCGGTTGATAAGTGATGAAATAATCTTCCGGTTCTTCACTTTCGATCACAGGTGGCGGAGCCGTTGTAGTTGTGGTTGTAGTTGTAGTTGTTGGTGCGGTTGTGGTTGTTGATGTCGAAGTTGCTACCGAATCCTCTGAAGCAAGCCCTATGGGAATGGTAGTAGTAGCGACAGGTTCAACATCAGGGTCTGAGGCGAGGGTCACAGTCACAGCCACGGGTTCAGATGAGGGGTCGCTGGTGACGTCCGGCGGTAGACCGCCATCAGCGCCGCAGGCTGTCATTGCTAAGAGGGCGACCGTTAGGACGAAGATGCTGCGATAAGTACGCACAGGGGCAAACTGTACCGACATCTAGGAGTTGGGCGGTGAACCTTGATTCCAAAATAGAGGGAGGCCCCGGGAATTTCCCCGGGGCCTCTTCTCTTACCGAAAGTCGGTAGTTATATCAATGAAACTGTATTAGCCGGCGTACATGGCCACAGTCTCTTTGGTACCAGTCTGATCGACCTGGTTGCCTGCACGGTCAACTGTGTCAGCATGTGCTGCCACGGTGACTGTGTTGACACCAGGAACGATAGTTCCATTGGTTGCGCAAGTGATCTGGATGACACCGGTCAAGTTGCCGTTGTTGGTTGCAGCAACAACCTTGATCGCCTCAGTACAGGTAATCACACTGATGGTGAACTGAGCAGCAGCTGCCTTTTCCATCTCTTCACTCATGGTCACCGTTGTCGTCAACAGATCAGTACCACCAGCCAAGCTAGCAAGAGCGACGTCAGCGTCAGCTTCCATTACCCCTGCAGCAGCGACGGTCGCAACAAACAACGCAGTGAAAGCGGCGTTGTTGTTACACAATGCAGCCATTGCCATCGATGTATGGGCTACGTCGTCGCCTTCCCAGGTCAACGTAACCGTCTTCGACGCGGCGTCATAGCTACAAGCCTGGGCACCAGAAGCAATTTCATCGCCAAACACCTTGTATGCGTTACCGGCTTTACCTGCAGCAGCGGTACCTGCACGTGCGGTGACCGCTACGTCACCAGGACCAGTATCAGTAGTCTTAGTGGCTAGTGCGCCACCAGTTGCTGTGTAGACATAAGTCGCACTCACTGGATACGGCAACACGGCGTCAGCGACAACAGTGCCAGTCGTTACAGCAATCTTCGGCTTTACCGCTGCCGAAGTAACTGCATCTACTGATAGAGCTGCAATCGTGATGGTGTCACCAGCATTAAGAGCTTGGCCAGTGTTGTCACACAGGTAGGTGTATGTCGTACCGATCCGGGCGCAGTTAGCGATCCCGGCAGCGGTATTTGATACATCAGCTGGTGAATGTGTGATGTCAGCGTCAGCAAACGTGCCCAAGTTGGTCGTGGTGCTGAAGTCAACATAGACAGTGTCAGCGGCAGCAGCCCCTGAATGAGCCCAAATGGTTGCTGTCGGAGCTGCAACTGCTGCAGCGACCGTTGTCGAGCAACCAGTGTTGGTGGTGCTAGTTGGACCAGTAATCGAGTTGGCCACTACTTGGATAATGTCACCAGGCGAGTTCACCGTGGCAAATGTACCCGTGGTCTTGTTGACCCCAGTTGCTGCGGTGTAGGTGTACACCGCTGTAGCAGAAGATAGAACCGCACCAGTGGTTGATGAACGCGAATACGAGGTAAGAACCTCTGCGCCACCGCCGCCAGTACCGTCAACCATTGTGGCTGTCGAAGTCCAGGTCACCAGGTAGGTGTTAACACCATCAGCAGCAGTAACGACACACGTCGGTTTAGCAATAGTCGACGAAGTCTTAGCTGAGGTCACCAAAGCAGCCGGAACGGCGCTTAGGCCACCAATTGCGACGATGTTAGCCATGTATGCCTGTTTGCCTCCAAGCCATGTTGTAATGGCTGCTGGCATCGGGTCAGTTACTGGCAAGATCACCGAAGTTTGTTGCGAAGCGTACTGTGACGCTGCCAACGCATCGGGGAAGTCGTTGCCACTCACCAGTACCGCACTGTCACGGAAGTTCGTGTCCCATGTAGCGAACTGGGTGGCCATAGCTGTAGCGGTCGCGTAACGATCGGCGCCCGACAAACGTGGGGTAACGACGACTGAAGTGACGGCGAGAGCATCAGTTGCAGCGCTCGCTGAAACAGCAGCTGTTCCACCAAGAATAGCTACTTGCTGACATCCAGATGCCAACATCGCAGCAGAGGTACCAGCAGAAAGTGTTGGTCCAGTCAGGAAGATCGGTGTCACCTTGGCATAAGCAAAGCCACTCGCCGCAGCAGCATCAGCCCAGCTGGTGCCACTCGCAAGCATGCATGTCTTATAACCAGCAACCGTACCGATAGTGCCCTGCAACTTCATTTGGGCAGCAACAGCATCAGCAGTTGCGTATCGATCAGCACCAGAGACACGAACCACGGTGTAACCCGCAGCAGTCAATGTGTCGGTAACAGCTGTGCTTATTGCTGCTGTACCACCAACAACCCAGACTCGTTCAACGACGTTTGCGCCGTTGCCCTTGGTCATCTTGCTCATCTTGGTAAGAGTGGTTTGGTTCAGGCTGTCACCGTTGGTGAGCAACAGGGTGCCAACAAGGGCGCCTGCAAGACCTGAAGCCGAAAGGCCATCAGCAAAGCTCTCACCGCTAGCGAGAACAAAGTTAGTTTCAGTGGTATTGGCGTCATCAGCAGCCGCGGCAGCAGTTGCATAACGATCGGTACCAGATTTACGGACGGTTGCAGTCACTGATGCGACCGCGCCACCTGGACTTGCTACAAGAGCAAGAACAGACGCGACCAAAGCAGCGGCAATAACCGCTGCAAATGACCGTTTAGTAGTCCGCTTAGTGCGAATACTCAAGGTATTGAGCCTCCTGTTGAGAAATATATTTGTGTCGATGCCGGAGCCCGGAAACCCCAGACATCGGCGCACGCAGGCATCCGGCGACCTAAATCACCACACACCCACGTATAAGTAGAACTGTACGAACCACGAAATTGTGACAAGTACTCCACGAAAGAGTACGAGACCAGACCATTTCCAGCAAGCAAACCCTCAAAAAAGGGGTCATTCCGTTAAAACCCTTACGAAAGCCCGAAACTATCTACGTTCCATACCGCGGAATCATTAGCAAAACCCTCTGAATTAACGGCAATATCGACCAAAAATCCGCCTACTCCTGAAGCACCGGTCCAGGTTCCGCCATTCGTTACCGACCGGCCACGTAAATGCCATACCCCCGTCGAATATAAAGCGGACCCTGTCGCTACGCCATTCACGGTTCCCTGCAATGTGTCCACGGACCACGTGGCATCGAATTCAGCTGGATCTTGGCCATTCCTGTCGATTGTCACTGTGATCGTGGCTGTACGAATATCAGCCGCAGAGCCCAGCATCACGGCTTGCACACCGGTGCCAGAGGTCACAAATGTGACGGAACTCGTAGCCGAACCGTCGTAAAGCGTCAGATCGACTCCTGAGTGTGCTGATGGCCCTGAACGTCCTATGGGGTTGGTTAACCAAAATCGTTGAATGAGTTCAGCTGGGAAATTCTGAATCTCGCTCGCGCGTCCCGTAGGGCTCACAGTTCGGATCCACGGGTCCACAGATTGGGCGTCGATCTTGATGCAGCTCGGAGAGCCCACTCCTGGGCTGCGAGTGACGCCATCTCGGTCAAAATGGTAGGACTCCTGGTCGATCACGTCGACAAGTCCCATCACAACCGGGGATGGTGTCTCACCTACGACGATCCAACGTGCGCCTTGGTAGGCGCCTCTGTCAAGGCAAAACCGTAAAGGGGAGGCTTGTTCGTCTTGAAACACCGGCATCATCGATAATCCGGTCACGAACGGATCTACAAGAAAAGGGTCTCCCGGCAAGAAAGCCCCAGTCGATGAACCGCTCACTGCCGATGATACAGCCCCAACAACGACATCTGGAATGACCTCGGGTCCACCGAACACCACCGCAAATCCGGGAGTGACGCATCCTTCAAACTGTCGAACACTTGAACACCACAGATCACCTGGCTCGAAGGCGTCGCTCAGGAAGCGTGCGACCGATGTGGGAAGTGATTTAGCACCTGCTCGCACTAGAAGGAGTGGGACGGCATCGTGGAACGGTCGAGGTGGGACTACTGCCTCGCGGGGGTAGCGTCCCGTCACTGGATACAAAGTCCGTTTCGGGGCACCGGCGTTGGCCGCCGCCCCGTTGAGAGCTCCACACCAACTTCCTGCACCCAACGCATCGGGCCATCCTCTCGCTGATTCCCCCGACCCTGATGACGCGGCTATGCAGACCATGGAGGAGGCGAACTCATTACCCCGAGCAGTTGGCCACCAACCGCCGAAGCGGCGCGCCATTTCTACACTCGTTTCGTAACGATCGGCACCGGCGACACGGTGAACTGTTGCCGACGCTAGAGTCCCAGCCTGATCTGCAACGGAGTCCGACACCCGCGCGACACCACCTAGGACTATGACGTTGTCAATGTCGAGTGTTTGAAGAGCGGCGGCTGTTTGTTGGGGCAACTGGTCTGACCCAGCATGCAAAAGCACGGGAACTTGCCAAAAACTGGTCCACCAACCCGCTGCAAGCGCATCGGCTCCAGTTACCCCATCTGTTAACACAACAGTTCTACTGAGCACCTCGCAGCTACTGGCTGAGGTACGCCATTCAATGACTGAATTCGCGTACCACCCCATTTGGGCGGCGCCATCACCTGTGTCGGGGTCGGAACATTGAGCGACATTTGCATCGGCACGAGCGGTTCCGAGACTCCAAGCAACTTTGGCCGCGGTGTCAAACCTATTAAGGCCCGCTATACGAAATATTTCGCTGTACCCAACTGAGAGCAAGGCGGTTTCGACTTGTATCGGAACCGCTGACGGGCCACCTACGATGATCGCTTGCCTTGCAGTTGCACAGCCCCCTGTTCGTAGGTCTGTAACAGCAATTCGGGTGGCAACGCTGATGTCAGTGGCACCCGAACGGGCCGAAGCGGTCACTAGCACGGGTGCCCGATCGGTGTTGACGCGAGTAAAACCCCCGATGGGATAAAAGAGGGGGTCACTAGAAGCGGTGCGTTCTAAGTATGGTTCAGTTGCGTTGGTGGTTGGATCAGAGAGCGAGGTCGCTGCGAGAGCATCAGCTGGTGAATCTCCGGCTACTAAAATCACCGATGTGGGACAAACCCCGATACCCCACCACCCATTAGCCAATGCAAGATTTCCTGCTCCCCCTGAGGACGAATCAGGCGAAGAGAACGGATATTCGCCGCCGCCTCGTAACGTCAGAGAGGTTGTAAGACTTGTTTGGTAGCGATCAGCCCCAAAAAGTCTGACCGCGTTAGGCCATGCTTCAAGGCGCGGACTGGCTTGAACAGAACTGGGCCATTGGTCGGGTTGCACTGCCCCTGATTCCGTCTGCTGCGCGACTACCGGGGACGCTACAAATACAACTAGAAGCGACGCTACAAGGAATGAACGCCAGTAACTTTTCCGGATCACGACTCAAGCGTCAGAGCAAATGATCCGGTACCGGCCGGTCCTTCCAAGTCTAGTAGCGCTGTAAACCAACCACCGTCTGCCAGGGCGCTATCTCCATCTGCAGTGGCTCTATACAAGCCGCCGACTGTGAGACCAGTAGTTCCATTACCGGTTAAGCCCACCAGTCGAATTTCGACCACATCGCCACGGTCAAGTTTCATCACCAACAGCGCCTCAATACGGCGCTCTGCGTCAACTGAGCCGGGCGCTAGACGGATCGTGCTACCAAATTGCAACTCACCTGAAAGCTCAGCATCTCCCGCATCGAGTGCAAGGCGTCCAGCCAATTCAAATCTCTCAGGTCCAACAGGGCTCGTCGATAGCCTGTCGATCGCAATGCTGAACGTTTCGCCAGACAAAGCCGCTTGAGAGTCAGTCCCGAATACGACTCCACTAGTACTTGCTTGAGGTGACTGTTGGTTAGCGTTGGGAACAGCAACTGAAGGTGTCAACGTCTCTAACGCAGCTGAGGCTTGGGTTGCATTGTTTGCCGTGTCCAGATCGGTTAAGCCGCCAGCGATAACGACTGTCAAATTCGACGAATCAGAAGGGAGATCGCCACTTGCGGCGATGAGCCCGCCGTCAACCTCGTTGAGAGACTGCACAGCGTCAACGCCAAATCCTGGGGAGGCGAAGTTCGCCATCGCCTGGTGAACAGCACTGTCATCGGTCGGTGCAAACACAGCCGCGGCGAGACCGAGCCCAACAGCTGCCTTTGCAATCACTGGCACCGCCGCTGGTGCAGCCTGAGCCACCGTCGTCGTAGCCTCAGCCAAAGTAGGCAGACTGGCCGACACGGAGTGGCCCGTGACAGTTGCCGCGGTAGTTGTCACCGTTGAACCAGCAGTCGCAGCAGCAGCGGCTTTCTCCCCCCGTTTTAGTAAGCCGAACAGCAGCACAGGCAACGCAGCAACACCTCTAAGGGCTGCACGCACAGCGGAGCGCGCTCGAGATACGCGAGCTCGCGCATTCTGTTCAGAAACACCTGCTCGTTCAGCAAGCTGTGGATAGTCAAGTTCATCAACAAACCGCAAAACAAGGGCTTCTCGATGAGGGTCAGGCAGATTATCCATGGCTGCCTTAACCGCCGTGTCATCAAAGTTCAGACCTAATTCCTCTTCAGCGCTAGGGGAACTCGTCATCTGAATCGCCTGCGACGCGAATTGGTCCACTTTCTCAGTGTCTCGTCGACGACGGTTTGCTTCATCAACACATACGTTGGACATGATGCGATGAAGCCACGGCCCAAGTCGATATTCACCATTAAACTTTGGAAGAGCCTTGTAGGCCCTTACTAACGTTTCTTGAACCGCATCCTCCGCGGCACCACCACAATGAAGTTTGCGGTTGGCGTGAGCTAGAAGCTGTCGGCGGTGTTCGCGAACGAGTTCGTCAAAGGCATCACTGTCTCCAGCTCTATGAGCTGCTACGAGTTCTCGATCGTCTACATAGATGGCCATCGCTGCCTCGGAACACTCCAAACCGATTGGACCTGATTAATAAGCTTAAACGTACCGCACCACTATCGCGCGAACGCATTGATTAAAGCGATACCACCCTAACTTATGAGTCCAGAGTTTCTTTCACACCCAGAAATTCTTATCTAGTTAGATCGTCACAGACCTGTCGCAAATAACGGCCATGGGTTTCGGCGCCCAGATCAACAACAAACTGAGGCCCGTTAACCCCCCACTCGGGATCAACTTCTTTAATAGCAGTCGCCAAGGCATCAATATCTGCGGGAGGGACAAGTATTCCCGACACCCCAGACTGAACAACGCTCGGGATACCTCCAACCGACGTCCCTACCACCGCCCGACCTGCTGCGGCGGCCTCTGCTGCTACTAGTCCGAAACCCTCACGTCGACTCGGAACAACCACAATTCGGGCTCTGCGATACCAATCACTTAGCTGTGCAGGCGAAACCGCGCCCGGCAGATGAAGGTCTACACCGGCATTAGCGGCACGTTGATCAAGATCATGGCGATCTGGACCCACACCGATAATGACGACGCTAGGCCGCTCATCTGAAGCTAAAGAAGCGACAGCGTCTATAAGAACATCAAATCCCTTCTCATGAACTAGTCGTCCAACACCGAGGATAAATCCGTCACCTGGGACAGGTGACGGGGAGGGAAGCCGGTCAAACCGAAGCGGCATCGGCAACACATCAACATCTTTGCCGCATGCACCTCGAGCCCAACTAGCAAGCTCATCGCTCGCGGCCAAACGGATATCAGCGAAACGAAGCACTCTTCGCGCCAGCTTGGCCATTAGGTAGCCCTCAGCAACCAAGGCATCTGAACCGTGAAGATGAACGATGGTGGGTCGCTTCAGACACTTCCCTGCAGCAACAGCGACGATGCCGCCAGGAATCCACCAGTGACCGTATGCGACCGTTGTGCCGCGACGAAGCAGACGAAACACTGTTACAAACATCGAACACATCATTGGGATTGCTAATAACGCCCTAAATCCGCGTGCTTGCTTATACATGGAACCGGTAGCAGCAAGTGTTTCCATCCGACGAGGCGCATACCGAACTCGAATAATTTTGACCTCGTCAAGTGTGTGGTGGACCGGCACTCCAGGCAAAGAAGGACACACGACTGTCACCTGAAGCCCAGCTGCAACTAGGGCCCTCGCATGGTCCATGAGAAAGGGTTTATCCGAATCATCATCGGAAGACGGAAATCCTGGTGCAACAAGCACCACCCGACAAGTCTCTTTCACCGCCATATAGCCATTTTGCCCGATTCCAACACCACTCACAGGGGCAGTACCCTCACTTTGGTGAATCAGACGTGGCTAGGGCATATAAAGGTAGCGATTCGATGGATTGTCGTCGCCGCAACAGTCCTCGTCCTATTTCGCGTCGGATCCAACCATTCCAACGATCTCAGAGCTATCGATCTCAATTTCAACATCTTCTGGTTGCTAAACGCCTTTATCGCTACCACAGCAGCCAACCTCCTACTCCCACTGGGATGGCGCCAAATAGTTATCTCGTTCGACCAGGTTCTACTCGCAGGCCCAGCCGTTCGAATTTGGTGCCTCGCTCAAACCGCCCGGTATTTACCGACTGGTTTGGTGGCAGTCGCTTCAAGATTACAACTTGCAGCTAAAGCTGGAATTTCACGATCAATTACAACCACTTCAATAGTCATTGAAACTGCTGTACTAATCGGCTGGGCTCTCCTGGTTTGCGCAATTTTCGTGCCATCAACCACCTTGCCGCAGAGCATGCGGTGGCTAATGGGAGTCGGTTGCGCCTTCGGGCTCGTGACATCACCTTGGCTGATTACCTTCATCGGTCTTGGAGTTTCACGTATAAAGAAATTGTCTCTGACTCAACCTCACCCACGATTGGTGGCTCACGGCGTCGCACTATTCGGGATGAGTGTGACTGCCCGTGCTATTGGTACAACCTGCCTGGCCGCCGGATTTCTAGGGGTAGGTTCCGAAGATATGACTCTCATAGTCGGCGCTACCTACGCCGGAGTCGCAGCAGGGATGATAGGTGTTACTCCAGCCGGTCTCGGGGTACGTGAAGGGGTGGTGGCTGCCATACTCGCCAACCGGTTTGGGTTGAGTGACGCTGCCGCTTTTGCCTTACTAAGCCGAGCTTGGGAATTCGCTTTCGAAATGGTGTTCCTCGCTGTGGCTTCATGGTGGGGCCGTAATAGCCGACCTAGGAGCAACTCGGGTAAGGGTTCTCCAATTTCAGACACAACGCTGTGACTATGACCCATAGGGACTTGATCGTCATAGGAGGTGGTCCAGCGGGCGCCGCCACTGCTATTCGCGCTGCTCGACATGGTATCGCTGTCACTGTTTTCGAAAAGGGCGACCATGGTAGGGACAAAGTGTGCGGTGATGGACTCACCCCACGAGCAGTCGGCGCCTTAAATGACTTGGAGATAGACCTCAGGGACGCTCATCAAATCCAGGGCCTGAGAATGCTCGCTGGCACCAAAGCACGTGAGTTGGACTGGCCTGAAACATCTCGTTTCCCAACCCATGGCGCAGTCTGGCCTCGACGTCAACTCGATACCGCATTGATGGACGCCGCGGCCGAAGCTGGCGCCGAAATGATCTACAACACTGAGGTCCTTCCCCAACTTGATGCAGAAGGTCGTTGCATCGGAGTACTCACACCAAATGGGACTTGGACGGCTGACTTGATCGTTCTAGCCGCTGGCGCGCAGGGGAAAGCGGCGCGTGTTCTTGGCGCAGAGCGAGACCCCAAAGAACCATTTGGTCTCGCGATTCGCACTTACGCCGAAACTCCGCGCCACGCTGACACCCACATCGAAGCCTGTCTAACTCTCCAAGACGAAAACGGTGTTGCCGTTCCTGGTTACGGCTGGTTATTCCCAGCTGGCGACGGAACTGTGAACATTGGATGTGGTGCTCTGAGCACTATGAAGGGGTTCAAATCCTTGAATCTCAACAAGCTATGCGATGCGTATAGAGACCAGATGCGTGATTCCTGGAGTCTGGGTCCCTACTTGGAACGTCCACGAGCTTGGCGTTTACCAATGAGCGCACAAAAACGCCATGGACCCGGATGGGTAGCCGTCGGGGATGCTGCAGGCTTAGTCAATCCTATGAACGGAGAAGGCATCGACTACGGGCTGGAGACCGGCATGCTGATCGCTGACCTCTTCAACACTGATCCCGTTACGGCTGCCAACCAATACGACCGCGCCGTCGCTGAGAGGTTCGACGGGTTTCTACGGACCGGGCGTCGCTTCTCGTTTCTGATCGGTCATCAGGCAATTCTTCGCAACGGACTGCGTCTCGCGGTAGGAACAGATGCTATTGCTCAAATTACGTTGCAGGTCATGGGAAATCTCATCGACAGTGACACTCCTGGCGTTGCCGGTCGAATTATGACTGTTGCTGACAAGCTGCTTGCCGCTGCCGATCCAATACTTCGACGCACTCGAGCATCGGCGTAGAGGAAGCTCTACCCCAGAAGTCCCATGCCGGCGACGGCGTCTCGTTCTTCCACCAGTTCAGCCCAAGACGCCTCAATTTTTCCACGGCTAAATGCATCTAGTTCTAGTCCTGTAACGACTTCGTATTGACCATTTAGGGTGGTGCAGGGAAACGAAGTGATGATGCCCTCAGGCGCGCCGTAGTCACCAGTTGACGCAATCGCCATCGATACCCAGTCGCCCTCATTGGTGCTAGATGCCCAGTTGCGCATGTGGTCAACTGCTGCCGAAGCCGCTGATGCCGCCGAGCTTGCACCGCGAGCATCAATGATCGCAGCGCCTCGTTGTTGGACGGTTGGTATGAAGTCATTTTCAAGCCACTGTTGGTCGTTAACTATCTCAGCCGCGTTTTGTCCGCCAACCTCGGCATGAAACAGATCGGGGTATTGGGTGGCCGAATGGTTACCCCAAATTGTCATTTTGGTGATGTCGTTGACTGAGGCTCCTGTTTTTTGGGCAAGTTGGGCGATTGCTCGGTTGTGATCGAGACGAGTCATGGCCGTGAACTGTGCATCGGCAATGTTGGGGGCGTTGTTCATCGCTATAAGACAATTGGTGTTGGCAGGGTTACCGACGACGAGCACTTTGACCGAACCGTTTGCGGC